>Ga0247840_10009505_pt1 | contig 12536 bp, 17 predicted proteins | sample LaCruzMarch2015__FD_192404 | JGI IMG/M metagenome (GOLD analysis project Ga0247840, IMG submission 192404) | Freshwater microbial communities from meromictic Lake La Cruz, Castile-La Mancha, Spain - LaCruzMarch2015_17m | ecosystem: Environmental > Aquatic > Freshwater > Lake | place: Spain...
GCCACAGCAGTGACCGTTTTGACTTTTTGAATAATTTCTTGAAGTTTTGTTTCCTTTAACGACATATATTGCGAATCAAAAGAGTTCATTGTTAAAGTGTAAACTCTTTTGCTGCAATGTTAACAAGTTTATTTCGAACTCCGAATGAACTTCAAAAAGGGCCCGACACTCGCAATGAGTATCGGGCCCAAGGCCGCTATGCGGTCTCAGTCACGAGCGGCGCGCCGGTTTCCGAGTAGGCATTCCGGAGAGTTCTCTCGGCGAACCCAAGGAATTCGTCGCCGATCTCAGGGAACTTCTCCAGAACATCTCTCTTCCATTCATAGAACACATGGACCTCCCACTCCCCGCTTTTGTACGGATCCATACAGCCGAAGTCTGGATCCACTCGCTCCCCGGGCGGGAGCACAAAGGCGTACGAGAAAGTGTCCGGGGTTATCAGGACCGACTTCGCTTTCCGGGGGTTCTCTGGGGAGAGATCTTGACCGAAAAAGATAGCGGGCTGGAAACAAAGGATTTCGCACCCGGGTTGCATCCAAACAATCATCCCATTCCAATGCTTCTCCCCGCCGAGACCGGTGAAGAATCGGATGCTTCCATCTTCGTAGGTCACATACCCGAAATTCGGGTAGTCCTTTCGAAAACGCCGCCATAAGTACTCAGAACCAAAGAATTCGACGGCTTTCGCCGCGATATTCCGCTTTTCGTCTCGCAGGGCTTTCTTTTTCCTCCGCAGATCCCGGATCTGGGCCGAGGCTTCTCGGCCCTCGCAGTCCACATCGGCAAACGTTCGCGCTCTGGATAGATAACACGACATCTCAACTTACCTCTTTTTAAGTGATTCGTAAAAGATAATAACAAATTATTTCTTGTTTGTCAATTTTCAGTGAGGCTCACGAAACGACAATAAAAAACCGCCATCCATGAACCGTGCCCCAAAAAGTGGACACTTTCGTGTCCACTTTTTGGGGCACGGTTCAATTAAAGGTGTTTTTCACTTGCTCCGCAGATTACCTGTTTTTCGAACTTTATCGAATTTATCCGGCGGTAAAATTGAGTATGACAATGATTCGAAAAATTAAGGTACTTAACAGGCATTAAAAAATACAATAAAAGTTTATTTTTGAGAAGACCGCATCTGTACTATCTAGATATTCCCTCCCGTTTCATCAGGATTCTCATTCAGAAAATATTTTTTCGCTTCCACAATTGTCCAGGGGTACAGTTTCTTGCGTTCAGACACTGTTTCTTCGTCAAATCCGAATGATTCATCGCACCAAAGATTTATAACGATTCTTTTCCAAAGGTCTTCACCTGAAGCCCCCGACGCTTCCAACTCTTCAAGGATACGCCTGCGATACGGCAATATGTCTTTTGAAAGAGAAAAACCAAAATATGACGACATCGAGTTAGCGCTCCCCTCTTTAATACTTTTAGAGAGGTCAGACCATTTTGGGGAGGAGCTCATCCAGACTGTTCCCAGTTCTCCAAGTGAAATTCCAAGTTTTTTTGATAATTTTTCTCTTAGTTTATCACACAATTTTTTGCCTAATTCAGAGTCACGAGAATTAATATCTTCAAAAGCCCCGCCTTCTTTCTCTGTGTCGAAAAGAAATTCTATATCCAGATCAGATTCTTTGTTGGCGTATCCCCTGACCAAAGAACCCCCAATAGTAGCAGAAACAAGCGTTGGATATTCTGCTTTGAGTTCTTCGATACACTCACGTAGCAATACGTAACGCTCACGATTTTCAGATGAGAATGATAGAAGAAAACGTCGGCTCTTCATAATACCCTCTTCTATTAAAATCCCTTTTCTCTCTGACTTGCTTTTTCCTTCAAGTTTAGGCGCTCGTTCAGAATGTAATCCCATGGCAAAAGTATATCATGAAATTTTTTTTCAAACAACGCGAGATTTCTTTTCTTCAACAGCCTTCAATTTCTTAACCACTTCTCTGTCGAAGTCCGATTCTATTTTCTGTGTCTTATTAAAAGCATCATATTCAGCAATAGCTTTTTGCTCTGCTTTATTATGGGAAATTCGTCCTTTACCCTGCAAAATTTTATATTCATTAAAGCTTAAAAACTTATTTACGCTTTTAGCCAAATCCTCCATTTTCATCACCTGATGATTTTCAATTACATTCTCAATATAATCAAAGAATCCAGAAACTGTTCGTTCCAGTTTTTTTATTTTATCTTCCGGTAAATAATTTTTGGCGATAAGAGTATCTGACTTTAAAACTCTACCTTTGGGAGAATTTTTCCAGGTGGATAATCCCATGTATGGCTTAGTCCTATCAGCTTTGGTGTAAATAATTTCCGCTGCAGTTAATCCAGTAATGGCATAATGAAATTTATTTTGCACCATTGAATAAAAGTTTTGAGTAATGTCTGACCTGGGATCATAATCAATACTGCACTCGGCAAAAATATCTGTGATCTGTTGGTAGATGCGTCGCTCGCTGGCACGAATTGAACGAACCCTCTCCAATAACTCTTTAAAATAATCCTTACCAAAAAGAGTTTTGGCTTGTTTTAGTCTTTCATCATCAATAGCAAAACCTTTAACAATATACTGCCTTAATGTCTGTGTTGCCCAAATGCGAAAATGGGTAGCTTGGGTAGAATTTACTCTATATCCAACGGATATAATTGCGTCTAAATTATAAAAATTAACTTCTCGTTCTACCGCTCTGGCACCTTCTTTTTGAACTATTCGGAAATTCCTAATAGTTGAATCTTCGCTTAATTCATTGCTTTTATAAATATTTGTCAGATGTTCATTAATAGTGGCGATAGAAACACCAAACAATTCAGCCATTCTTTTTTGAGTAAGCCAAACTGTTTCATTTTGAAAAAATACTTCAATCTTTACATTACCTTCCGGTGTTGTATAAAGCAGGAAGTCCGATTCTTTTGGTATTAAATTTTTTGATTCTCCCATATATTTATTTTTTAGTTTTGGGTTTTGTAATATTACTCGACTCATCTAAAAAAGCATTCAGATCGGACTGCCTAATCCGCCAAGTGCCAAGTTTGGATGCCTTAAGCCGGCCGGATTCAATATAGCGGTTTACGGTTCTGGTATGTACTCGTAATATTTTGGCAATTTCGGTTATTGTAAAAAGTTTTTCAATGTCATTCATAAAATATTATTTAACTTTTAGACCTTAATACCATTTTACCTCTTACACTTTTTATTGTCAAAATTACGCAATTTTGTCATAATACCCATATGGACACGAAATACTCCAAAATGGAAAAAATTGATCGACCGAAACTGGTTAATCGGCCGAGATGCAAAACCTACACTTCCGTTGGCGGATGTTGGGATTGCGGTAACTCAACATTTAGGTATTTTCATTCGGTCCAAGGTAAAAAGTATTACCAATGCGAAAAATGCCGTGCAATTAACCATTGAGCTAAAATTTAGTGAATGGAGGGCATAAAATGGGTCTCATTCACTAAATATTGGAAAATAATAGTGAATGGGCAAACAAAAATGACTATGACTATGAAAAAGGTCGCTAAGACCGCCACATATAAATTCAATATCAGAAAAACCGTGAGTTTTAGCACCACGATGAGGTTTTCTATTGATGCTACCAAAAGAGCAGTCGAACACGCTTTTGCCAACGCCGGACTTGATCCGCTCACTGTTGCCCAAAATACAACCAAGGAATTAAATATCAGGCTCATTGAATCGGAATCGGAAAACTCTTCGCTTAAAATACATGTAGAATTATTGCTCAAGGAAAATACTGAATTCAAAAAGCGAAATCAAGATGAGAGAAAAAAGATTGCCGAGGAAGTGGTTAAATATTGGCGAGAGGAAATTAAATCCGAAAAAGAAAAGAATAAGAAAAAAGGCCGGATGGAAGTATTCATCACAACGGACGGTTTGATCTATCGCGAGCCAAAAGAAAAACATAATCACCGCATAGAGATAAAAAATGGCCGAGGCAAATTGATTTTGGCAATGCTCGGAAAAAAGAGCTATATACCGACAGCAGAATTGATTGAGCCATCCGGCTTGTCTACCAGAAAATCAGTAGAGGGTGCGGTTTATAAAATCAGAAAAGAGATCGAGAAAAAATTGGGAGTAATTGATTTCATTGATGGCTATCAAGATTACGGCTACCGGATTAATCCGGGCATAATTTTCAAAAAAGCTTAGCCCCTCTCAAGCCCCTTGTTGATAACTACGGTCCAAACGGCATAAAACGCCGTTTTTTTGTTGGCCAAAGAGTATGTAAAGAGGGTCGGCACAATTGGCACAATGACCATGTGTGAGGATCGAGCAAAAACATGACCATGAAATGCCAATATGGAAAAACAACATTTCAAAACCGCTGATCTAGCGTTGATAGCGGTGATTTTACTATTGATGCCCGAATCGTTAGAGGTCGTGGATCGAACTAATCCGCATAGAGTCTTCTTTGTCTTTAATTCAAGCAAAAAACTGGAAACATTGCTTGACGCTTTTTGGAAACAAGAGCTAAAGGTCGAACCCCAAGCTTTCTTTAACCAAATCAAAATAGCCAAAACGAGAATCTATGTGCATGAACAGTTATGAAGTTAAAGCCGGAAACGCTGGAAAAGCTCCGGGAGATTATCCGCAAAGACTTTGGCCAGGAAGTCGATGATCAGGAACTCCATGACATTGCCTTTAACCTCGTAAGTTTCTACGACGCTTTGGCGAAATTCTACTGGGAGGATATCACCAGCGGTCGAGAATTATTAGTGCCTTATGAACCAATACCAAAACCAACCAAATCAGCATAAGGTTCGTGATTACCGCGAATTGCCGTTTGCCTATCAAGACAAACCGGCCTTGCGGTATATGCGACAGCAATGGCTGGATAAACAAATAAGCACCGATGATTTTCGCAACCTACGAAATATCTATATGGCTTTGACGGAGATTGCCTCCAACAAGGCCAGTCAAACGATAGACGCACCTAATAGAACGCTTTTGACCTATTCCGGATTGAAAGATTGGCGGACGATCAAAAGGTGCTTGAACAAACTTGAGGTTTGGGCATTTATCTCAACGACTAAAACTCGGGGCGAGGATGCCAGATTCAAGCCCCGATGCATCACCTTGCTGTCCGTCCTACATCTGACGCAGAACGGAAACCAATCAGCGTCAAAAGCCGGACGGCACGGCAAGCATAATGCCTCCGATGCAGAAGTTATAGAAGGTAATGGATTTAAAGAAATTAAAGATATTTATAAAGAAAATATCGCTCGGTCCAAGAATTTAAAACTCTTGGCCGAGGCCAGAGCCAAGTTAGTCGACAAGATGTCGATTCCCAAAAAATAATTAATCATTAATCAAATCTTATGAGCAAAGTAAAAATGCAAAAACTAAAAACTCCATTGGAAAAATCCGATGAGATTTTCAAAAGAAATCTGACAAAAGCGGCCAAAACTCTTGTCTCTCTTTTGGAAAGCGATGACGAAACAATCAGAATGTCGGCAATTAAATATATTATTGAAAAAGTAACAAGCAAACCAGTGATCATAGTGATAAACGACAGCAAGAAAAATTCTACTTAACTCTACTTTTTTATGCCAAAAATTAAACATCTATCCGAATATCATAAAGTGGCATTTGAGCTTAAATATAAAGGTTTTTCTTATCAAAACATTGCTGAAATACTGAATAAGAGGTGGCCAAAAAGTAGAAAAGCTAAATTTACCGTTCAAAGCGTAAAAGATTGGTTTAAAGAAACCGGAACTTTGGCGAGCGATTACGAACGCTATTCCAATGAACTGGATGATATTCATGCCGAGACTATGGAAATAGTCCGCCGAGCCGGTGCCAGAGTCAGAGAGGAAAATTTTCGTCTAGCCAATGAAATGCTTGTCGCTCTTATGGGGAGTCCGAATGATTCCGTAAAGTTAGCTGCAATCAAAGAAATACTGGATCGGGTCGAAGGCAAGCCAAAAGAAAATATCAGTCTTAATAATCAAGACATCTACGAATTGCCTCCACAAGATCGTTGGAAACTTATCCCTTATGAAATCAAACTCCGACTTTCCAGAGATCAGTATTCCAAAGAAACGGCCGATGCGATATTTAACTGGGCGGAAACCGGAAAAACTAAACCAAAAAAACTCAAATCAAAAGATGAGACAGACGAATAAAATGCCTGTGGGCAACTCGAGCTTAGCTTGTTGCCAAAAATAGCGTATGTTGTGATTGGGTACCAAAGGTCGTATTCGAACCAAATAAAATTAACAATAAATATGACTATGACAATGCAAAAAGAAAATGAATCAATGCGAGCTGTCGGTTATGCCCGTGTCTCCTCCAAAGATCAGGAGGATTCCGGATATTCTCTGCCGGCTCAAGAAAAACTTTTGCGAGAGCAAGCTGAACGCAACGGCTATGATCTGGTAAAAGTTTTTGCCATTCAAGAATCGGCGGCCGGAAAAATTCAACGCAAGATTTTCCACGAGATGATGGAACATGTGACCAAAACCAAAATCAACACCATCTTTGTGGAAACCACCGACCGCTTAACCCGTAACTTCGCCGATGTGCCAGTAATCGACGAATGGATATTGGCGGACGAAAAACATCAAATCATTCTGGTGAAAGAGGGTTGCGTCTTGCACAAAGACTCCAAGTCGCACGAATGGTTTATGTGGCGTGTAAAAGTGGCCACGGCCGAATATTATATCCGCCTGCTTTCCGAGAATGTGAAAAAGGGACAAAAAGAAAAACTATTCCAAGGCTGGCTACCAAGCAAGCCACCACTCGGATACAAAACTGTTGGCGAAAAAGGTCACAAAATCCATGTCATTGATCCGGACAAGGCGCCACTCATCAAAAAGATGTTTGACCTCTACGGCTCAAACCGCTATTCGACCAAGAAATTGGCCGATGTTATTTTTCAAGAAGGATTGCGATCTCGGGGAGGAAATAAAGTCAGTCACTCCAGAGTCCACCAGCTTTTAGGCGATCCTTTTTATTATGGAATGAACCGCTGGAATAATAAAATAACCAAAGGCGGGCACGAACCACTTATCACCAAAGAATTATATATGCGGTGCCAAGAGATAATGCATAGTAACGGCACGCCGAGATACTACAAACACAATTCGCTATTTAAAAATGTCTTCCGTTGTGCCGAATGCGGTGGCCGGATAACTTGGGAGGTGCATAAGGGCAATTGGTATGGGCATTGCAACCATTACAAAAATTGCCAGCAAAGAGATTGGGTCAAGCAAGAAAACATCGATATCCAAGTAATTCAGACAATAAGCGGTTTAAACCCCAAAGGCGTTGAGGCGACCGAAAATATGCTCTCTTGGGTCCAAGAGGCTTTGAAAGAAAGCCATGGCGAGGAAATAGAATTCCGAGAAAAGGCCACCGGCGAGCTTAACCGCCGATACGAAATGGTCACCATAAGGCTTGATAAGCTCTACGATGACAAGATAGATGGAAAGATTAGTGAGGACTTCTACCAAAAGAAATTCACGCAATACAAAGCCGAGCAAGAGGAAGTAAAGAATACGCTCGACAAGCATCAAAATGCCAATCTTAAATATTTTGAAATGGGAGGAACGATACTGGAGATTGCCAAGCAAGCGTGGAGAATTTATACCAACCGATTTAACACGAAAAATCCGAGCGACGACAACATGGTCAATGATAAACGACTGCTTTTGTCCTTATTATTTTCGAACACCAAGATAAATGGAGAAAAAACCGAGATATCATACCAAAAACCATTCAAAATGATCTTTGACCGAGTATCAGAGATAACAAAAGAAAAAATAGACGAAAAAACAATATTCGAACTCACAAAAAAGCCCGTAAATAAAGAGAAAAGCAGAGCTTTTGGCTCTGCTCATCCCATATGGCTCCGCGACTAGGACTCGAACCTAGGACATCCTCGTTAACAGCGAGGCGCTCTACCAGCTGAGCTATCGCGGAATATGAAAGTATCTTATCAAAAATTAAATATTTTGCAAACCCCGCGGGTGGACAAAAAAGAGACTTCCCTGCTCGTTTTGCGGTGACAAAAAAACTGCAGATGGTATCATAAAGTACATGATGTTCAAATTATATCTCATCGCCTTTCCTCTCTTTTTTGCCGTGGACCTCGCATGGGTCGGACTTGTGGCAAAGAATTTTTATCAAGCGCATATCGGCGCCATGCTTCGACCGAATGTTGAATGGATACCCGCGGTCGTTTTTTATCTGCTGTTCGTCGCGGGACTTGTCGTTTTTGTTATCGCTCCGGCGGTACAAGCCCATTCATGGAAGCAAGCGCTTTTACTGGGCGCATTTTTCGGACTTATCACTTACGGCACTTTTGATCTTACCAACCAGGCACTGATCAAAGACTGGCCACTCCTGGTCACGATCGTCGACCTCTGTTACGGAATGGCGATAGCGGCGATTATTTCGGTGTTTACCGTTCTTATCGCCGAAAAATTTGTTCTCTAAGATAGAAAAAACCGCCGGAAACTCCGGCGGTTGCCTTTTCTGGCGCTAAACGCTCGCGGGCAGACCGGCGAGCTGTATGAGCCGCTCGTTCGCGGTCTTAATGAAATCGTCTTCGGTGTTTTTATCGGCAAGCGCGAGGTATTGCCGATACGCGTCGGTTGACTCCTTGTTCTTACCAAGTGCAAAGTACGCATTGCCGAGACCGAAATAGCAGAACGAGTTCTGCGAATTCGCGGACTGCGCCAAAAGGAAAGCTTCTGCTGCCTCTGCATACCTGTCAAGGAAGCAAAGAACTTCGCCTTTCTTATTATAGGCGTATTCATATTTCGGGCTATACGCCGCAGAAAGCTCACACGCAAGGAGTGCCTGGGAAAAATAATCCCGTTTCTTTTGAGGGTCGCCCTCACCCAAACCGCACCCGACGAGATCGTATGCCAAGCCGTGGATGATCTGCATCTGGATCCCTGTCTCCGGCGGAAAAAGCGTAAGGAATCGTCTCCCTTTCACTTCGACTCGAGGATTGTCGAACCTTGCAACGTCGAACATCAGACCATCAGGGGTCGGATCTTTGATGTACGCATATATCTCGCCTATCGTACATCCGGAGATCTTATCTCGGGTAAGTTCTTCGTTCGCCCAGGGGGTGATCATATCGTGCCACTCTATGGTCCCGTCGCTTGCGGTGATCACCAGTATGGAGTGTCTCGGGACGTCTCCCAAGAGATAAGGAACCCCGATCTCCGACAAGATCGCTCCGCCGAGAAATGAACCGCCGCGGCAATTGAGCGTTTGCTTTTTGATCATGTCAGCAGGTTGCTGCACGCCGTCTTCGTGGATGAAGTTCCTCACCACCATCTGAACCTTATCCGCGATCTCGAACTCTTTTTCGGAAATGCGGCGAATGTCGCCGGTCTTTCTTACTTCTTCAAGCTCGATACGGAGCACGGGGACGCGAAGTGCCTCATAAAGTGTGATCTGCCCGTCATGCCAAGCGAGCAGGCAGTTCTTTGCATACCGAGGCAACGCGCTGAACGGCATATTCCTTGCGAGATATTTCATCGCGCGACGAAACAAAAAATGCGCGAGCGCGTGTGCGGGAACATCGCCGATACCGACCGGAGGTCTTTCATTCTCCATTCGTCCTGCAAGGCGAAGTATCTCCGCCACCTCTTCCGAAGTAGCGTTCTCGGGGAAAGAAAGGAGTGTCTTTCCTTCCGGTATATTTTTTTTGCCTTTTTCCCACTCGACGCGCGATAGGAAACGCACTTCAAAAGTTCCGCACAGCCATCTCTCACAGAGGAGATGAAACAGTGCCTGCATCGCGGGGTCTTTGAACGAGAGTTCCGGACCGGCGATTTTTGTATCATCAGTTTTCTTTTTTGCCAGTTTGGACATAGAACCCTCCCATACTCGAAAGGTCATGATGGAATTGTCAAAAAGCCGCTTGCTTCAATATTAAAACACTTTTGTGTTTTTGTCTACTACAAAGAACAAGCGCCCAATCAAAGAGTGAGGCGCCATTCTTGAACTAAAAAACATTTCGTCTATTTCTTCTTGTGCGCCATATTGCGGGCGCGCTTGGTCTCAAGGCGTTTCTTCGTCTTTTTTGAACGAGATGTTTTGTTCTTTATATCCTGACTTGCTCTTTTTGCCATATGTTTATTGTATACGATAAAACGAAATTTGAAAAGCCGATGCGGACAAAGATATTCAAAAAAAATAAAAACCGTGTACCGTACAGAACAGTACACGGAGTGATACAGACCACATACTAGATCTTCGTCGCAGGGAAGAGCGCGTCCCAATCGTCGTCGGCGGGTTCCCCAGGCAACTTTGGCGGTTGAGCCGAGATTTGGGAAGGCGATTGTACCAACTTCTGTCCGGCCAGAGGATGATCGTCGCTATCATACACGAGACGAGGATCGCGGTCATTTTCCGCGCCTCTTGCCGGAATCTCGATCTCGATCCCAAGACTCCTGAGGTGAGCGTTTAGGGCTGCCGTTATCTTATCGACCCTCTCGAAGTTTTCGAGTGCCCGTGCGATCTCGAGATCCTCCAAAAGTTCGACAAGGCTTCTTCGCGGCCTTATGGCTTCCTTTTCCAGATGGTCTTGCATCGCCTGGAACCACGCCCGCCCTTCTTCGCTCTCCGGGAAGAAATACACCTGGGCCGCCATGATCAGCTCTTCGGCTTCCCATTCCTGAAGCTCTCTGTTCTCGACGTAAGGAACCAGAAACTTCTGGACCTCGACCCGAGAACGAAACTCCACAGGGATCTTTTTTCCCTGATGATCCCACAGGACGCCCGACACCCCGACCCCTTCAAAACGCCATTTCACTTTCGGCCTCCTCTACATATCAAAATGTTCTTTTGTTCAACCCTAATAAAGACAGTATCATACTTAAAAAAAATGTCAAACATAAATTGAAAAACCGCGCATCGGAATGCGCGGGTGGAACAGACTACCCTTAGAAAGGGACAGCGACGAGATGGGGGAATAACGCGAGCATGACCTCTTCCGATAGTGGGTCTTCCCTTTTAGATGAAACAACCATTCGAAGCAGGGGGCAATATTTCCCCGACCTGAGAGCAGACAGGTGGGCTCCGAACAGCTCATCCAGTTTATCAAGGGCGGCGGAGACCACTTCTTCGTCCCCGTTGCTTGAAGCCTCCGCCACAGCCTGTAGCACCACCGTTTGTTCTTTTTTATTTTCGCGGCGACGGGCGGCGCTTCTCACGGCCTCGTCTTCGATCGCTTTAGCCAACTTCTCCGATATTTCTTCGGGCAGCTTCGCGATCGCGGGAAAACCAAGGATAGCATCTGCCTCCTCGCGAGTGAGAATCCCCCTGGCAACAAAAGGACCCAGACAGATGCGAGCCTTGTTCCGAGAAAAGATGGGGCCGATCATATCATCGCGATAAGAAAGATACACATGCCGATGCCGAGCACCGCACTCGCACAGTTCACACAAAACTTCGGTCATATTCGTTACTCTTTCTGAGATCGTTTGAGTGAAAGTTCTGGCAAAGACAATACCATTTTTTATAAATTTCGTCAACTTCTTTTGAACAAAAAGACCGCGCGTCGAAACGCACGGCCACACGAGGATGTTATTCCTCCCAATCCAAATCGTCGTCATCGGCGAGCAAATTTCCGTCTTCGTCAAAAGGGCTGACCCCAAGAACTTTTTCCAGGAGACTTCCAAGCCTTTTCCCTGCCGCCCTGAGAATGTCCTGGTCGCCCCCTTCCGATGCGGCTTCATACACGGCCGCCGCAGCTTCCAAGGCAGTCCTTTCATCAAGCTCATCCTCGGCTTTTTCTTGGGCCACCTGAAGGTGGCGGGCGATCTCTTCCGGCATCTCTTCCGGCAGACATTCCGCCGTCGCGAGAGTAGCATCGCTCTCTTCCTTGGTCAGTGCGCCCTTCAAAACGAGTTGGGACAAAACACTCTTGACTTGCGCCTTGCAGAACATCGGTGTCTCCAAATGACCAAAGGCGGCGACGAGGTACCCATGGACATATTCCTTTTTGCCGCAGTTGCATTTTTCAAACCAAACTTTTGCCATCACGAATCCTCCTCAATGAATGACCGACACGGTTCTGAATTGCGAATATCCTTTCTTGCAATTCTGGTCAGAAGCGTAGCACCTTCAAAAAAGGTTGTCAAAAAATGATAAAAAAGAAAAACGAGCATAGAAAAAGCCCTGCGCAACGCGCAGGGCCGGGGTTAGTACCCCTCATCAGGCCTTAGGCCTTACTTGATCTCCAGCGGCTTGCTGAAGAGCGCTTCGAGCGGGTCCTCGGGCTCGGCGGCAGCCGATCCGATCGCTGAGTCAAAGAGCGCTTCGAGTTCATCCGGGACCCGACCGCCGACCATCGCAGCCAACTGCTCGGGGGTGATCTCGATCACCCGCGCGTTACCGCTGACAACAAGTTCAGCGAGCTCCGGGGGAAGCCCCTGAGGAACCGCGGGGCCACGACCGCCAAGGGCACCGGCCAGCACTTCCTCGAGCTCCTCGGGACGGATGTCCAGAGTGCCAAGGATTTCGGCCAGAGGAGTTGCCG
>Ga0247840_10009506_pt1 | contig 12536 bp, 13 predicted proteins | sample LaCruzMarch2015__FD_192404 | JGI IMG/M metagenome (GOLD analysis project Ga0247840, IMG submission 192404) | Freshwater microbial communities from meromictic Lake La Cruz, Castile-La Mancha, Spain - LaCruzMarch2015_17m | ecosystem: Environmental > Aquatic > Freshwater > Lake | place: Spain...
TCTTCTGCGGGGCGGGCGTTGCGACGATGTCCCTGACCGACCTGCAGCGGTATCTGCAGGAAGATGTTTCAATCCCCTCTTCTGCGGGGCGGGCGTTGCGACGTTCCTGGTGCATTCCAGGAATCTCCGTAAGCGAGCTGTTTCAATCCCCTCTTCTGCGGGGCGGGCGTTGCGACGGAGATTGCTCCCATTACGGGAAATGATGACGAGATAGAAGTTTCAATCCCCTCTTCTGCGGGGCAGGCGTTGCGACTTCAATATCCGATGGCTACGGCACATCCGCCGTCGCGTGTTTCAATCCCCTCTTCTGCGGGGCAGGCGTTGCGACCTTGAGGAGCTCCGCCATGAGGCGGAGATGGCGAAGATTCGGTTTCAATCCCCTCTTCTGCGGGGCAGGCGTTGCGACCTCTTCCATATCGAAGAGCTCCGCATCATGGAGCAGGAGGTTTCAATCCCCTCTTCTGCGGGGCAGGCGTTGCGACTTGATTATCAACGGGGGACACCGAGTGGTACTAGGAACAGTTTCAATCCCCTCTTCTGCGGGGCAGGCGTTGCGACGTCGGAAGTGCGCGCTAAGATCGAAAGTTCGTTGCCGCCGTTTCAATCCCCTCTTCTGCGGGGCAGGCGTTGCGACGTCATGAAGCTTGACCGCTTGGCTATCAGGGCGCTGTGTTTCAATCCCCTCTTCTGCGGGGCAGGCGTTGCGACCGACCATGAACATTGCAAAAGTCTTGTCATCGTAGAGTTTCAATCCCCTCTTCTGCGGGGCAGGCGTTGCGACCTAATGCAGCATTAATGGTTCCACCGGAAGCAATAGGTTTCAATCCCCTCTTCTGCGGGGCAGGCGTTGCGACGGATATTATCCACGTCATGGGGGAAAGCGGGTTCGTGTTGTTTCAATCCCCTCTTCTGCGGGGCAGGCGTTGCGACACATGGTTAGAAACAAGTACCAACCATTACCAAGAATAGGTTTCAATCCCCTCTTCTGCGGGGCAGGCGTTGCGACCCCGCGCAGTTATAGTGATAAGGGGAGCAGACCTTCTGCAGTTTCAATCCCCTCTTCTGCGGGGCAGGCGTTGCGACTGCATGTGCACCCCACACTGGGCAATACATAAGGAGTTGAAGTTTCAATCCCCTCTTCTGCGGGGCAGGCGTTGCGACGGGAACTGGAATCAGGAGAACACCCTAATTCCAAGTCTGTTTCAATCCCCTCTTCTGCGGGGCAGGCGTTGCGACCTCTAACGGAAGACCCCCACGCAAATTACGGATGGGGTTTCAATCCCCTCTTCTGCGGGGCAGGCGTTGCGACCTCCCCGCGTAGTTATAGTGATAAGGGGAGTCGGCGTTTCAATCCCCTCTTCTGCGGGGCAGGCGTTGCGACCAAATTCAGGGTTGTTCACTTCGAACAACCCTGGAGGAGTTTCCATCCCCTCTTCTGCGGGGCAGGCGTTGCGACTCCAGTGTACGGCCGTGCGTACGGCCGTGCGTTTATTGAGTTTCAATCCCCTCTTCTGCGGGGCAGGCGTTGCGACTCCAGTGTACGGCCGTGCGTACGGCCGTGCGTTTATTGAGTTTCAATCCCCTCTTCTGCGGGGCAGGCGTTGCGACTTTATTTAAATCAATCTCTAATGATTCCATGAACAATTCGTTTCAATCCCCTCTTCTGCGGGGCAGGCGTTGCGACCGGCCGGACTGGAGGATTGGTAAATGATCAACGTATCAAGTTTCAATCCCCTCTTCTGCGGGGCAGGCGTTGCGACACGCTATTTGGGCTTTGCGGGCGGTGGAGGAAAGCCCGGGTTTCAATCCCCTCTTCTGCGGGGCAGGCGTTGCGCCTTCCTGCATGGAAATGCAGGAACAAACGTTCGGAAGTTTCTGTTTCAATCCCCTCTTCTGCGGGGCAGGCGTTGCGACTTGGTTCAGTACCGCGACTTTGAGGCGTGGTGCGCCCTGTTTCAATCCCCTCTTCTGCGGGGCAGGCGTTGCGACTATAGAGTTTTGGCCCGCGGATACCACAGGAATTATAACGTTTCAATCCCCTCTTCTGCGGGGCAGGCGTTGCGACTTTGTACTCCGCCTCACGTGCCGCCGCCTCCGCCGCCGCGTTTCAATCCCCTCTTCTGCGGGGCGGGCGTTGCGACGCCTACCATAATGGAGGCCACTGTTCTGGGTCAACAAAGTTTCAATCCCCTCTTCTGCGGGGCGGGCGTTGCGACATCTCCAAGAACTTCTTGAATAGTAGGTACTTTGAGATGTTTCAATCCCCTCTTCTGCGGGGCGGGCGTTGCGACGAAGATCTATCAGCTTCACCGTATTGAAGATTTTCGGTTTCAATCCCCTCTTCTGCGGGGCGGGCGTTGCGACCAAAAAATGGAGGAAGGCATGAGACAAGACATCGCGAGTTTCAATCCCCTCTTCTGCGGGGCGGGCGTTGCGACTTGCCGGGTAACAATATTGATTATTCAGATTCCTATCGTGGTTTCAATCCCCTCTTCTGCGGGGCGGGCGTTGCGACATCTCTTGTCCATTGCGTCTCGGAAGAAAGTTTCGTTCGTTTCAATCCCCTCTTCTGCGGGGCGGGCGTTGCGACAACAACATACCAGAGGGGCAAAAAGGCTGTATTGGTGAGTTTCAATCCCCTCTTCTGCGGGGCGGGCGTTGCGACAAATAATTACATGCTCGATTACAACAATGGTCAATTGGCGTTTCAATCCCCTCTTCTGCGGGGCGGGCGTTGCGACATAAACATCAATATATGGTTGAAAGAAAACTATATCTTCAGTTTCAATCCCCTCTTCTGCGGGGCGGGCGTTGCGACATTGATCCTGTCCAACTTAAGTCACATCTCCAGTCTAGAAGTTTCAATCCCCTCTTCTGCGGGGCGGGCGTTGCGACGAAAACCTCCTGATTCCAGCTCTGACAAAGTGGGCATTTTTGTTTCAATCCCCTCTTCTGCGGGGCGGGCGTTGCGACATGAGGCGGAGATGGCGAAGATTCGCCAGGAGTACCGTTTCAATCCCCTCTTCTGCGGGGCGGGCGTTGCGACAGAACATGCCCTCTCGCTGAAGCGAGAACGGCAGAACAAGTTTCAATCCCCTCTTCTGCGGGGCGGGCGTTGCGACCGCTCATGGAGCAGGAGCTCCATGAGGCAAAGTATACCCAGGTTTCAATCCCCTCTTCTGCGGGGCGGGCGTTGCGACACGACCATACATATCTGTATTATAAATAGATAATGTTAGTTTCAATCCCCTCTTCTGCGGGGCAGGCGTTGCGACAGTAACCGTATTATTTGGAATAATTCGTTGATACGCTTGTTTCAATCCCCTCTTCTGCGGGGCGGGCGTTGCGACCACGGCGTCTCGCAAGCCTTGTGTTCCAAGCCTTCCTGGGCTTATTTGCCGTAACCTCTTCCAAAGGGCCTTTCCAAAGGGTGTCTCAACGCCCGCTCCGCAGCGGGGCATAACGTCAACCGTGTGAATTGATTGACTTAAAAAATATCCGTAACCTAAGGCGTTTTTCGCCTTTTTCGAGGTTACGGCGTTTTTTTCGCTTCTTCCTCTTTTCCTCTATGCTGCTGTCAAAGAATGATAAATTTATGCACGAAGACGACCAAGATGTCCAGAAAAAAAACAACATTGGCAATCATAAAGCAACAAGCTAATTTTATTGCACTTTACCGCAGAGCAGAAACCATGGCCTATTTTCCTTTCACACGACGAAAAGAAGCTCTTCTCCAGGTGGAATCATGCCTGCATCTCTCCCAATTCGACGCACACCGCGCATGCAATTCTTGCACAGCGGATAAATAGTGAACAAATCTTCATCTATATCCAGAAACAAACTCACGTCTGCAATCATGCGGTCGAGAAGACTTTCATCCATGAGCATCTCATAAACACTCAACTGCACACGCCTGCCATAAGCGTCCAAACAGCGTGAGAGACGAGTTCGGCGTTTGTTTTCTGGAATGTCGTAGCAAACAATGAAACGAGGCATCGTCGTTCCTCCCTGATCATGTTCAAGTTTGCGTTTTTGCGGGACGTCCTCGTTTTCGCTTTGCTTCCCCGTAACAAAAAGGCGCATAGCCAGTCTGACCGCGCACGTGTGCGGCCAGCCTGTCAACCTGGCGTCTGAGCAAGGCGCGGACGTCCAACTCCTGCTTGTCGCTGGATACGGTTTGCAGCAAAGCCCGTTCCCATTCCGTGAAAAAGGTACGCATTCCTTCGCGAGTCAAACGAATCCCTTTGTCTTCGTCATGTGTGAAGTGCTCAGGGCGTAAGATTTTGAGGTTGCAAACTCGCAAAACAAACCGATCGACGACAAAGGCCCGGAACTCCTCCATGAGGTCCAAGGCGAGCGCCGGTCTCCCTGGGCGTGTGGCGTGGATGAACCCCAGGGATGGATCGAAACCCCGGGCTTCGATCGCGCCGGCCAGGAGGTTGGCCAGCAAGGTGTAGCCGAAAGAAAGGAGCGCGTTGACCGGATCACGGGGAGGGCGACGGTTGCGCCCTGAGAACGTGATAGTCAGAAAAGTACGGCCTAATACGTCGAACCAAGTGCGGGCTGCATTGCCCTCGACCCCCAGCAACGCCTCCATGGAGCCGGTCGTTTTGACCATCTCTTTGATTTTATCAAAGCCCTCGATGGCTTCCGACAGCACTGCCTGACTCCCCTTGTTTTTTTGAAAATCCCTGATAATGTTCGTTTGCGTGGTCAGCCTGGCGTCGAGAATGAGCTTCGAGAGTGCGAGGCGAGCTTCTGGAGCGTTGGATAAGGCGTACTGGGCCAAACGGATATCCGCACTCCTGGCCATGGGGGGAGACACCCGCCCCAGATATTGTCCAGAGGAGGCGAACCAGGCGACGGCGATGCCCTGCTCCAGGCACAGTTGCATCGCTTCCGCGGAAATGCCTGTATGACCGAACAAAGATATCAGCTCAAGCGAATGGGTTGCTAGTTGAAGAACGGTTTCTTGGCCTCGATCCTTGTGCGTAGGGCGTGTGATGTAAAGTCCCTCGCCTTGCCGGCGGACGCGTCCGCTTGGTTCCGTGACATAGACTACAGACATGGGGGCCTCCTCAGATCGGCTCGGCAGTTTTCGGGGGGGGAGCAGGAAACGATTCAAGGGTTGGCTGACCAAGTCCGAAAACCGCGCCTTTTCCAATATGCAACCATTCAAGTGCGCCCAGGAGCCCGGCAAGTTCGCCTGGCCCGTTGGGAAGCAGCAGGGCGCCAGAGACGCCGCGCATCCCCAGTTCACGCTTCTGTCGCCCAGAGTACCGATAGAAATCACGCCTATCACCCTCGAAGATGCCGGCAGGCGTGTCTTTGGCGAGTTCCAGCAATTGGCGCCCGAGCGCATTCCAATGCTTTTGGGCTGGGACCGGGAGAAATAAGCCGATGCGTCTGGCTCCGGCAATGACGATGTCCGCGAGGCTTGGCTGCTCGATAAGGTGTCCGTTGCGCAGCAGTCGAAGGGGGGCTGAAAACGTAAGACGGCACGGCTGGTCAGCCGGAGGCGTATCTGCTTTCGAAAGAACCCAGACCGGGGCAACGCGCGGGTCGTTTCTGGCGGCAGGCCCCAGAATAAACGTGTTTTGGATCGTGACGTTGTGTCGCTCCGGGCCAAGGCCACGTTCGCAAAGGCATTGCCAAGCTGCGCTAGCGGCAGCGGCATGCTGCACGGCCGGCCCCAGGAGCATGAAGTCCACGGCGGGCCAACAGCGGGGATCAGCAGGGGCTGGTCGAAAAATATAGGCCGGCGTCCCCTCAAAGCCCCCCTCGAAAACTTGAGAGTACGCTTCAGGCCCCACCTCGCGTAACGCAGCCCCCCAAACGCCGCGCAGCATGGGGGTCGAAGCCTCCACCCCGGGCGTGTCAAGGTGGTAGCGGCTGGCGAGAACGGAAATCAAATCCAGATAAGAGCCAATAATAGCGGCAAGTTCCATAAGAATTTCTCCCAAGTCTCCAAAAAAGAGACTCAATGTAAAAAAACACGTTGAAATGTGAGCATATTGCTGATAGATTTTTATTGCAAGGATAGAGCATCCTCTTGGATATGCTGATTTTAGGATCGCTTTTTGCCAAGACGTCAACCAAACATGACACGGGAGCGACATGACAAATCCTCAAACCGAGCCGCCAAAACCGGGCGAGGCCTTGCTTTCCTTCCAGCTCACGCCGGTACAGAGTTTCATAGCCGCCGCTCGTTCGACCCGTGACCTGCATTGCAGCAGCCACATTCTTTCATGGCTGACGCTGCACGCGCTACGGTGCGTGCGTCGAGCCCCCAATGCACGCATCCTGGCTCCAAGCCTCAGCGATTTTCCAAGCGAGTGGCTTAGCAATCCTACACCTTACCGAATCCATGCCTTCCCAATACCTTTCTAGCTCAGGCGCCGGAGGCAACGGCAAGAGAACTTGCAGAGCAATGCCGCAGCGAAGTAGAGCAGGCTTGGCTGCGTCTTGCCGATGTCGTCCGGAGCAAACTTAGCGAGAATGTGAGCGCTGAATTTAAAAACTGGGACAAGCGTTGGCGGTGTCAAGTTGAAAACTATTTTTCACCGCAGACGAGCGTTCTTCCTTTGGACGATTGCACGACGGAAAGGTTACAGCGCTTGTTTGGGAAAGACTACGCAAAGCAGGGTTGGGAAGCGAGCCTCGAACTTGCCGCCTGGCTACAGCACACGGGACGACGCATTCCAAGCTCCATGCCCTCGAACGAAAAGCCTACGGCAGGCAAAATATTCCCTCCAAAGTGCTCGCAATTGGGGAGTGTGGAACAGATGGGGCCTGACCTCCTGAAAGACTCTACCGAGTTTTGGGAGTTTGTGTTTGAGAAGTGGAGATTCAAGGGCGAGCGGCTGCGCAAAGGCGAGCGGCTCGGAGCGGTAAGTCTCGTTAAACGCTTTTGTTGGCAAATGTATTTTGAAAACAAAACTGACTTGAAGAGCGAACGCGTTTTAGACACGGCGACCGTCGCAGCGCGGGATTGGCTGGAAGCAAAGGGAATTGATTTCAAGAAGCAGAGCTGGTCGGGCCAGTGGTTGCACTGGACGAGGCGGAATCAGGAAGAAGACGAGGATCAGCCGTCTCCGGAGTTGTGGAAAAATATCTGTGAAGCTCGAAAAAAAACGCCGCCCCCAGCATATTACGCTGTGCTCATGGGAGACGGGGACAATATGGGCAAGTGGCTGCGCGGGGAATTCACCTCTGGCGTGGATTGTTTGGCGCTGCGTGAGAAAATCAGCGCGGCCCTGTATGATTTTGCCGTGAATCGGGTTCTAGATATCGTAGAAGAGCGAAAAGGGCATCTCGTCTATTCCGGCGGCGATGATGTGCTCGCGCTTCTTCCACTGACCCAAGCATTGCAGTGCGCTGACGAACTCCGGCAAGCATTTAACGTCTGCATGCGGAAGACGCTTGGGGATGAAGCGCGGGCGACGATGTCCATTGGCCTGGTCGCGGCGCATTACAAGGCTGATTTGCGCCAGGTGTTGGAGGAGGCTCGCCGTGCCGAGAAGAACGCCAAAAATCGGGGACGCGACACCTTGATGTTGCATGTCATGAGGCGCTCGGGCGAACACGCGTCGAGCCTGTGCCCCTGGGAGTTCGTCAAGCAAATGGGGAAAATGGTGGAAGCTTTTGTGGGGCTGGGAACGGACGCCGCTTCTGACCGTTTCCTCTATCAACTTGCAGCTGCGTTGCCAGCTCTGACCGGTGACGACGGAGCTGAAGCGATGGTCACGGCCGAGGCTGCCCGCGTTTTTGTGCGAGGGGAGAAAGCGAGCCGACGAGCATTGGCCAAAGCGCTAGACATGCCAGAGACTGCGAAAGACGGCGCCCAGCCTGGAAAAAAGGAAGAGGCCGAAGCCCTCACAACCTTTATGGGCAAGTATTTTGAGGAGTTGCGCAGAAGATCGCGAATCGATCCGGACAAGGCCCCCCCCCCCGGCGAGGCGTACGCAGAATTGGTCAGGCTCTTACAATCGGCCTCCTTCCTGGCCCGCGGGAGAGACAGATGAAAGCTACATATCTCGCCATGCGCCTCAGACCGCTGGACATGTTATTTTTCAGGGACGGGCGGCCGTTTGGGGCTGCTTCTCAGGTGGAAAGCGGGCAACCGCAGCCGCAGACCGTGGCCGGTGCGCTTCGAACCGCCTTGTTACAAGCGTACGGGGCAGACTTCGTTTGCTTAGGCAAATGTATTGAAAAAGGCGTCTGTTTCGCCGAAGCTGTTCAAGAAGCTGGCGCAGCATCCTGGATTGGAACAATGCAGGTAGCCGGACCGTGGTTTCGGAAGGAGACCGACGCTGGCGAGAAGGTCTTGTTTCCAACTCCGGCAATTCTTCACCGTGACAAGGATCAGTTCTTCCGGCTGGCGCCGCTCCCCGATGGAGAGCTGCCGGGGTGGCGCCCTCCTGTGAAGGGATTGCGGCCGCTGTGGCCAATGCGCAAGGACGTCATGGATCTAACTATCAGGGATAATGAAAGCAAAAAGCCAGCAGGCGGTTATCTCACCCGCGAGGGCATGCTGGAGTTCCTAAAAGGAGGCTTGCCGAAGTGCGAACAGTGGCGAGGGACGGACGGACTTTTCGCCCTGGATAGACGTACGGGCATCGTCATAGACGGCGCATCGAACACCGCCAAGGAGGGAATGATCTACGCAGCGGCCTTCTTGGCCTTGGCTAAAGGAGTGTCTCTGCACGTGGAGTTGAAGCTGCCTGACGAGGACGCCAAGCGCGCGGCGGAAGACGTGCTGCGCAGCATTGCACCACTGCCCCTCGGAGGCGAGGGGAGACGGGTGGCGGTTAAGCTTGAGCTGCTTGACTCGGTTTTGCCTTTGCGCGTCGAAGTCCAGGGCCAAGGCCGGGAACTGCTGGCGCTTGGTTCTCCTGGCGTTTTTCGCCAGGGGTGGTTGCCGTCGGACATCCAAGATGATCTTGTTGCGGCTTGCATCGCAGGACAGGGCGCCGTGAGCGGTTGGGACTACGCCCTCGGCGGCCCCAAAAAGACGCGGTTCACTGTGGCCGCGGGTTCTGTTTATTTTAGAAAGGCTTCCCAGCCATTCGACAAGTCGGCGCTGACGGACGAGCCCGAAGACGCCGCGCTGGGGTTCGGACATATCTTCAAAGGAGTTTGGAATGATGCCTAGCACCGTCACCAGCGCCCAGGCGCTCCTCTTTCTCCATGCACAAACCCCCATGCATCCAGGCGCAGGCATTGCGCTCGGAGTCGTAGATCTGCCTGTCCAGCGCGAGCGACATACCCAATGGCCCACTATCCCAGGCTCAACGCTCAAGGGTGTGCTGCGCGCGGAATGTCAGCGAAACAAGGGAGAGCATGTCTCACTTATCTTCGGCCCGGAAACGGCCAACGCCTCGGAGCACGGCGGTTGTCTAAGCCTGACGGACGCCCGGATTCTTGCCTTCCCGGTACGATCGTTACGCGGTGGCTTCGCCTGGGTGAGTTGCTATGAGGTTCTTGAGCGTTTGAGCCGCGACATCAAGCTCAGCAATCGCAACGCCGAGGCGCCGAAATTGCCCGAGCAAGTGGTAGCGGCGCGCCTGCTTTGCGACAAACAGAGCCCCTTACTCTTGGGAAACAATAGAAAAGTCATCTTGGAAGAGTTTGACTTCGACTCTCAAGACTCCGAAAAGCTTGTGTCATGGGCCAAATGGATCGCTGAGCGCGCGCTTGAAGGCGAGGCGTTGCAAAAGATGTTCGTCAGCCGTTTTGTCATCCTGCACCAGGACGACTTCACGCATTTCGTGCGCTTCGCCACGGAGGTTGTGGCTCGCATCGGCCTGGACAAAGAAACAAAGACCGTAAAGCCCGGCGCCTTATTCTATGAGGAGTTTCTGCCTGCAGAAACTGTTTTTTATAGCGTTTTGCTGGCGGGCGAAACACGGAAGAAAGCGAAAGATGACGCGCAGCATCCCGCCAAGGCCGTCAAGCTAAGCGCAAGCCAAGTTCTCACGTGGCTCAAAGAACGTTCTCCCGAGGTGTTGCAAATCGGAGGAGACGAAACGATCGGCAAGGGTTTTTGTCTCCCCAAGCTGCACTTGGACGCGAATTGAGATTGCGACAAACGAGAGGGAAACCATGAATCATAGAACGCTGGAGCAGGAGCGGGCGAAACACGCTTGGGATTGCATCGAGAAATTAAACAAAGAAAACAAGGAATATCGCCAAGAGGCCAAGAAGCTCCCGGTGCGCATAATGGCCTCGGGATTGGGACAGGCCTTGGCGTTCATTCACGCCAAGTCGAAAGACAAGAAGAAAGGGCTGAATCAGCTGAAAGTTGACCTGACTGCCTGGGTGATCACAAAAAGACTTTCCGCCGAAGCCCAGAAGAAGGAAGGTGACCTGCTGCAGAACATACTGGAAGGCGACAGTGACTTTCTACGCCGCGCAACGCATGAGACCTTGGCCTGGCTGCAATGGCTGAACCGCTTCACAGAAGCGAAATTCGGCATGGAGGACTGATACGCATGTCATTTATCAGACCCTTGTCCCACTCGGTGAAGGCGTTAGTCGACGATGCTCTTCGCTCTCCGCAGAATCTGCATCCAGGTCTTGTTTTAGACAAGTATGCTAAAACATACTCAGAAGATACAGGCACTGAAAAACTCATGAAAGCGCAGCATGCCGTCTTGAAAGAGGTGGTAGGCTGTAAGATTGAGCAAGAAAGCTTTTCTGTCTATGACGCTTTGCGGAAAAAACTTCTTGATTCGCTCCATGCCGAGCAGTTCGAGGCGGAGTGCTCGAGTCCTTTGACCTTGCACTTGTCGCGCGCTTCAGCCTTGGAGAACGCCGGGATTTGTCTGCACCATGTGCATGGGTTCGCCTACCTTCCCGGCTCAGGGCTCAAGGGCATGGCGCGAGCCTGGGCAGAGACCGTCTGGCTGGCGGGCAAGCCTAAGGCGGAGGTCCCTAGCGCACTCGAAATGATAACGCGCATTTTCGGATCTGCAGTCGAAGCCAAAGAAAAGTCCGCCGGTGAGGTCGTCTTTCACGACGCCTGGCCTGTCACTCCTCCCGTGCTCTTCGTGGATATCTTGAATTGCCACCACGCCGAATACTACAAAAACGAGGGGAAGGCCAAACATGCCGGCGCCGTGGACTTCGACAGTCTGCCAGGAGATTGGGAGAATCCCATTCCTGTATATTTCTTGGCGATTCCTGCAGGCTCATGCTTTCATTTCGCGCTCTCGAAGCGTGGGGGCTGTGGCAACGAGCTCATCGGACAGGCCAAAGAGTTTCTGCTCGGCGCGCTCTGCTACCGCGGGGCCGGCGCAAAAACAGCAGCGGGCTACGGCCGTTTCAAAATGGTTCCTGGCACGCCGAAGTTGCCAGACATCCCAGAATGCCTTGCGACCTACAGTGGGCAGTTGACCTTATGCAGCCCGGCCTTTCTAGCTGGCGCCGAACAAGGCGAAAGCGATTGTCGGCTTCGCGGCGCCACGCTGCGCGGGCAGTTACGCTGGTGGTGGCGCACCATGCACGCCGGCTATGTTTCGTCCGAGCAGTTGGCTGAGATGGAGTCCGCCGTGTGGGGGTCGTCGAGCGTGGGGTCGGCAGTGGCGATTAGCCTGAAAGATAAAAGCGTTAAGGCTAAGTTGTTTCAATATAAAGAAGAGAAAGATGGCAAACCACAGCCTCGACCAACATCTGAATTTAGACGGAATCACAAACTAGGTGTTCCGCCAGACAATAAGACTACGCAGGGATTGTTTTACATGTCATACGGAATGGATGAATGGGATAAAAAGGCTGAAGTCCGTAAGTCTCGATACTTTGTTGAAGCCGGTTTCTCCTGGACTATCGATATGACTGCGAGAAGTCTCATTTTTCCAGAGAAAGAAAAGCGGCCTATTCCTGCTGAAGTTGTTATCGAGCAAGCAAAACTTGCGCTCTACCTCCTCTGCTGCTTTGGCGGCGTTGGGTCGAAAGCCCGTAAGGGGTATGGATCCTTACGGCTTGGGCAGGAGCTGGATTACAACGGAGTACTCGGGGAGGCGATAAAAGCCGCCGCGACATTCCGTTTGGCGTTTTTGGGCAATTCCGGCTCTATAGTGGAGATATCGAATACACCATCTTTGGAGCATAGGGAATTTGTAAAAGAATGGAAGGCGCCATGGCATGACCCTTGGTTTGCAATTGACCAACTGGGTTTTGCTCTGCAGGGCTTAGCCAAAAGATATGCACATAAAATGGAAAAAGTCGCCCTTGGGCTGCCAAGAAAAGGATTTGAGAGTAATAACATTCATCGCATTACGAGTGGGAAGAATGTAGATGTAAAAAATTTTAGAGATCCCTCCCCCGTACATTTTCATCTCGAGCAACGCGAAGATGGGATGCTTGTCAGAGCGATTGCATTTCCCTCTCCCTTTATGCCGGACCATAATACCCTGAATCCGTGACCAAACAGGTCCAAGCGTCTCCAACGCGATTTGAGCTCTTTGTTTGAAGAGGCCGAAATTACAAAATTAGCAAAAATATCTTATGAGCTATTAAATATCACTTTTCATGCC
>Ga0247840_10009508_pt1 | contig 12536 bp, 10 predicted proteins | sample LaCruzMarch2015__FD_192404 | JGI IMG/M metagenome (GOLD analysis project Ga0247840, IMG submission 192404) | Freshwater microbial communities from meromictic Lake La Cruz, Castile-La Mancha, Spain - LaCruzMarch2015_17m | ecosystem: Environmental > Aquatic > Freshwater > Lake | place: Spain...
AGCGCGTGCGGTCCATGGTTGTTGTAATGTCCGCCGCCGTTCTTTTTCAAAGTCTGCCAGTCATTGCGGCGCGCGAAGTACACCCAGTGGTAACGGACTTCAAAAACCTCGCCCAGCTTGCCGCTCCCGATCAGAGAACGCAGAACCTGATGCTCCGGAGAAAGCAGGTGCTGGTGGTGGGGAAAAACCCGGCGTCCGGCCCCGGCGAAAGCCTCGACCACACGAACTGCACCATCGTAGCTGGTCGCCACGGGTTTTTCGAGCACACAGTCCCGTCCGGACCGCGCCACGGCAATGGCATCCTCTTCATGGCAGGTGTTGGGTGTTGCCACCACAACCAGGGAGGATGTTCCCTTTTCCAACAGCTCGTCACGGCTGGCAAAAGCCCGGCAGCCAAGTTCTTTTTCCGCCTCGGCCCTGCGAGCGGGATCGGGATCGGCCACTTCCACCACGCGGAAGAGGGGATTGTTCTTGAGTTGATTGACGTGAATGTTCCAGCCGGCGCGGCCGAGACCGAGGACTCCGACAGGCAGAGGTTTGGTGTTCATGGTGAGAATGGATTTGGTTTAGAGCGCAACCCACTCGCGGGAGCAAGCGCTGCGGTTGGCGGCATCGAGAAATCCGATGACGTCCACCATCTCCGCCAACGAAACCACCTCGCCTTCTCCGCGGAAGAAGGGCATCACCCGGTCCAACAGGCTGGCGTAGTAGGGTTTGTTTCCGGTGGACCCATCGAAGGATTGGCTGCCACCTGCCCGGTGCAGGGTGCCACCGAAGGTGTTGTTTCCCGTGCGGTTGCCCCGAACGCTTCCGAGACGTCCGTCTTTCCATTTCCCGATCAGCAAATCATGCGATTCCTCGCGGACAGCCAGAACCTCAACGCAGCCGGAACCCATGGCGGCAAAGAGCATTTCCGCGGAATGGATGCCGTACCAGAAATACCCGGGGCATTGTTCCTGAATCAGCACCGGACCGTAGACATCCGCTCCGGTGAGAGGAGTCTCCCCGTCCAGAGCCTCCCGGAATTTCTCTGCAAATCGGATGGCGGAAGCACTGGTCACGCGCACGTTTTTTTCCGATGCAAGTTTTGCGATTTCCCGGGCCTCGGGGACAGAAACAGTCAGGGGCTTGTCGATAAAGACCGGCAGGCCCCAATCCGCCACCTCGCGGAACTGGGCCAGGTGCACGCGGCCATCGATGCTCTCGAGCATGATGGCATCGCACTTGCCGCGCAGAGCTGCGAGGGATTCGACAATTTCGACTCCATGCTTGTCCCGCAACTCCGTGGTGAAGCCCTCGACCCGGTTCACGCTGGCAGGAAAATCCGGCGAACCTCCGGGAAAGGCCACGGTGATGCGGCCTCCCGGCACGTGATGTTCTGATTTGTCGTCGTGGAGCAGATTGGCAAAGGCCGGCACGTGCGAGGTATCCAGCCCCGCCATGCCGATTCGGAGAGATTCAGGCATGCCGCATCTTAGATGAGGGACCGCTGACGCGTCCACGGCAAAAATCAAAAAGGCAATTTATCTTGGCGCGCAGCCGGCTCCAGGCGTCATTTGCCGGTCACAGCTTCCAGAGCGCCGCGGTTCGGCAAACCCGCCCTGCCTCCGGGGATATCTGGCTTTCCACCTGGGTGGCTCCGTCTTTGTTCCGCCCCATTTTGCGAAGCAAAATCTTCTAATCCGGCCGCGAAGGCATCTGTTTCTCAAAGGGTGCCAATGCCCTCACCCACACCCTTGGCCCCGGCTCCCGCCGGATTAGAGAAGGTTCCATACGGCTTCGACCACTTCCATGTAGGCAACGCCGTCGCGGAAGGTGGGGTGGGGCCGCGGAGCCGAAGAGTTTCTTACTGCGTCGATGAAATCCGCCTCCACCCGCCATGGACGGTCGAGATCGGAGGGAACGTCGAGGGTGCGCGGCTCCGCCTTTCCGGGTTGAGAGAGGATGATTTTGTCCTGGGCGAAATCGATGGTAATCAGGCCAGTGCTACCACAGACTTCCAGCATCTCGACGGCAGGGCCGCTCCACACGCCGCTGAGTTCGAGGACGACCAAACCGCCCGATGCAAGATCAGCGAGGATTGTCACTTCGTCGGGGATTTTTACGGTATCCTTCCCCCGCTTTTCGACGAACACACGCCCTATCGCAGCTTTGGGTCCGAACGGACCGAACCACCTCTGGAGGACTTCAGTGTGGATTCCGAGTGACATGATGTTTTTGCCACTGATCCCGGTTTGCTGCCGCCAGTGCGCCGGCTTGGCCGGGTCAAGGAAGAGGCTGTTCAGGCTGCGCAAGCGGAGGGAGCGAATTTCTCCGACCACTTTCTCCGCGAGCAACTTCCGGACAAAGGCGTCTGTCCGCAATCCCTGGGGAGGCGGACACAACATCGTCACCTGATCGGGCCTGGCCTCCGAGGCTGCCAGCATGCGCAAAGCAGACTCAAGGTCGGTGGACATGCGGGCCTGACAGAAGACGTGCTTGCCCGCTTCCAGGGAGGCGATCGTTACGGGGGCGTGAAGGGAGGGGCCGGTCCCGATCCAGACAATATCCACGTCGGGTCTGCACACGAGTTCGCGCCAATCTGCAACGACCTCTGCCTGAGGAGCACATTCCTCACAAAAGGATTTTGCCGAGGCAGGTGTCGAGTTGGCTACGGCAACGATTTCGACATCTTCCTCTGCGCAGATTCCCGGCACATGACGCTGCCGCACAATGGTGCCCGCTCCGACAATTCCAATTCTCAGCTTTTTCACTGGGATTGCCGGTTGTTATGCTGAGCCGCCAAGCTTCCGGGCAAGGATCTCTCCCGCCACCTGGGGATTTGCCTTGCCTTTGGAAAGCTTCATGAGTTGTCCCTTGAGGAAATTAAGCGCGGCGGCCTTGCCCTGACGAAAATCCTCCGCCGGGCCGGGGTTGGCCGCGATCACTTCATCGGCCAGTGTCTCGATGGCACCGGAATCGCTCATCTGTTCCAACCCTTTTTCTTTGACGATCTCGGCGGCGGCGCGGCCGCTTTCAAACATGGCGGCAAAAACCTCCTTGCCCTGTTTGGAATTGATCTTTCCAGCCTCCACAAGCGAGGCGAGATCCCGCAGGCCCTCCGGCGGAAGGGGGCAGTCAGCAAGTGTGGTGCCCGAGGATGAAAGGGCACTCAGGAGGTCGTTGAGAATGTAGTTTGCGACAGTTTTGGGTTTCGGGCAATCGCGGGCGGCGCTCTCGAAAAAACCGGCGAGCGCCAGATCATTTGCCAGAACCGAAGCATCATACTCGGTAATCCCGAAATCCTGCACGTAACGGGCGCGCTTGTCCCATGGCAGTTCCGGTTTGCGCGCGGCGGCGGCCTCGACAAGGGGAGCTGTGCGCACCGGAAGAAGGTCCGGATCGGGAAAGTAGCGGTAGTCGTGCGCGCTTTCCTTGATGCGCATGAGAGTTGTTTCGCCGCGGGTGTCGTCCCATCGCCGGGTTTCCTGCTGCAGGACTTCCCCGGCCCGGAGGGCCGCAGCCTGGCGGGGGATCTCAAAGGCAAGCGCACGGCGGACTCCGGAAATCGAATTCAGATTTTTGATTTCAATTTTCGTGCCCCATTGTTCGGTGCCGGCAGGCCGCACGGAGACGTTGACATCGCACCGGAGCTGGCCTTTTTCCATATCGGCATCGCTCACTCCGCCGTAAATCATGACCTGCTGGAGAACGGTGAGGTAAGCGAAGGCCTCCTCAGGGTCGGCGATATCCGGTTCGCTGACGATTTCAAGCAGGGGGGTCCCCGCCCGGTTGTAATCGATCCCGGTCGAGCTCTCCATGTGGAACGACTTTGCAACGTCCTCCTCCAGGTGAATCCTCACAAGGCGGACACTTTTGCCCGGATTGGCAATCGATTTCTGTGCATCCTTCGGGTAAGCGAGATCGTTCAAAGGGACCTCACCACCGAGACACAATGGCAGATCGTACTGACTGATCTGGTAGTTCTTGGGCATGTCCGGATAGAAATAGTTTTTCCGGTCGAATTTGCAGACCTCCGGAATTTCGCAACCCAGCATCAAACCTGCAAGAGCGGTGAGGCGGAGCGCCTCGGCATTCATCACAGGAAGTGCACCGGGCATTCCCATGCAAACCGGACAAACATTTGTGTTGGGCTCGGCCCCATACTCGACAGCACAGGCACAGAACATTTTGGTGCGGGTTTTTAGCTGAACGTGGACTTCGAGTCCGATGGTCGCGATGTAGTCAATCATGGGGCTGGCTTGGGTTTGACATCTTGCGCGGGAGAGAGGGCAAAATTCAAGGCTTCGCGCAAATTGATTGTGCGAAGTTGTGCAGCGAGTTCGGGATCTTTCATGGCCTCGTGGAGCGACTTGTTTCTGATGAGGGCGAGAATGTCGCGTTTCTCGGCGGCGGCCAACACGGCGGGGTCACCCAGCAGGACGGCCATACGCGGGGTGTTCATAATTTCGGCAATGCCGGGATACTGTATGAATCGCGCCATGGCCTCCTGATCGTTTGTCACCCGCGCGACTTGCGCAATAAGAGCATAAAAATCGGCGGGAAACACATCCACGGCCTTCACGACTTCTCCGGCGTGCCCGAGTTCGAGCGATTCCTTGAGCGTGACAAGCCCTTTTGCGACCTGGGGCGGCGGCGCATTGCGTTTCGCAGCCGAGGCAGCCGAACCCTCTGCAAGCGAACCGAGAGTGCGCACCAGAGAAATCCCTCCCCACAAAATCACGATGCCCGTGACCAATCCGAGCAAGGCCCCTCCCCCTCCCCACAGAAAGCGGACTATACCGCCCTGCTGCGCCGTACGCTTGAACAGCAAGGCCCCTGCGATCCATATCAGCAGGAAGAGAAACAAACCGGCTCCAAGACCGACAACCATCCCCGTAACGAGGCCCGATGGCGAATCAAGCCCGCCGGAAAGCGCGCCGGCTCCCTGCGCTGCAAGCACACCAAAGAGCCCGGAGATCACAAGAGCCGCAAGATTCAAGCCCGCACGCACAAATCCCGCACGCCATCCACGCCAAGCCTCAAAAAGTAGAAAGACGAAACCGGCGAAGAGAAGCGCCACCTGCCAGAAAGGTGACCCGGCCGGAAGGTTCATCGTGAGAATCCGTCCACCGGCGTCACAGTCTTTCCCGTGGCAGGCAGTCCTGGGCACGCTGACGAAGTGCGTGGTCGCAAAGCACAAGCCATACCATTGCCTCGACCATGGGAACCGCCCTCGGAAGCACGCAGGGATCATGACGTCCGCGTGCAGCAAGCTCAGCCGGCTCGCCTTCTTCGGTGACGGTTTGCTGGGCCTTCGCTATCGTTGCCACAGGCTTGAAAGCCGTGCGAAAAACCACCGGCTCGCCATTGGAGATCCCCCCCTGAATCCCGCCCGAGCGGTTGGTGGCGGTGGAAACACGCCCGTCGCGCATGACAAACGCATCATTATGTTCCGAACCGCGGAGCAACGTGCCGGCGAACCCGCTGCCAAATTCAATCCCCTTCGTGGCGGGCAGGCTCAGGACCGCCTTGGAAAGGTCTGCATCCAATTTGTCAAAGACGGGCTCGCCAAGCCCAACCGGCAGGCCGCGCACCACACACCCGACAACCCCTCCGAGCGAGTCGCCGAGTGAACGGACTTCCTTGATGCGCGTGATCATTGCTTCGGCGGCCCGGAGGTCGGGACAGCGCAGAACATTGGCCTCAACGTCTGCGGCGGTGACGGTCGCGGGATCCACAGATGCAGTGAGATCCCCGACGCATTCGACATAGGCGATGACTTCAATGCCGGGGTGGATGGTCTGCATCACTTTGCGGGCAACGGCCCCCGCGGCAACGCGTCCGATCGTCTCGCGGGCTGACGAACGGCCTCCTCCCTCCCAGTTGCGCACGCCATACTTGGCCTGATAGGTAAAGTCGGCATGCGAAGGCCGGAAGGCGGCCTGCATCTCGCGATAGGCTTCGGGCCGTGCATCCGTATTCTCCACCATTACGCAGATCGGGGTCCCGAGGGTCACGCCACGAAAAACGCCCGAGAGAATCCGGCAGGTATCGGACTCCTTGCGGGGTGTGACGATATCGCTCTGACCCGGCCGCCGTCTGTCCAACTCCGGCTGAATGTCCTCCTCCGAGAGCGGGAGACGCGGAGGGCACCCATCGATCACCACCCCCACGCCACCGCCATGGGACTCCCCCCAGGTGGCGATACGAAAAATCTCCCCGAAGGTACTGGCCATCGCGCAACTAAGAGCTAACGAGGCACTGCCTCAAACCATGGAAAAATGCCCCGAATCTGCCGGAACCAAGTGCCGGGCTTGGCAGCCTGTCGGGGCGGATAATTCCTTTTCTCCCGGAGCGCTGGAATGAAAATAATGGTTTCATCGCGAGTCCGACAGGCTGCTAGGCCCTGCCAACGCTCGAGTATTCGAAGCCGAGACTGCGGGCGGTTTGCGGATCGAGGAGGTTGCGGCCATCAAAAATCAAAGGCGTGTGCATCACGGCTTTCAGCTCGGAGAGGTCAACGGCAGCGAATTCTTTCCACTCGGTCGCAATGACCAGCGCCTCGGCATCCTTTGCTGCATCGAGCGCGGACTCCGCGAAACGGGCTCCCTCGACAAGCTGAAATTCCTTCGCTTTCTCCATCCCCTTGGGGTCATAGACCGAAACCACGGCATTCCCGGCAAGGAGATCGCGAACCAGATCGACTGCAACGGACGAGCGCACATCGTCGGTGTCCGGCTTGAACGTGAGCCCCCAGACCGCGATGCGCTTGTCCCGAAGGACCCAAAGCTTCTCGCGGATTTTTACGAGGAGGCGTTCCCTCTGCGCCGCATTGATCCGCTGGACTTCCTTGAGCAGGGTGAAGGGAACTCCCAACTGGTCACTGATCGCAATGAATGCCGCAATATCCTTGGGGAAACAGGAACCGCCGTATCCCATTCCCGCATTTAAAAAATTCCGTCCGATCCGCCTGTCGGCACCGATGCCGTCGGCAACCTTTTCGACATCGGCCCCGCTCGCCTCGCAAATCTGTGCGACCGCGTTGATGTAGGAAATTTTGAGTGCCAGAAACGAATTGGCGGCGTGTTTGATGAGTTCGGCCGAGTTGATGTCGGTGACCAGCACGGGAGCCATGAAAGGCTCGTAGATTTTCTGCATCAATGCAATGGCGCGCTCGCTGTTGCCGCCGATCACAATGCGGTCGGGCTTCATGAGGTCGGGGACAGCACAGCCTTCGCGGAGGAATTCCGGGTTGCTTACAACATCGAAGGAAGCACCCGTCTTGTTGTAACGCCGGATCGTCTCGGCAACTTTTTCGCCGGTTTTCACCGGCACTGTGCTCTTGTCAACGATCACCCGGTATTCGCCCGCCTTGAGTACTGCGGCGATCTCCCGCGCAACTTTTTCGATATAGGAAAGATCGACACTGCCATCAGGTTGCGGCGGCGTGGGTACGGCGATGAACACAACTTCCGAACCATCGACTCCCTCCCCGGTGCTCGTGGTGAAATGCAGGCGGCGGGCGGCCACGTTTTTGTGTACCAGGTCCTCAAGTCCCGGCTCATAGATCGGGATCTCGCCTGCGAGCAACTTGTCCACCTTGCGTTGGTCGTTATCCACGCAAATCACATTGTGACCCACCTCCGCGAAGCACGCCCCGCTGACGAGCCCCACATATCCGGAACCGATAATACAAAGTTTCATAACTTGAAAAGTGAGGCCCCCCTGAGAAGAAGGTCAGTTGCTGGCTCCCGGCTCGATCGGGTCGGTACCGGCATCGAATTGGATGGGAAGGGTTACCTGGGGTGCGTCCTTAAGCGTGAGCACAAAGAGAACTCCCAGGTCGGTGTCACCGCCCTGATTGTCGCGGACCTGGGCACCGAAAGACGCGACCCAGCTCGAAAGATCGCGGTGAACCATGTAGCGCTGAAACTGGAGAACATTCGACACGAACTCGTATTGTTCATAGAGGCTCACGGCCCAGTGTTCGTTGATTCTCCAATAGGCTGAGAAATCGACCTGGCTGTTATCCGTGAAGAATTCGTTCCCATCGATATAGCGGTTGCCGACCGAGAAGTTGAATGCGGGCGTCGGCATCCAATAGAAACGGGTGCCGAATTCGGTGAAGCCCTGGGCGTCCAAGGGAATCTGCGACGTGACATCGGCGAACAACCATGGCACGGGCCGGAAGCGCAATACATTGAAAATGTTGGAGGCATCGGTATCCGAATAGGGATTATCAAAGTTGGCATCGAAGAACGTATCGAGTGTGAGCCACTGAAAGGTGCGGTTGTCACGCCGGGTTTGCAGGCGGTTGCGCACCCCGAAGCGCATGATCGCCCAGGTGTCCAGCGTGTCGATACCGTTGAACTGCGGAAAGTCCAGCGGCAGCAACTGGGTGGATGGCACCACACGGTCAAATTGAAGAACCTCTCCGGGTTCCGGGCCCATGTTGTAAACATAGGAAAAATTCATGTAGGGCTGAATCACGTGGCGCACACCGTCCAGCCCCAACCACTTGTTCTGGATTTTCTCGTATGCCTTGGAGAGCTTCGTCGAGACTTCGAGGCCGAGATTCACAACCGGACGGAAGACGGGGCCCTTGGTTTCGAGATCGTTCGTTGGCGCGTTGAGCGGACTCGGTTGGTCACGTTCCGGATCAAAGAGGGTGATCACCTCGCCGGAATCCGGATCCAACTCGGTGACCGGATTGAGCTTGCTGGTGAAGAACGTTCCGCTCTCCGAGTAATAGGTGGCCCGGAATCCGGCGCGGGGAATCACATTCAGCCAGCCGAATAGCTGCGTTGGCAGGGAGAGTTGATGGAAGGTGTCGAAGCGGATGGCCTCATAGTCGGAAAAGCCGGTCTCTCCGAAGGATTGCTCATTGGAGAAGGCCCTGCGGAGGTTGGCCACACCCGTGGTGCCGTCGTAGTTGACAGGCAGGCCGAAGAGGCGGTGTTCTTTGAAATCGAGGACAAGTTCGGGGAGGCGTTCGGTGACTTCCTGGAAGTCATTGACCTGCCAGCGCCCGATGAGGGAAAGGGTGTAAAACTCATCCCACTTTGTGACCGAGAGATAGTTGTCGGGCTGGGGATCCACCCGGAACTCGTTGGGATAAAAGTCCTCGAGAAAATCCACATCGCTGAGGAGGTTCAGGTCGGCGGTCGCGTAAATATCATCGGTGAGAAAAAGCCGGTGCTTGAATGTCACACGGTAGCGTCCCTCCTTGTTCTCGGTTTCCTGCGGCTCACCGGGCGCGCTCTGGGAGGCAACGGAATCGTCAAACGCGTAGTACCCGATGAACTTGCCGTAGCTCCGGTCGTTCTTCCCGTACTTGAAGTCCGCCTCGGCACCGCCCGCGAAGCCGAACTCACCGCGATAGTCAGCGCGCGCTTTGGCGATGATCGAATCCCCCGCCCCGACCGGGAAGCTGTAGGCAGTAAGCAGGTAAGGCCCCCAACGACTGTCATAGCCGGGCAGAAATTCGAAGCCCGAGTTGTTGGTATTGGCCCAGAGGTAGGGGAACCAGAAGATCGGGACATCGCCGACGAGAATGGTCGAGTTGACGAAGATCACCCGGCTGTCGGTATAGATGCGGATCGAGCGGGACCGCACCCGGAAATCGGGCATGGAGGAATCGTCGGTGGTAACGGTGCCGTCTTTCACGCGAAACTCGCGGCTGGAGGGGGCCTGGAAGGCAAACGCGTTGAAGAAGAGCGGCGCCCTGGCACCGGAAATCTCGAGAGCGCGCATCTGTTTCGTCTCGAGGTTGAAAAGAGCCCGCTGCCCGGTAAGAACCTCGTTGGGTGTATAGAGGCGGATGTTTCCAACAAGCAGAACATCCCGGGTGTCGGGGTTGTACTCCGCATAGTCGGTGTAAATGCTGTAATCCCCGTAGTGGATTTGAACGTTGTCTTCAGCAATGGCCACCCCACCTTCGAAGCGGGTGTTTCCATCGGCCGTGATCTCAACCGGCACGTCCCCGAAGCTGCCGAACTGGGCAAAGGCTGTGAGGGACCCTGCAATGAGGGCCGCGGCGGCTAAAGTGAGACGATTCATCCTGCGAATCGAAGAAGCTATTTTCCCGAGGGCTGCTGGCAAGAGAAAAACGGCGCTGGATTCCTTGATTTCCCGGATTCGATGCATTGGAGCCGGGATTTTGAATCCCCAATGTGTCACCGTCTTCCTCCTCAAGGAATCCAAAAAACTTTTCGCTGCGAAAGGTTTGTTGGCGGGGCAGCGGGAACCAATGTCAGGGAGCTGAGAAAGGCCGGGCCGGATTCCTGATTTCATCCCGATAAGCCCCGACGGCGAGGCGAATTTCTCCGGCAAGGTCGGCTTTGGGCCGCACAAAGGCCGGACGGAACCATGGGAATAATCCCAGGAGATCGTGGGAAACCAGAATCTGCCCATCGCAGAATTCACCGCTGCCGATGCCGATGCTGGGAATTTCAATCGCCCCGGTGATCCTGCGTGCAACTGACTCCTCCACCAGTTCGAGGACGATTGCAAAGGCCCCTGCGTCCTGCAACGCCAGGGCATCGGCAAGAAGGCTGGCCGCCTCCTCTTCGGTACGCCCCTTGATTTTGTATCCGCCCTCTTCACGCACTTTCTGCGGAAGCATCCCGATATGCCCGAGCACCGGGATGCCGTCAGCAACCATCGCGGCCACTTGAAAGGCAAATTCTGCCCCTCCCTCGATCTTTACGCCGCATGCACCGGCCCGAAGGAGGCGTCGCGCATGGTCCAGTGTGGATTTTTTATCCTCGAAGCTGCCCGCTGGCAGGTCTGCGATAAGAAGGGATTGCTTGATTCCAGCCGCAGCGGCGGCAACGTGGTGTTCCATCTGCTCCATCGTCACCCCTGTGGTGTCCGGGTGCCCGAGCTGAACCATCCCGAGCGAATCTCCCACCAGCAAAAAGTCGAGGCCCAGATCGTCGAGCAGCCGCGCAAACACATAATCGTACACCGTGAGGGTCGCGAATCGATGCCCGCTCCGCTTCATCTCCACAAAGCGATCACGCGGAGATTTCATAGCCGTCCCTCCCATGGGCGAATGCCCTGGAGATCCAATTGGGATGCCAACTCCGAAACCGTCAGGTCACAACCCGGCAGCCTGAGCGAAGGAGCAATTTCGGCCAGGGGAACAAGAACAAATGCGCGGTCACGCGCGCGGGGATGCGGCACTTCAATCCGTGGGCCCGCCATGGTGAGATCCCCTACAAAGAGGATATCAAGGTCGACGGTCCGAGGGCTGTTACGCTCATGCACGGCCGGCCGGCCCGATTGCCGCTCGAAGTCCTGAAGCCGGTCGAGGAGTCCGGCCGGATTAAGTCGGGAGACAAGGATTGCTGCTGCGTTGAGGAAGGAGAGGGAGTCGGGAGGACAATCGACGGGGGTTGTCTCATAGATCCGGGAGAAACAGAAGTCTTCCGGTTGTCCATCGTTGAGATTGCAGAGGAAGTGCCGTGCGGCGAGCAGATGCGACTCTCTGGGTTCGACATTGCTCCCCAGGGCAATACCGACGCGATGAGTCAACTCCTGCATGGTCACTCTCGAAGCCCGAGGACATCCTGCATATCGTAGAGGCCCGGGGGCTGCTGAAGCACCCACTTCGCCGCCCGCAGTGCGCCCTTGGCAAAAGTGTCCCGGCTCGATGCCCGGTGCGTCAGTTCGAGACGTTCGCCAACATTCGCATAAATCACCGTGTGATCCCCGACAACGTCCCCTCCCCGCAGGGCATGCATGCCGATTTCCGCCGCTGTGCGCTCTCCGGGCATGCCCTCCCGCCCATGGCGAACCGCCTCCTCATAGGGGAGCCCGCGGGCTTCGGCCAGGATCTCGCCCAACCTGCGGGCTGTTCCGCTGGGGGCATCTTTTTTCAGGCGGTGGTGCATCTCGACGACTTCCAGATCGAAGTCGGAGCCGAGAATCCGGGCAGCGCGGCCGGCCAGCCAGAAGAGCGTATTGACTCCCACACTGAAGTTCGGCGCGAAGACAATCGGGATCGAGGCAGCCGCCCTCGCCACGCATTGGCGGGATGAATCGTCCTGGCCGGTTGTTCCAATGACAAGGGCCTTGCCGGAGTTCGCGCAGGTTTCCGCAATCGAGGCTGTAACAGTCGCGTGGGTGAAATCAATCACGGCATCGCAGTCACCCAGCACGGAGCCCAAATCGTCGCCCTCATCCAGTCCCGCTGCCACGGTGAGTTCGGGGTCACCGTCCGCACAGGCAAGAAGCGCCTGCCCCATCCTGCCCTTCGCACCGAGAATCACCAGTCTCACCGCCTTCATAAGAGACCGACCCGTCCGAGCGTGCCACGCAGTTTTTCGGCGTTGGACGGGCTCATTTCACAAAGGGGCAGTCGCACTTCCGCCCCCATCACTCCGATTTGCGAGAGCGCATATTTCACCGGCACGGGATTCGTTTCCAGGAAAAGGTCTTTGAACAGCGGATAGTATTTCGCGTGGATGGCGGCGGCCTCGGAGGGACGCCCCTCATTCCAGCAACGCACCATGCGAGCGACTTCGGCCGGGATGACATTGGAGGCCACA
>Ga0247840_10009509_pt1 | contig 12535 bp, 12 predicted proteins | sample LaCruzMarch2015__FD_192404 | JGI IMG/M metagenome (GOLD analysis project Ga0247840, IMG submission 192404) | Freshwater microbial communities from meromictic Lake La Cruz, Castile-La Mancha, Spain - LaCruzMarch2015_17m | ecosystem: Environmental > Aquatic > Freshwater > Lake | place: Spain...
TCGGCTACATGAAGGACGACGCGAACTTCACGCGGTTCTTCTGCTTTCTGTCGCTTTTCTCCGCTGCGATGCTGGGCGTCGTCCTGTCCAACAGCCTGCTGCTCACGTTCATCTGCTGGGAACTCGTCGGGCTGGCGTCCTATCTTCTCATCGGATTCTGGTTCCACAAACCCGAGGCCGTCGCGGCCGCGAAGAAAGCATTCCTCACGACGCGTGTCGGCGATATGGGCTTTCTGCTCGGCCTGCTCTGGCTGAACTCCGCTTCGGGCACGCTGTTGTTTTACGATCATGGTGCCGGATGCCTCGAAGGCGCGGCCCTGACGGCGATGGCAACAAAGACCGCTTGCATCGGCCTCGCTGTCTCAAACGGCATCGCCCTTCTCATCTTTTGCGGCGCGGCCGGAAAGTCCGGACAGTTTCCGCTCCACGTCTGGCTCCCGGATGCCATGGAGGGCCCTACGCCGGTCAGCGCGCTCATCCATGCGGCCACGATGGTTGCCGCGGGGGTCTATCTTGTCGCCCGCATGTTCCCGCTCTTCTCGGCAACCGGTGACTTTTCGATCGCCCTGGCCACCGTCGCCTGGGTCGGAGCGTTCACCGCCCTCTTCGCAGCGCTTATCGCAGTGGCCCAGACCGACATCAAGCGCATCCTCGCCTACTCGACGGTCTCCCAACTCGGCTTCATGATGCTGGCCCTCGGCGTCGGGAGCGTCACGGCGGCCATGGTCCACTTGATCGCGCATGCGTTTTTCAAGGCCCTTCTCTTCCTCGGCGCGGGCTCTGTCATTCATGGAGTCCACGAGGAGCAGGACATCCGGAAGATGGGCGGACTTCGGAAATACCTGCCGGTCACGTTCGCTACATATGCCATCGGCATGATGGCCCTCTCCGGGGTTCCGTTCTTTTTCTCGGGCTTCTGGAGCAAGGATGAAATCCTGCATGTCGCCCACCAGTGGCCGATCTCGCAGGCCCCGTTCTTTATGGCTGCGGCGGCGGCGTTCCTCACCGCCTTCTACATGACCCGCCAGATGTGCTACGTATTCGCGGGCAAATATCGCGGCGAGGGTCATCCTCACGAAAGTCCGGCTGTCATGACTATCCCGCTCGGCATCCTGGCCGGAGCGGCCGTCCTGATGTCGATCCCCACGACTCCTGCCTGGCCGTGGTTCCATGGGCATCATACCGGCCACGCGGTCACACTCGATTTCGCCCGGTTGCTCGAACACGGATTCCTCACCATCGCCGGTCTCTCGGTTGTCATTGTCACCGCAGGCATCGGGATCGGATATGTTCTCTATCGGCGCATCGGGGCTGAAGGACAGGGAGAACGGGCGTCCCGCCCGTTTACACCGGAGACATCGCATGCATTGAGCCACACACGGGCGGGACGCCCGTGCCCCCTGGATTCCTCCGATGCCGGACTGGTCGCAGATCCGCTTCAAAAACTCTGGGCCGGCGGATACCGCGCCCTCGCAAACCGGCTGTATGTCGATGAATTCTACAATGCCACCGTGATTCGCGCGCTCGGGCTGCTGGGCTGCCTGGCCGCCTGGATCGATCGCTGGATCTTCTCCGGAATCTTCCACGCCGTCGGCCTGATCTCGCTGCTCGCCTCAAAGCTCGGCGATCTCGGCGACCGGTTTTTCATCGACCTCGGTTTTGACAGTATCTGCGGCGGACTCCGCGACGGCGGACAGCTCTTCTCCTCCTGTGAAAGCGGACGCGTGCAGGGTTACCTGCGCTTCCTGAGCGTCGGGGCCGTTCTCCTTCTCATCGTTATCGGATGGCTTCTCACATGACTTTCCTCACGCTCATTCCTTTTGTCGGAGCCTTGCTCGTTGCACTGCTGCCCTCGCAGCGGGCGGCGCGGACTCTCGGCCTCGCGTTCCTGCTCGGAGCACTCGCGGTCGCCGGTGCGATTGCCCTCACCTACGACCGCGCGGCCGGCGGGCTTCAATTTGTCGAGCACCACGCCTGGATCCCCCCGCTGGGCGTCGAATACTTTGTCGGAGCGGATGGCCTGACCGTCATGCTCCTGCTGCTGACGACGCTGATCACTCCGTTCGCTCTGCTCTCCGCCGGACCCGGCATTTCGAAGCTGCAGGTCACACTGATCCTGCTCCTTGAAACAACACTCCTCGGAACGTTCACCGCGCTGAATTTCATCCACTGGTTTCTCTACTACGAACTCAGCCTCGTGCCGGCGTTCCTCCTCATCCGCTCCGCAGGCACTCAAGCCTCTACGACCGCCGCGCTGCGTTTCTTCATCTACACTTTGCTCGGCGGCCTCCTGATCCTGGTCGGCTTCCTGGCCATTCAGCTCGCTGCCGGAACATTCGATCTCATCCGGCTCGGACAGATGGGCGCATCACTGGACGGACTGCTGGCGGCACGGTTCGGCGGACCGTTTGCGGGGCTGCTTGTCTTTTCCTGCATCTTTCTCGGTCTCGCCGTGAAGGTTCCTGTCGTTCCCTTCCACACGTGGCTGCCGGATGCCTATACCGAAGCCCCCTCTTCGGTCTCGATGCTTCTTACCGGACTCATGTCCAAAATGGGTGTGTATGGATTCCTGCGTTTGCTTGTGCCCCTGTTCCCTCAGCGCATGCAGGACCTCGCAACCCCGCTGCTCTGGCTGGCGCTGGCCACGATCATTTTCTCCGCCTTCAACGCGCTCGTGCAGACCGATCTGAAGCGCATCCTGGCCTATTCCTCGGTCAATCACCTCGGCTATTGTCTCCTCGGGATTTTTGCCGTCGCCGCCGTCCCCCTCGGTGCTCCCGCAGCCCGCGCGGCCGCGACAAATGGCGTGCTCCTGCAGATTTTCAACCACGGCCTCACCGCCTCCGCCCTCTTCTGTTTTGTCGGGTTCATCGAAAGCCGCAGCGGAGGACGCCGCGGGCTGGGCGACTTCGGCGGGCTGCGCACCGCGGCTCCGGTTCTGGCGGGGCTCATGGGAATCGCACTCTTCTCTTCACTGGGACTTCCGGGGCTCAACGGGTTTATTGGCGAATTCCTCATCTTCAGCGGCACCTTCAAGCTGGTCTGGTGGGCGACAGCGCTCGCTGCGATCGGGCTCTTTGTCACGGCAGTCTTCCTGCTGACACTGATCCAAAAAGTTTTCACCGGTCCCCTGCCGGAACGCTGGGCAAAATTCCCTGACCTCACGGCCGGCGAGATTGCCACCGTTGCACCTGCGATCGCACTTATGTTTCTCCTCGGCATCTACCCGCAGGTGCTCATCGCCCTCTTCAATAAGCCATGATCCTCACCGCGACATTTCTCTCCGCCTTTGCCGGTGCCGCGCTCATCCTTCTGCTGCCGGAACGCCAGGCTCCACTGGCCCGCTGGATCGCCCTCCTCACGGCACTGACCGGACTCGGCTTCGCCTCCGCCGCATTTGTGGGTTACGACAACACCCCGGCGGCACCGCATTTCCAATACCTCACACGGATCCCCTGGGTCCCGTCGCTCGGCATTTCCTTCTCCACCGGAGCGGATGGCATCAGCCTCGTCATGCTGGTCCTCACCGGGATCATCGCAGTGACCGGCGTGCTTTTCTCCTGGAATGTCTCCCACCGCTCCCGCGCATTTTTTGCCTTCTACCTGACGATCATCGGGGGAGTTTACGGGGTCTTCCAAAGTTTTGATCTCTTCCTGCTCTTCGTTTTTTACGAGATCGTCATCGTTCCGAAATATTTCCTCATCGCCGCCTGGGGATCGACCAACCGCCAATACGGCGCGATGAAGCTGACGATGTATTCGGTGGCCGGCAGCGCGCTTGTCCTCCTGGCCCTCATCGCCACCTACGCCGCCTCCGGCGCACATTCCTTCGACCTTTTCACGCTTGCTGATCCCGCAAAAGTGCATTTCGCGCCAGCCTTCCAAGCCTGGGCGTTTCCGGTGATGTTCATCGGCTTCGCCGTGCTCGCAGGCATGTGGCCGCTTCATACCTGGGCACCCACCGGACACGTCGCGGCCCCGACCGCCGTCTCGATGCTCCTCGCGGGTGTTGTCATGAAGCTCGGTTCGTATTCCGCGCTGCGCGTGGCCATGACACTTTTCCCGCAGGGGCTTGAGCAATGGCGGATGGTGATCGCTGTCCTCGCCACCGCAGGCATCGTATTCGGCGCGCTTGTCGCCCTCGCGCAGAAGGACCTGAAATTCACCGTCGGTTATTCGAGCATCGCGCACATGGGATTTGTCCTGCTCGGCCTCATGACACTCAACCTGGCCGGTCTCGGAGGCTCGGTCCTCCAGATGTTCTCGCACGGAATCATCGGCGGACTCCTCTTCGCGGTGGTCGGACGCATGATCTACGACCGCACGCATACGCGGGATATTGCCGAGCTCGGGCGCATGAACCTCACCAAGGCCCTTCCGTTTGCCGCGCTCACGTTTACTATCGCCTCTGTGGCCTCGATGGGCCTGCCGGGCTTCAGCGGATTCATCGCGGAGTTCACGATCCTCAGCGGTTCGTGGAAGGCCTTCCCGTGGCTTCTTATTCCCGCCGGCGTCGGTGTTGTCATCACGGTGGCCTTCACCCTCCGCGCGCTCCAGCAGGTATTTTTCCCATCAGGCGAGCCATCCGCCGATGTTCACCCGTTTGATCCCATCACCTTTCCGGAAAAGCTCGGAGCCCTCATGTTGATCGCCGCCACCCTGTTCATCGGTCTCTTTCCTTCCGTGCTGCTCGATCCGATCCTCCGCAGCTTCCACAGCCCGTTGATGCAAAAGCTCCTCGTGGAGGTCCCGAAATGACAAACATCCTCTTCTCGTTGGCGCCCGAATCGATCCTGACCATCACCGCGCTGCTGGTGCTCGGCCTGGGAGTGTCTGTGCCGAATTCCAGATCGCTCATCACCTCCGCCGCGCTGCTCGGCGGATTGATTGCCGCCGCGGCGATCCTCCTCTTTCCGATGGATGCCAACCTGCTCCACGGCATGGTCGTCATCAACCCGCTGGCCCGGATTTTCAAGCTCGTCATTCTGGGACTCAGCCTCGTCTCCGTCGTCTTCGCCTCCGAGTCCTTTCCGAAAAACCACTTTGCCGAATCCCTCGCGCTGATCCTGTTCAGCACGATCGGAATGATGGTCCTGGTCGGGACAGAGGATCTCCTCATGATCTTCCTCGCGCTGGAGCTGACCAGCATTCCTCTCTACATCCTGGCGGCCTTCGACAAAGAGAGCAGCGGGTCCGCCGAGGCCGGCCTGAAATATTTTCTCATCGGGAGCGTGTCCTCCGCTTTCCTGCTCTACGGGCTCAGCCTCATCTATGGCGTCACCGGAAGCACCAACCTGCTGACCATCTCGCAACTCTCAGGTTCGCCGGATTCTCTCCTCATCGCAGGAATTGTCCTCACGCTCGCTGGATTCGGATTCAAAATCGCAGCCGTCCCCTTCCAAATCTGGGCGCCGGATGTCTATGCGGGCGCTCCCACAGCCGCCGCCGCGCTGATCGCTTCCGGATCAAAGGTCGCCGGCATTTTCATCCTCGCCAGGATCCTGACGACCGGGCTCGGCCACTGGGCGGGCGCGGCCGGATGGGGACAATTCGAACCCGGATGGGCCCCCGTGTTGGCCCTCATGGCCGCCGCCTCGATCGTCCTTGGTAACGTCACAGCCCTCGTGCAGTCGAACGTCAAACGCCTCCTGGCCTATTCGGCGATTGCCCATGGCGGTTATCTCCTGCTCGGCCTGTGCTCCGCGAACAGGGAAAGCCTGACAGCCGTTCTTTTCTACGTCGTCATCTATGCCCTCACTACGGCAGGAGCCTTCGGTGTTGTGGCGATCGTGGAAAAACAACGCGGCGGCTCACGCCTGGAGGACTTCGATGGATTGTCCAAATCTTCACCCGTCCTCGCGCTCTGCCTGCTCGTGTTTTTTATCTCCCTCGCCGGCATTCCCCCGCTCGCCGGCTTCTTTGGAAAGTTCTACCTCTTCACCTCCGCGCTCGCCAACGGCCAGCACCTGTGGCTCGTCATCGTGGCGATCGCGATGAACGCCGTCTCGCTCTACTACTACCTCATCGTCCTCAAACACGCGTTCGTCCTCCCCGCGCCGGATGACATCCGTCCGGCAAACGCCCCCGCCTCCAAAATCCTCGTCGCCGCCCTCGCCCTCGCCGTCCTCGCCCTCGGCCTCGCCCCCGACCTTCTCCTCAAACCCATCTCGGTAGCCGGCAAAACCCCGCCCCACATCGCCACCTCAACGGTCCCCCCCAATGACCAATGACAAGCGACCAATGACCAACAACCAATGACCAGCGACTACCTCCTACTAAGCATCTTCCTGGCGATTGCCGTCGTCTTCCCGCTCGTCCCGCTTGCCATGGCCTGGACCTTTGCCCGGCTGCTCTCCCCGGCCAAGCCCGGTAAAGACAAGCAGAGCAGCTACGAGTGCGGCATCGAATCCACCGGACCCGCGCAGGTCCAGTTCCAATCCCACTACTACCTCTACGCGCTCGTGTTCCTGATCTTCGACGTCGAAACCGTCTTCCTCATGCCCTTCGCCGCCGCCTTCCTGAAGCTCCCGATCTCCGCATTTTTTGCGCTCATGGTCTTCGTGCTCCTCCTCGTCGAAGGCCTCGTCTGGGCGTGGGCCAAAGGCATCCTGGCCTGGAAGTGAGCGCCGGGGATTTGCCGCCCGCGTGTTTAAAAAATCACCGGGATCCGCGATCCGCGTAAAAAAAGTGGGGGTACACGGATTCGAACCGTGAACCAAGCAGTTATGAGCCGCCTGCTCTAACCGTTGAGCTATACCCCCGTTGCAAAAAACTCATACCCAAATCCGCCGCATTCCACCAGCTGGAAAAGCGGGTTTCGGGAATTGCAGGGGATGACGTGACGGGGAATTTGAAGAGGGGGCGTCAGGACGAAAGGAAGTTTATCAGCTATTCGCGATCGAACGGCGAGAGCGCATCCGGACGAAATTCGCAGTTTCATTTTCATTGAAGCCCCAACGCCGTCAATGAGGCAAATCCGGGCATCTGCGATCGCCTCGTGGTTCTGAACGCATGCACGGATTGCCCCCTCATTTTTATAAAAACATTGTGGAAAGTGCGTGTGTCCCGTTTTTTGAGCCCACCGCTCAGCCGCCCTCGGGTTGCGAGTTGACGTAAAATGCTACTCCCTTTTCCCCGTGCGGGGCTGCTTGCAAGGTGGACTTTGAAGGCACGGGAAGGCTTGAACGCGGCGAGCTTGCGCTCATTGGCAAGTTCCGGGCACCCCTGCGGAGCAATCCCAACTTGAGGCTATTTCCGGCTCCTGCTACAGGTAAAACATGCCATCAAAGATCGACCTGCAACAGATGAGCACCCCGGACAAACTGCGTCTGATGGAAGACCTGTGGGCCGATCTGTCCGTCAGGGAGGTAGTGTCCCCCGCGTGGCATGGCGATGTCCTGGCCGAGCGCGACCGCCTGATCGCCTCCGGCGAAGAGAAGTTCGTGGATTGGGAAACCGCCAAGCGCCGGCTCCGAGAAGAGTTGCAGTGAAAACCTCCATCCAATCCGCGGCACTCGCCGACTTGCGGAGAGGGTTCCATTTCTATGAAAGGCAGGAGGAGGGACTGGGAACGTATTTCCTGGACTCACTGTATTCGGACATCGATTCCCTGCGCCTGTATGCGGGCATTCACCCGATCCATTTCAAAAAATTCTCCCGCCTGCTTTCCAATCGGTTCCCATTCGCCGTTTCCTACGAGGTGAAGGAGAACACGGCCTTCGTCCGGGCTGTGCTGGACCTCCGTCGCGACCCTGCATGGATTGCCGGGAAACTGAATAAAAGCAAATAGCGGGAACAGACCAAAGCTCTGCCGGGCCGGGACAGTCAACGGCGCAACTTCTCGCGCCAGAATTCGGGCAGCACGGCCCCGGGCACTTCCGCCGGGACCGATTTCCGGATCGCGCTCATCTCCATTTCCGAGGGCACATCGGTGCGGCTCAGATCGGCAATGATCTTCCAACCCTCTCCGTCACGCCGGAGGAGCGTGGTGTAAACAATGTCGGGCAGGTAGTCCGGAATCGCATCGGATCCGTCCTCGAAAACCGGGAACCCCTCGAACCCGGCGAAATCTTCCTCAACACGCAGGAACTCGATCTTGAACACGATCAGTTTTGGAAGCGGCCGGGACTGGTCCTTGACGACATAGGCCCGCATGGCGTCGCAAATAGCCCTTCTTTCCGGGCTGCCCGGTTTCGGTGTGTGGGGCGCTGCACTGGTGATCGGGATCAAAAAGCCCAGCGCAAGGAGGACAGGCAGAATGTGACGCAACTTACCCATGGAAAGAATCTGGCATACCCGCCAGGGAAACGCCAGATCAACCCCGGCCCCCATCTTGGCTGCGGCGATCTGCCGGATGCGGCATTTCATCTGCTGCCCCCGAATCCTTCAAACGACCTTCTCCGCTTAACGGGAATTCTCCTCTTTCGGTAATATCTCCACATCGACCTCATGGCGTGCGCCCGGCTGAGCAAGCGGGAGCCGGTTTCCTTTGACCGGAGATCCGTCCAGGGTCAGGGATACTTCGCCGCGTTGGAGATGATGAGGGTTGCGGATTTTGATTCCCATTTTCGGCTTAACCACTTGAACGCCGGTATCGTTTCCCTGTGAATCACCAAGAAAAAATGCGTCGCCTTCTCCAGATCACAAAACATCCTGCGCGCTTATGAAACGTCCATGAAATTTGAACTCCAGACTCGCCAGGAAAAGATTGATCTCCAGTTGGGACGCGCCGGTTGGCGATAGTGAAAAATGGCACGCTCCGCGTGGTTGAGATCCAAACGGCACCCGGCAATCGGTAATTGAAACTCCTTTTCACTGGTCCAGCGGGATTCGCGCTGGGCGACGGTGGTGGAAAAGATCCGGAAGTTGATGTCATTTGCCACGAGCACCGGCTCCAATTTTTCTCTGATATCAGTGGTGTAGTCGGTCACGGAGGAGCCAAAATAATTTGCCAGCGCCTCGGTGATCCGGGCGGGCGGAGCCGATCCATTTTGCAGCCGGATCGCCGAGGCATCTTCGATGGCCACCATCAGGATCTGGACGGTGGGCGGAAGCTGCTGGGCCTGTGCTGGTTGCGCGGGAGGTGTGCCCGACCAAGACGCGTTGGTGCGGGAAGGCGCTCGGCGAACCCCATGTCATCCCACCTGTAGAATCCCCCTCCGCTTCTGCGGGGAGTTTTCCGTGTAATGTGCTGCTTAGCTGCCCTGGCGAATCACCCGGGCGAATGCTCCCAGCGCGTCGTGGAGCGGTGGAAGCTCCGGGTGCCAGAGCTTCTCCCATTCCAGGGCGAGCCCGCCGCGAAAGCCTTCCCGGGTCAGGAGTTCGAGCAGTTCAGCAGCGGGAAAGTTTCCCTCTCCGGGCAGAACCAGGTGGCAGGTTCCGTCTGCGGTCCGGCTGTCCTTGAAATGGACGTGGCGGACCCACGGGCCCAGGAGGTTCCAGCTCAGGGCGAAGTCCTCTCCGGCGAGTTTCCACGTGTGGTGGGAGTCCCAGAGAATGCCGAGGGGTTCTTTGAGCAGGCGGTTGAGTGCGGAGCAATGCCGGGACGAGGAGAACGCGCTGTGGGTCTCGAGCAGGATCTCAAACTTCCACCCCTCCCGCCGGATGCGCTCGCGAAGCGTTTCGACGGTTGAGGCCGCCGCGTGAAGCATGGCATCGGTCACCGGATCACCGAAGCTCCCTCCGCCGAAGACCCGGACATAGGGAGTCTGCAGGTTTTCCGCCAGATCTCCGAATCGGAAGAACTCCTCCAGGTCGGCTGGTGTCACCTTTGCAAGCTGGAGCGAGGAGGCCAGCAGGCGCACGGGGACCGACGGGAGTGCCTTGCCCCTGCGTTTGAAACAGCCGGGAAGATCCAGCGAACCTTCCAGTGAACGGAGCTCGATGAAGTCCATGTCGAATTCCCTGGCCAAAGCCTCGAACTCCGAGAACGAGAGTTCCGGCTGCCCCATGGAAGAAAATCCCAGCATGATATCCATGTCCCGCCAAATACTCTACCCAAGCCTTTTAACAAGGCTATTCGCTGATTGTGGCGCTGTTTCTCTGGCTCCTGTGGGGAGATTTTGCCTGGGCCATGCGCGATCGCTCAGCCGGGCCGATGGCGAGTTGGTATCTGAGCCACCTCAATGTCTCGAGCCTCCGTTTCACCCCGAAACGAAAGCGATCCGAGAGTTGATATCCGGGTGGAGTGCAGGCTCTCCCATCGTCACCATCGACCTGCACTGCCCGTGGATCAGCGGCGACACCAGCGAGATCATCTATCAACCGGGCCGCAAGGATCCGGAAAAATGGGCGGAGCAGCAGAAGTTCGGACGGTTGTTGGAAGCGGTCCGCCGCGGCCCCCTGCCTTACTACCAAAAGGACGACCTGCCATTCGGAAAAGCCTGGAACGTCGACAGCAATTCCTCCGATGGCGTCAGCTTCAGCAAGTGGGCACAGGATCAACCGGGTGTCCGCTTAGCGCTCGGCTTGGAGATCCCGTATGCCAATGCCAACGGGGTGGCCGTCACCGCCGAATCGGCGAGGGCCTTCGGGAGCGACCTTGCGCGGGCCCTCAAGGTCTATTTGCAAAACACTCCGTGATCAACCTGAAGCCTGCAGTGGAATCACTAAAAGCCCCAATTGAGAGAGCGTTGCAGATGGATAGAGCATTCACCTGCCGGGTGAATGGTGGGGTTTTCACAAGCTGCTGGTCTGTTTCATCCTAAATCCGGGAACTGCCCGCGAATCACGCAAATGAACGCGAATAAAATCAGGAAGTTAGAAACAAACAGGCACTCACCCCCAGTGTGAGTCATGCATTTTTCTTAAGTTGCTGTCATTCGCGTCTTTTCGTGATTCGCGGGCAAAATCCGTTTTCTACCTAATCACACCCGGGGAAAGTCAAAAGCCGCCTCTGCTTCAGAGGATTTCGCTCAAAGGAAATGCCCTCTCGAGGCGTGGACCTTTTTCCGTCATCTGCAGGGTGCAGCATTCGTTGACGGCATCGTGTTCAAAAAAGATGATGTGACGCCCGGCAACAGCTTCTTCAAGAAAAGCGGCCTTCTCCTCCAAGGTGAGCAGGGGGCGGGTGTCATAACCCATGACATAGGGCAGAGGAATATGACCCGTGGAAGGCAGCAAATCGGCCGCAAACACAAGGGTCATGCCTTTGTAATGGATTTTCGGAATCATCATTTTTTCCGTATGACCGTCGACGTAGAGGATCTCGAACTGCCCGAACGGGCCCGGACCTGCGGGGTCGATCAACTTCAGCTGCCCCGATTCCAGGATGGGCTGGATATTTTCCGGAAGGAAGCTGGCCTTCTCCCTCGCGTTGGGCCCGGTGGCCCACTGCCAGTGGGCGGCATTGCTCCAGTAAGTGGCGTTGGGGAAGGCCGGTATCGCCTGGCGGGTCTCCTTCGGGTTCCACTGGGTGGCTCCTCCACAATGGTCGAAATGCAGGTGCGTCAGGAAAACATCGGTGATCTCCCGCATCGCAAACCCGATTCTGTTCAACGATGTCTCCAGGGAACCGTCGCCATGAACATGATAATGACGGAAGAATTTTTCGTCCTGCTTATGACCCAAACCGGTATCGATTAAGATGAGCTTGTCCCCGTCTTCGATCAGCAGGCAGCGCAATCCCCAGGTGCACAGGTTATTTTCGTCCGACGGGTTGGTCTTTTGCCAAAGAGACTTGGGCACAACGCCAAACATCGCCCCGCCGTCAAGTTTGAACAATCCGCAATCGACTGGATGGAGATTCATAAAAGGAAGTTCTGTCTATAAAACCAGATGCCAGGCAGGGGAAGGCGGACTTGAAGAATTTTGTCGCCTCACGGGCCCGGCTCCCGGCAACGCTCCGCGGCAGCAATCTGAGTTCAGCGGGCAGGCATTCGTGCTCCGCTTGACAGACGTCCCTTCAGAGTTTTAAAAATCAGTCGTGTCGGACCACGTCAACGCTTGCGTGAAGAGGCTGTTACTCGCCTTCGGGCTGCTTGTTGCCTGGTCTGGAGCCGGGGCGCAGGAGGTTCCCGCAGCCTCACCAAGCCCTCCTGAGACGCCTCCGCAGCAGAGTGTTCCGTCCGATTCTCCGGCGGCCCCCTCCTCGCAGGGGTTGCAGGAATCGCTTTTGATCGTTTCATCCAAAGAGGGGGCGGGGAGCGGGTTTATTGCGCGGATGAATGACTCGAACTTTCTGATTACCAATGCGCATGTGATTGCCGGAGCCTCCCGCCTGCAGATGAAATTGCTGTCCGGGCAGACGGTCACCCCGGGCAAGGGCCGGCTTGCCGTCGATCATGATCTGGCCGCTTTCGAGGCGGGCAACGTTCCCCTGAGCCTTGAGATTGCCACCGATGTCGGAAAGCAGGTGGCGATCGGCGATGAGGTGGTGATTTACGGGAACAGTCTCGGTGCGTCTGTGGTGACGGAACTCCGCGGAAAAGTGACCGGGATCGGTCCCAACGAGATCGAGGTGGATGCGCCCTTCGTTCCCGGGAACAGCGGAAGCCCGATCATCCACCTGAAGACGGGAAAAGTCATCGGCATCGCG
>Ga0247840_10009510_pt1 | contig 12531 bp, 25 predicted proteins | sample LaCruzMarch2015__FD_192404 | JGI IMG/M metagenome (GOLD analysis project Ga0247840, IMG submission 192404) | Freshwater microbial communities from meromictic Lake La Cruz, Castile-La Mancha, Spain - LaCruzMarch2015_17m | ecosystem: Environmental > Aquatic > Freshwater > Lake | place: Spain...
GTGGGAACGAGCTTTATTTCTGCCACGGTGTATGTGCGGGGGCATGGTTATCTGGCATCTTCAAGAGAAGTGACATTAAACCATCAATGGTGACAACCCACAAATACACACGACCGGCCAGTGCAAAGATAAATTACGTTTTCACAGCATGGGTACACCCGAAAAATGGCGGGGATGATTATTCGGTTCAAGGGTCAATGACTCTCCCAATAGAAACCGAAAACCCAGACGAGGTTGCCGAGGCAGAAATGCAAAAAATGCTTAAGAAAAAGCGCAGTGCAATCCTTGATGACTTCTCGTTCAGGAGAGTGTAATCATGCAGACACCCCCCTTATTTTATCTTCAGTCAATCAGTCCCATAACCCCAAAAATAATTCGTGATGTTGAATCCCAATGGAATGTTCCAGACTGGGTATGCTCGTGGGAACACCCATCGCATTTTAATATTTCACAAGGAGGTATTAACTTCGGAGCTGGAGTGGTTTCGAAAGATTTTAAAATTGTTCGGGTTGACTTAACAACAGACGGGAGACTGCTTACTTCGTGGGCAATTCCTTGCCGGTGGATACTCTATAAAATGCGCTGGGTCTGGGAGGACTTGTAATGTGCCTCTGTGATGACTGCGATGAGGATCCTGATCTCTGTGGGAATGACTATCATGACTGTGAACGGGAAGCAGAAGAGTCTGCTGCAGAAGACAGGTTCGAGGCGATGCGGGATGCAAGAGATTGAACCTAACCCGGACGGCATGGAGCAGGGGGAAGAGTTTGAACGCAATTTTGCAGAAAACGAATATGAAAAACGTGGTAGCATCCCGGTGAGAAAATGATATTCAAACACTGTGTCTTTGGGGTGTTCAACGAATCCCAGCTGAACACTTTCTGTATGAAATATCGCAGAACTTGTGGAAGTTTCAGAGACTGCAACGACAGAGTACCCAGAAGTGGAGATGGTACAATTGAAGAATGATCCGGAACCCCCAATCTGCCTTGACTGTCAGACCAAAACAGAGATGGTTAAAGAATATGCACTGAACCATTTTTCATACCGATGCCCAAGATGTGGGAAGTGGAGATACTCTCCATGAGCGACACTGTTGATATGCGAGTGGTTCCTTTCTTTAAAGGAATGGGCCGACCCAGGGCGAGAAATAGAACCTGCATGCATTGTGGGGGAACGCATTGTGATTACAGAGTCAGGACCCGTGATCTGCGGTGTAAGGATTGTCGTGGGGTCACACCAGTGGTGAGAGGATGAAAATATATTTGGGTATTACCGGAAAGAAGAAGGTCCACGAATTTGCAGAAAAATATGGTTGTGGGTGGTGCCTGACTCCGGATAATTGCAGGCCAACCCCGTGTGGGACATACTTCCTGGACAACGGTGCTTTCGTTGCGTATAAAAACGGGACTCGCTTTGATTCGGATAGGTTCTACAAACTCATGGACCGATATCCAGACTACGACTTTGTTGTGGTACCCGATATTGTTGCAGGGGGCATGGAATCCCTCTATTACTCGCTCTCGTTTGTAGATACCATTAAACGGCCACGATACCTTGCCGTTCAGGATAAGATGTATTCACAGGGTGTGAGGAGATATCTCTCAAAGTTTGACGGTATTTTTGTTGGGGGGACCATCCCCTGGAAAATGCAGACAATGAAAATGTGGGTGGATATTGCCCATCTTCACGGTATAAAATGTCATGTGGGCAGAATCGGAAATCTTCAGGGATATCTCATTTGTAATGCTCTGGGTGTCGATAGTGTTGACGGGACATATCCCTCAAGAAATGCGGATTCCAGACCCGTGAGGGCCTTCGCAGAACAGGCAAACTTTAATGATTACGACTGGTTTGATATTGGTCCAGACGATTACCGATGGAAAAATCTCTGTGAGAGTGTTTGAGATGCCGACAACCTGCCCGATGTGCGGAGTGAAAATTATCACCTGCCCAAAGTGTGGAGATGCCGACCCTGAAGCTGTTGATGAGTATGTACATCCTGATGGTAAGCACGAGTACCAATTCCTGTGCCGGAGATGTCATACTGATTGGATGACCAATGGGTGGTATGGAGAGCCGTATAATATCTACACTGTAGAAGATACCGTAACAGACCCTTTGTATGTCCATAAATGCGGTGACCCGGAGCCATAATGTTAAAATACACCGGGATTGATGGGACCCCTGTTGACAGGGTATCTCTGGCAATTGAACGGATTCTCCAGTATGAACCGGAACAGGGTTATTTTCTTGCATTCTCTGGAGGGAAAGACAGCATCGTAATTTACGATCTCGCAGTGAAAGCTGGGGTGAAATTCGATGCACATTTCGCAATGACTACTGTGGATCCTAATGAAGTCCGATACTTCATTCGGGATAACTACCCCACGGTAATCTGGGACCGGCCCAAGAAGTCTATGTTCAAAATGATTGTGGATCATGGGATGCTTCCCACACGAACCATCCGGTACTGCTGCAGAGAACTCAAAGAGATAGGTGGTAAGGGCCGAGTGGTGATGATGGGGATTCGAAATTCCGAATCATTCAAAAGGTCCTCAAGAACGGTTTTCGAAGAGTCCCGTGCCCAGAAAGGAAAGTTCTTTTGCAATCCTATTATCGACTGGGATGATGAGGATGTCTGGGAGTATATCCGCAAGAACAAGATGCCTTACTGCTCTTTGTATGACGAGGGGAAGACCAGGATTGGGTGCATTATGTGCCCGATGCAGGGGGCCAAGGGTATGCTGCAGGATAAGGAAAGGTTCCCGAAATATTACGCTGCATACATGCGAGCCATTGGTCGGATGCTTAAGCGATTGAAGGTGGAGGGTAAAACCTGGAGGCACGGGGATACTGCAGAGGACATTATGCACTGGTGGATCTACAACTCTGATAAGGATAACACCACTACGCAAGAAGAGTTGGAGATATGAAACCACAATCTATAAATCTGCAAAAAATAAGAATAATGTTTTGCGGTGCCTTCCGCAAGGTGTCAGTGTTAAACCACTGGCGGGGTGTAGCCGGGTGCAATTCCTGGAACATCCTTACATTATCGAAGGCAGCGTGGAAGGTATCGCATGATTAAACGCACATTACAAAACCAACAGGGGGAATACCGTGACTGATGATCTTGGTCACAAGTATACCCAAGATGAGAAACGAATCCTTATTGATCAGCAGATGGAAAGTATTGCCACCGGAAAGATAAAACCCGAATTTGCATTTAAAACTTTTATTGAAGAAGATGCCCCGGAAGTAAAAAAGTTTAAAGAGTATCATGAGAGATACCGGGCAGGAGAGGTTACCGAACAGGAACTTCAGATTTACGATGGGGATTGGTTACTGGCCTTAAAGGAAAAGGACCGGAAAAAGACTCTTGATTTTATTGATAATGAAGGGTATCAATTACGGCGTAATGAGATATCCATAATGAACAATCGGCCAACAACCGATCTGGGAAATGCTGAACGGTTGGTAGACCAGTACGGGACCCTGATACGATACTGTCACCCAATGAAATCGTGGTATGTATGGATGTATAACGAGGGTCGTTGGAAGATGGATGATAACGGGTATATCAACCGTATCTCAAAAGATGTGACTCGCAGGATCCTGCATGAAGCATCACGGGCCCCCTTGGATGAGATGAGGAGGAAGTTATCTTCGTGGGGGGTCCAGTGCGAGTGCAGGACCCATCTGCAGGGTATGATGGACCTTGCCCAGAGTGATAAAAAAGTTATTGTTGCCCCAGATGATTTTGATAAAGATGATATGTTATTCAACCTGCGGAACGGGACCTTCAATCTCCAGACTCTCAAGCTCGAGGACCATGATAAGAAGAATAACATCTCAAAGCTGGCAGACTTTGATTATTCTCCTGGTGCAACGTGCCCATTATTTATGGCATATCTCGACAGAGTGTTCAGGGGAAACCCGAACAAACCAGAGATATTAAAATTCATCCAGAGGGCAATGGGATATACCCTCTCTGGCCAGACCCATGAACAATGCCTCTTTTTATTATACGGGTCCGGTGCAAACGGGAAGAGTGTTTTTCTCGATGTGTTCCTTGCCTTGATGGGGGAGTATGGAACTGTCACGCAATCAAAGACATTCACGACCGACCGTGGTGAGATAAGCAACGATATCGCAGCTCTCGCAGGGAAGAGATATGTCTGTGCTTCCGAGAACTCTTCGGAGTCAAATCTTGATGGGGAATTGGTAAAACAGTTAACTGGTGGAGAGCAGGTATCAGCACGGTTCCTGCACAAGGAATTCTTCACGTTCAAACCGAAGTTTAAACTCTGGTGGTCCTTCAATCACCCACCTGCAATTTCAGATATGACCAACTCTATCTGGAGGAGAATTAAGATTATTCCATTCACGGAGATTCTGCCGGAAAACGAATGGGATAAGAAACTTGCATCGAAGATAATTAAATCAGAACTCCCAGGGGTGTTCAACTGGGCTGTGGAGGGACTGCGGGAATATAACCTGCATGGATTGCAACAACCAGAGATTATCACGAAAGCTACCATGAGTTACAAAAACGATCAGGATATGCTCCTGGACTTCTTCTCTTCAAACTATGAATTCACCGGGTCTGAAAATGACACCGTGAAGGCATCAGAACTGTATGCAAGTTACAAAGCATGGTGGTTGAACATAGAATCGACAAAACCTATGAGCTCTACCAAATTTGGGAGACTGTGCCGTGATAGGGGATTAAGTAAGGTTGAAGCAAGAACAGGTACTTTTTACATAAAATTACGATCTGTGCATGTAAATTTTGGTGGCCAAAAAAATATGGGGACATAATATATGATTGAACATAGTGAGTCCATATACAAAAGTGTGGTGAGTTGTGGTGAGTTATGCGTGTTTTTCCCTTATTCTCTATTTCGTGAGAAATCACTATAGAGAAACTCAACTGTCAGACAAACCACACCGAGGTGAAAAAACGTCTGAAAAATCAACTCACCACAACCCACCACAAAACCCACCACAAACCGTATATTCATATATTATGTTACCATACTAATAACATACAAAAAACATACATTACTAAAACACGAGTATAATATATTAACATAGTATGTAAGAACAAAGGATGATGAAAAATGAACGTGAAATTAATTGATGTTGACAAGGACCATAGACTCCCAAAGTCTCGAGCTAAGACTTTCCCTAACCTGGCACTCATGAAGATCAGTGCTTATCACAAATCTCTGGGTGACAAGGTTGGATTCGATGTTCAGGATCCAGACAAGGTCTATATCTCCTGTGTATTCGAAAGGAACAAAGACTTCGCACTACAGGAGATACTCGATCACAAAGATATCGATTTCGACTTCGGAGGGTCGGCCCTGAATCTTGGAAAGACCCTTCCGGCAGAAATCGAATACCTGAAACCGGATTACTGTTTGTATCCCTCTGAATATTCTATGGGATTTACAACCAGGGGATGCGTCAGAAATTGTGAGGTATGCATCGTCAGGAAGAAAGAAGGTATCATAAAACCGTGGCAATACCCACGATATTTCCACGACCCGAAGTTCAAGTCATGTATGATTATGGACAACAATCTTTTTGCAGCTCCCCGGTATTGGCAAGAAGATGTTTTCAATTGGTTCTTTGAAACAGGGACCCAGATGCGATCTCATGGGTGGGATGCCAGACTCCTTAATTATGACAGGACAGAACTTCTCCTCTCGGTAAAGCATGCCGATATGATAAAATTTGCATGGGATAATATGCAGGACAAAGATTTCGTGCGGAACGCAATCACTCTCCTGAAAAATGCCGGTGTCGATGTCAAGCACAAGGTTGGATTCTATGTCCTTGTCGGGGCTGGAACAACCTTTGAAGAGGACCTGTACCGATGCAATCAACTGAAGGAATGGGGTACCAACGCCTACGTGATGCCGTATACAACTTCACCGATGATAAAACATCTGGCGAGGTGGGCCAACAGGAGGCACTTGTTCTGGAATTGCACCTTTACTGAATACCTGCGGGAGAGGGGGGAAGTTGAATGATTGAACCCGAAATCCAGTATTGCCCCGACTGTGGGTGGAACACTTATCAGGCATTGTTTCCCGGACCTAACGGTCTGGTCCAGCACAGATACTGTTCCTTCTGTGGATGGTTTGGGAGGGATGATGACTAAAGAACAACGAGAGCGTCTTTCAAAACTGCAGAGGACCCTGTTCAAACTCATTGGAAATATTGAATCATGTAAGTTAATGTTAACAGATGCAGAAGGTCCTTGCGAGACCCCTTGTATCCCTATATGGTGCGATGACTGCCCATTTGGAGAGAGGGGAGATGCTTTTTATTATAATCAAAAAACCATGTAAAATCTGTGGAGGTTTTGTCCCTATGGATATGCGGAGAACTCTCTGTCAGAATCCAGAATGCAGGAGGATAAATAAGTTGAATCGTAATAATATAAGTAGGAGAGGATTTTTATGACGGAGAAAAGATACAAATGTTTTACCTGTATGAAGATTGTAATCGTTGAACCCAAAACCCCGTGCCCATCCTGTGGGGACACCCATCTCCAGGAAATGTGTGAACTGGACCATTGTAATTGCCATCACGAGATTGTGGCAGGCATTGCCCATTGTAAAAAATGCGGTCAGCCAGTCTGCCCCACTTGTAATGGCCACGATGTCTCGCAGGTATCCAGGGTCACCGGATACCTATCTGATGTGGGGGGTTGGAATAATTCCAAGAAGCAGGAGCTCAAGGACCGGACACGATACGACCCTTTTACAGGTGTGGTTGTGGACCAAACCCAATCTTTATAATATATTAAACCCTATACTATAGTATGGGAACATACACTACCCAGCTAAGTCTTGGGTCCCTCCAGTATGAGCGACTCATGCAGTGGATGTTCCGTGAAAAGTATCCAGGAAAGATAGACTCTTTTATCCGGGAGAAATTCATGGAACTTCTCGACAAGGAACAGCCATCAGAACAAACCCAGAAAGAGGACTGACCCTGTATGGATGAAACCGACAGGGCCCTTCTCACACCAGTGTATTCGAGGGGGCAACTCTTCACACTGGTCACAGTTCTTGCAGTACTCTCATTCATGCTTGGAATGGTAGTGGGTATTGCCATATCATAATCAAGGAGGAAAAAATGAAGATGTTATTTCACTTTGCACGGGTAGCCGATACCGACATTGATGTTGACGGAGCAACCCCAGGGGAATGCTATCAGAAAGCCATCGATCTCCGCAGGTCACAGTTTGAGGCAGTGGTCCTCCCGACCGTTGGGAAGATTATCGATGAGGATAAGAAAACCATTGTCAACCCACTGGGCGTGTGAGCATGCCCGAAGAACAACAGACCATTGCCGGGTACAAAGGCAAGGTCCAGGAACCGGGCGAATTCAAGAATCCTAATGAGGGAAAACCTCCTCTGAACGAAGATGATGAATACATTCTCCGTCTTGTTTCACTGCCACGGGTAAGTCACCAGAAGCAGGAGAAAGAGAGAAAGGATGGAACCAAGTATCTTGAAGATGTTGACATGGCGTTCTGTGACTTCGAGGAAAGCGCAACGAAAAATATCGTCAGCGCACGGTTCCGCATCGATAAGCTCAATTTCTCCGATGAAGACAAGTACCGTAGTGGAGTCATTACCTTCTTCCATAAGATCGGTCATCCAATTCAGGAGCATGTCTATCCAGATTGGACCCAGTACTTTGTTGTCGGGATGCGGTTCCGTAGCAGGATAAAAGTTGGCGTTGACAAATCTCCTGCAGGTCACAAGACCCCGAATGGTAGGTTCTGGCTTGACGGGCCTACCTGCAGGAAATTACTTCCCAAAGATACTACAGGGGAAGACTTCCAGACCCCCACCCAGTTAAAACCCGATGCAACGCTACCCAATGCCCTTCTGCTGGCAAAAGGTGCCAAGGATGGGCACGAGGCACTGAACAAATTGAAGCAGGCCAATGCCACCAAGGAATTGACAATGGCATTTTTCAATGCAGATCTCGAAGGGAAGGTCACCTACCCAATTTAAATCATTTTAAAATCTGGAGGATGAAATGTATACTACAAAACGCATTGGATTAATATTTCTTGTATTGCTTGCGATCACAATTTCCGTATCAGCTGGTGGGTATTCCCCGGTGAAGCAGGACATTTCCGACGGAAGTGGTTCTGTAGAGATAAGTGTTCTCTGCCACAACAACCTGTTCAGCAAGGAAATGATACTCACTAATAATATTGCACCGACAGAAGGAAAGTCTATTTTTCTGGATCGTACTGGTAAATTTAACGACAGGTTCATTCCAGGAGATTATACTGTAGTTCTGCTTGATGGAAATGGGGGACGGCCGGAAACCAAGAAGTTCCGCATTGATGGAGGGTACACCTCTTATGTAACTTTCATTGGGCATGCGGTATCGAATGGCGGAGGACAGGTAGAACCAGAGAACCCATGCAACGATCTGGTAATTACCACTGGTGACATTCGCCGTGTATTCTTGTTATCGTGGTTCACCATCCATGTTTCAAACCCTAATGATTATGGGTATACAAAATCAGATGTTGTCATCACCGATTCAAGTGAGCATGTTGTATTCGACGGACCCATCTACGCAGTTGGAGGAAGTACATATTCCTTTATGTGGCCAGCATCGAACAGTCACCGTACCCACAACCCCCTGACCGTAAGTGTATCTGGAACGGTATGCAAGGAACACCACGGATCGGAGAATCTTAAATAACCCATAATTTTTGGGGGTATTATGAAAAATGTATATATCTCTGAACATTCTCTTAGTGTAATCAACCAAGCGGTCCTCGATGAATTCCGTGATGCAACCCGTAAGTTTGGCAGGTTCCACAATGCCCATGAAGGGTATGCAGTCCTGCTGAAAGAGGTTGATGAACTGTGGGAAGCAGTGAAGTTAAACCAGAGTGACCCAGAACGAGAGGACCGTATCCTCCGTGAAGCATGCCAGGTTGCTGCAATGGCAATCAGGATCCTGCATGATGTGAGTTACGAAGGGGGTGTGGAATGAGCGACCCAGTCACAGGGACCATTGCATATATCCTACTTCACCCTATCACCCTTCTCCTTGTTGCAGGTGTAATTTATCTTCTTTGGCGAGGATATAAAAAATATATCTCGAAGGAGAAACCATGATGGCAAATGTCACATCCCTGAAAGAGGCACCAGATGAGTATCTTGACTCCAAACTTGTCCGTGAGTATGATGAACTTATCAAGGACCTGGATGAATCGAATTCCCGCCTGGTGAAACAGATCGAGAACCTTACCAAGCGTCTTGAGAAGCAAAAGATGGTCTGCGTCAGTGTCAAGGGGATGAGGGGAAAATGATACAACGGACTCATTGTGTTCTTTACATCCCTATCGACAGGCAGAACATGGATGAAAGGGGAGGTAACTGTCTTGACCAACCTAAAACCCAAGGTGTATACTATCCCTGTATGGAAGTCATCGAAGCGGGCCGTTGCTGCAAGAATCGAAAGTCTCCGGTGTTATAATGGGTGGGCACAAAGGATCTGGGGCCCGGTTGCGGTCCAGACTTATTCGTGACAAAAAGGCATCACGATTCCTTCCCTTATATCCTTTGGACATTGCATTCAAGAAGGCAGGTCTGTAATGACCTGCTACACAACCTGTGCCTATTTCGGGTGTGTTAATCAGGTTGCGTATGACCCCAAGACAGATTTCCAGCGCAATCGATATTGCCCGGAACACGAATATTTCATGCGATGTAGAGTTGAGAAATGTTCTAATAAAGACATCAATCATACCCTTAAGATAGAGGTGAAACGAAATGTGCGGAGAGAAACAAGCATACCGGGATCCACAACAAAAGATTCCTCTCCCAAAAAGGCCAGAGGAACTTTACAGAGAAGCGCTAAAGAAAAGAGTTGAGATGCGGTTCATCTGGGAGTATATGCGATGATAGATAAAAACATCAGAGAATTAGTGTCCGTTCGTCTTATTCGTAAAGACGAGCGGGAGAAGGTGCTGGATGAACTGGATAACTGGTGTAAACAACAATGGTTTGAAGTAGAATCTGACGAAGGCGAAACATTCTCTGTAATCCATGTTGGAGATATTTTGGCAAGAATAGCAGAACTCCGGGAAGGCAAGAGTGATAAACCATGACGGATTGCTGGAAATGTAAATTTATGAAGTCATGTAGAGGTAGACATTTTGGTTGTATTACAGAACATCTTTGTATAAAGCCATATACTGCAGTTACATTGTCAGAGGATATGATAGAACTCTTTAAAACTGTTGGTTGTTCGGCATTTGAAAGCAAGGATGGTGAACTATAATGTCACAAATCCGGGGAGAGGTTAGATGGTTTTCACAACAGATGGAAAAACAACTTAAGAAAAACGATCACAAATCCGGGTGGAAACACTGTAAATTTACTTATCTCCTTAAACGACTTGGGGAAGAATATAAGGAACTTGACGATTGTTTCTGGATGCCCGATGGTCGATCGGATATGATATGGTTGGGTGATGATGTGGATTTGAAAGGAAGATTCTCCAGAGAAGATGCAATTAAAGAATGTGCAGATGTCGCAAACTTTGCAATGATGATCGCAGATAAACTCCGCAAGGGTGGTGAGAATGACACAGAGTAAGTACCGTTGTGAAACATGCGAGAGTTGTGATAGGGAAACCGGGTTGTGGTGGTATTGTAATGAGGCTGACATATCCCTCAATCCGATATTCGATGTAAACACCATAGAAAAAGTCGGTTGTGCCAGTCACAGCGATTTCACTGACCAGAGGGAGAAGGTGCTGGAAGCACTTGACATCCTCATTAAAACCGAGAGTTGGGATGCAATGAAATCATTTATAGCAGAACTTCGTAAGGGCGATGAACCATGAACCAATATATCATAACAGAGGATGAGTTAGTAGACCTATTATCAGAAGCAGAATTTACGTTTGATGCCGACATGCGTGAAGCAAAACAAATTCAGGATTTGGTTCGTTCCCGTCCCTACAATCCACAGAGCGAGCGGAAGAAGGTGCTGGATGTTCTCTCAACCTATCTTGAATGTGTGAAAGGTGGAATTGCAGACTTAAATGATGGTTTGCCTTTTGTGTGGTATTATCCAGTAAGAGAGTTAGTGAAGGATTTAAAAGAAGATCCCGACAAGGTTATCCAAAAAGGAATAAAAGACGGGTGGATAAAAGAACTCCGCAAGGGTGGTGAGTAAGAATGAACGAGTATATCATAACATGGATTGTTTACTTATTTCTTGCTTGGATATTCGGAATTGTCTGTGGATCTAAATTAGAAGAATGTGGTTTATATAAAAAACCAATAATATCTTTCTTTAAGAAGGGTAGTGAGTAGATGAATCAGTATATCATAACAGAGGAACAGTTGCAGGAGTGGGAAGATAACCTTGATTTGATTACAGAGGGTGCAATTAAAACAATTAATAAAGTTCGTTCTCGTCCCTACAATCCACAAGCAGAGCCAATGTCCGATGAGGATAAACACGCCTATTCAGAAGCGTATGCTCTTGGTAAAAGAGATGGGCGGGAGAAGGTGCTGGATGAACTGATTAAATTCTTCACAATAGGATGGTTCTCACAAAGCAAAACCGTTCCGAGGGATGTACTTCTTGGGAAGTTAGAAGGACTCCGCAAGGGGGGTGAGTGATGAACCACTGTGATAGATGTGATCATTGGGACATTTGCGAAGGATGCCCGTATCGCAACGAAAGGACACAGAGAGAGAAACGGCAACGCCGAGCAGATGTAGCAGATGAACGGCGGGTGTGCAAATTATGAACGACTGTGGTGCACCGTGTGGATTCTGTTGGGAGATGTTGTTCGCGTATTCCCCAGATTGTATGATCTGCCGCCTTCGCCCTTTCGGTTCTGCTCCATGTCTTGACGATATGCCAGAATATCAAACTTGTCCCGGTTCTGATTGCTGTCCAAATGGAGATGCGTGTATCGAAGTTTCAGAAAGGGAATCCCCTCTTGCAGAACTTGCTGTAAAGATGGCAGAAGAACTCCGCAAGGGTGGTGAATGATGCACCACTCCACCAAGATATAGTACATTTCTTTTTTAAAACTCGATGGCAAACCATTGAATTTATTATCATTGTGCTTCTAAACAATGTGTGCAGATGAAACGTAGTTTTGAAAGTTACACAATGTGGGCATTCTCAAAAAGTGAGCTCGAGCGATTGCTGCTTGCATGCCCGACCACTGCAGATCATATTATGATCTTGCTGGCATCCAGGTATGGATTCCGCAGGGAAGATGTTGTGAACCTCCTCGTGAACAATATCGATCTCAAGAACAGGACCATCACCTACCATGAGCAGAAGAAGAACAAGGACCGGACCATTCCCATTGAACCAGATGTGGCATCGGATCTTCAGAAGCATATCAACACTCTTCCTAAAGGTTCGAAGTTCTTATTGCCCTTCCAGAACGGGACCACAGCATGGAGACACCTGCAGGAGATATGTGCTGTTG
>Ga0247840_10009516_pt1 | contig 12518 bp, 8 predicted proteins | sample LaCruzMarch2015__FD_192404 | JGI IMG/M metagenome (GOLD analysis project Ga0247840, IMG submission 192404) | Freshwater microbial communities from meromictic Lake La Cruz, Castile-La Mancha, Spain - LaCruzMarch2015_17m | ecosystem: Environmental > Aquatic > Freshwater > Lake | place: Spain...
TGACCTGCTGCTCACCGGCTACTGCGCCGCCCCGGACCAGGCGCAACGGCCCCATTGTCGGCGCTTGAGCAAGGCCGATCCGACCGACACGACCCCCGCGCGGCCCTTGGAACCGCGATCCATCGCGGACTTCAGCCCGCCACGCGCGGTCGGTGACCGCCCGGGGCCACTGGATCTCAGTCCCCGCAACGGGCTGCCCACGGACTGGAGCGGCTATGATTATCTCGACATTCAGATCCACAACCCCGGCCGCGCCATCCTGGAGGGTCTGATCGAAATCCGCGATGCGCAATCGAAGAATTACTGGTCGCGGGTCAACTGGTATACCCATTTTCTGCCGGGCGATCAGCAATTGCGTATCCCGCTCGCGCTCTTCGTCGGCGAAAAATCCGTTATCCGCGAGCGCCGCCGCCTGGACACCACCGCCATCAGCCGTTTGTTCGTCAGCGTGGTCGGTGCCGGTGAGATCCAGGTCTCGCGGATGCGCCTCACCGCGGAGCCCCCCTACCGCCATGATTTCCCGCGTCTGCTGAAGCTCGATGCCGGTACCGACTTAAGCCCGGTCATGGCCGGCTTCAGTCCACTCACCGCCGCGCTGGGCTATCGGCCCGACCGGGGCTACGGCTTCGACTCGGCCGCACGCATCCCCAGGAGCGAGGACCGCCGCCACCCGGACAACCTGTTGCGCGACTGGATCTCGATCGCCTCCGGCGGTCTGCGGTTCGACCTGCCCAATGGCGATTACGGCGTCTGGCTGATGCTCGAAGACCCCGGCTACTGGGAATATGTGCAGAACTACGATCGACGCACCGTGCTGGCCGAGGGCAAGTCAGTCTATAACGAGCAGATGACCGCGGACGGGCTGTTGGCGCGCATCTTCGCCCATCAGACGACCGAGGACCTGCCCGGCGACGACATCTGGACCCGCTATATCAAGACCCGTTACCGCCCGATCCAGTTTCAGGTCCAGGTCAACGACGGCCAACTCAATCTGGACTTTTCCGCCGGGTCCGCCAAGACCTTCACCAACACCCTGTCCGCGCTGCTGATCTGGCCACTGGCCGAGGATCGGCAGGCGCATGCCTTCATCGACGAGGTGTGGGAGCGTTTGCGCGAGCAGTATCGAATCGAGTATTCGGAGGACCTCATCGACACCGCCCCCCGGACGGCCGCACCGCTGCCCCCGGCACCGGGGCCGATCCCGGAATTGCACGTCTTTCAGCGCCATTGGGATCAGGACGTCCAACCCCTGGAGCGGCCACGCCCGAATGAGTTCAGCGGACCATTCACACTCTCACTCGCCCGCGGTGAACAGGAGCCGCTGACGCTGGAACTCCACGCCGTCAGCGACCTGACACTCACCGCGGCGGAACTCAGGCTGCCGGGCTTGAGCGCCGATGCCTACAAGGTCCGCAGCAAACTGACCCGCGCAACGGACGATGGCGCCCGCTATGTCAACGCACCACGCTTGCTGGACCCCCTGGAACTCCCGTTGCGCCTTCCTGCCGGCCAGACCCGCCGACTCTGGTTCAGTGTCAGCCCGGACGCGGACACCCCGCCGGGTGCCTACGCGGGCGAACTGCGCCTGACCGTCGATGGCGGCCGACAGCGCAGCCTGCCGGTGCAGGCAACCGTCCGGCCCTTTGTCCTGCCCACCGCCAACCTGCCCTTCGGCTATCTGGGCAGCGTTCCGGTCTATACCGAAAGTGCGTTCCCGCAGGCCCTGGCGGCCAAGCGGCAGGCCGACATCGGGCCGGCGTTCGACCTGGTCCGCCGCCAGGGTATGACCCAGTTCAGCGGCGGCATCGGCGGGGTGCTGCCGACCCGCGGGGCGGCGGGCCTGAACATCGACTTCTCCAGCCTCGACACGGTCATGGAGCAGGCCCGGCGCTTTCCCTTCCCGCCCCACAGCTACGGCGGCCTGGCCCCGCGTGGACTCGGGTTCGAACGCTACCGGGTCACCGACACCCAACGCGGCTTCGGCGCCCCCTACGCCGAGGTGCTGGACCGCGTCCTCGGCGCCACCCGCGCGCACCTGCAGGGACTCGGCTGGCCTGAACCCATCTATAGCGTGGGCGACGAACCCACCGGCGACGCCGCCGGATTCACCGCCGCCCTGGCCGACGCCGTGCGTGCCGCGGGCTCGCAAAGCTCTGTGTTCACCAGCCTCACCGATGACAAATCGCCCGCGCTGGCCCTGGTCGGCCGCGTGGATCACCTCTTTCTCACCCTGCATAACGCCTGGGGATTCGAGCGCATCCTGCAGGCCGGCGGCCAGTGCGGCACCTACAATCTGAGCGGACGCTATGCCCGCGGCCTCTACCAGTACCGCTTGCGCCGTCTGGGTTGCCGCTCCGGTTACTTCCAGTTCGCCTTCAACGCCACCCATGTCGATCCCTACTATGCCCTCGATGGTCGCGAGGACGACTTCGCCGCCGCTCTGCCGACCCGCCAGCCCGGCGTCCTGATCCCCACCCTGGACCTGTTCCGCTTCGGCGAGGCCATCGACGACTACCGCTACCTGCTCGCCCTCGAGCAAGCCATCGCGGGCGCCGGTGAAACGCCCGCGACGCGCCGCGCGGCCCGCTGGCTGGACGATTTGATGGATGGGGTCAAGATCGACCACCGCGCCCTGATGCCCCCGCCGCTGGACGATCAGGCGCTGGATCAGGTCCGCGCTCAAGCCGCCGCCTTCATCGACGCGATCCAACAAGCAACGCCCTGAGCCACTCGAAACTCGCGCGCGAATCGGCGATGATGGCGTGAATGACCAGGCGCCCGAGGCGCCAGGTCATCAGCGCCCGCCACCCCACCTTGTAGGAGAGCCTGACGATGCGTCCCGCACTACCTGTAGTCGCTGCCGCCTTCCTTACCTTTGGCCTGTCCGGTGTCGCCCTGGTTCAGGCGGAAACCCAGTCCGAGAAAATGCTGGACGCGGCAGCCTTCGCCGAATCCGAAGACCCGACCCAGGTCAAAGAAGAAGAAGCAATCGAGAAGAAGGACGGGATGGATGTCCCCGCGGACACCTCCAGCGCGGCAGCGCCTGCCGCGAGCGATGCGGCCGCGGCGCCCGCCAAGGCCAAGTAAGCGGCCCTCCGGCGGCGGGCGGGACCCGCCCGCCATTCATCCTTGGCGTTTCGTCGCAATGAATCGATACACCAACAATGAACAACACAATTGCAACCTGCGTTTGGCCCGGCGTCGCGCACGCGCCCCGCTTCCTGCCCCGATTCGCGATCGGTGCGCTGGCAACACTCGTGCTCGCGGCCTGTGCCTCATCACCGAACGACCCGACCGGTGTCATCTCGATCACCGTGAAACCCGGCGACACCGGCACCTGCGAATCCACCCCCTGCCAGGTGAACCTCGTCATGCCGCCCGGCCAGGGGAACTTCGAGGTCACCGGTAACGAGGTGAAGGTCGGCAGTTTTCCGGCCGGCCAGACGGTGAACCTGGGCGGCTATTGGCAGTCCCAGAAATTCGCCATCGTCGGCGCCGGGGTGCCGCCGGCCTACGTCTATATCACCGCGCCCCAGTGACCCCGGCGGCGCTGGAGCCTTGATCATCGTTCCGGCCGTAGGGTGGACAAGCGATAGCGCAGTCCACCGAATCCCGCGCCGTTGCCGGTGGACTGCGCTGCGCTTGTCCACCCTACGATGTCCCGTGGCCGGAACCGTGATCGAGGCCGCGCGCCGGGCAATAGCCCGGCGCGTGCCGATCTCACAGAAGCCCTCAGCGGCATAGAGTCGGCGCGCGAGTTGATGCATGATCGCGTCGAGATCGGGCTCGCGCATTGGTCTAAGAGCAACATCCGCGTCAGAGCGCCAGCGCCAACACCACCGCATCCTCCCGCCCATTGCGCGCCGGGTAATAGCCCCGGCGCGTGCCGATCTCACAGAAGCCCTCAGCGGCATAGAGTCGGCGTGCGAGTTGATTGGAAACCCGCACCTCCAGAAAGGCCGTATCCGCGCCGCGTTCCCGCGCCTGCGCCAAGAGGCGTCGGAGCAGCCGTCGCCCGACACCCAGACCCTGCCACTGCGGATGGACGCAAATATTGAGCACATGACACTCGTCGGCTCCGATGGACATGACCGCGTGGGCCACGACCAGTCGTCCCAAGTCCGCGACCCAGCAGTTGTAGCCCACCCGCAGACACTCCCGAAAGACCTCCTCCTCCCACGGAAAGTCACAAGCCGCCGCCTCCGACTGCATGATCGCGTCGAGATCGGGCTCGCGCATGGGCCTAAGAGCAAAATCCGGCCCCAGTGCCGCAGCCTTCATAGGTCACATCTCGAATGAGTCAGGCCCGCGCCGCCGCCCGCCCGGCCGCGACATCGACCCGCGTCAGCAGTAAGGCGCCGATCAGAAACAGGGCCAGGATGGGCAGCAGCGACAGCCGGGGGTCGCCGGTCAGGGCCGCGGTGGTGCCGACCAGGAAAGGTCCGAGCACGGCGCCGAACTTGCCGACCATGTTGTAGAAACCGAACAGTTCGGCGGTTTGGCCGGCCGGAATCAGGCCGGCGAAGAGCGCGCGCGAGAGTGCCTGGACGCCGCCCTGAACCAGGCCGATGGCGACCGCCAGGGCGTAGAAATGCGCCAATTGCTGCATCTGCGAGGCCGCGCCCACGACCAGCACGTAAACGCCGATGGCGAGCAGGATACTGGGCTTGGGCCCCCAACGCGTGCCCAGGCGACCGAACACCAGCGCCGCCGGGAACCCGACGAATTGGGTGATCAGCAGTGCCACCATCAAACTGGACGCCGGGAATCCCAAGGAGAGCCCGAAGTCCACGGCCATGAAGATGATGGTGTCCACCCCGTCGATATAGAACCAGTAGGCGATAAGAAACAGAAAGGTGTTGCGCAGCAAGCGGATCGTCCGGAAGGTCTGCGCGAGTTCGGCAAGCGCGCCGCGCAGCACCGCGCCAAGGGTCTTGCCTCCCTGGCCCCTTGACTCGGGAACCAGAAGCGCCAGCGGGATGGTGAAGACCGCCCACCACAGAGCGACCCCGAGGAACGCGACCTGCACCGCCTGTCCCTGATCCGCCAGACCGAAGGTCGTCGGGGTCAAAACCATGACGACATTGAGTGCGAACAGCAGGCCGCCCCCCAGGTAGCCGAGCGCGTAAGCAAGCGAGGAGACCCGCTCGTAATCGCCGGGCGCGGCGATATCGGTAATGAGCGCATCGTTGAAGATGTTGCTCGCCAGGAAGCCCAGGAGCCCCAGCAGATAGAGTGACAGGGCGGCGACCCAGTGCCCCGCAGCCAGCCAGAAGAGCCCGCCGGTCGCGAGCACCCCGAGCGATGTAAAGAACAGCAGGAAGCGCTTCTTCGCTCCCAGTTGATCAGCCAGCGCACCGAGCAGGGGCGCCACGCACACCAGGATCAGGCTGGCGGCGCTGCTCGCGTAACCGAGCGCGCGGGTGCTCTCGGTGACGGCCAGATCCGCGGCCCAGAATTCCTTGAAGAAGACCGGAAAGAATCCGGCGATGACCACGGTGGCGAAGGCCGAATTGGCCCAGTCATAGAAGGCCCAGGCCAGGACCTGGCGGCGCGGACCTGGGCGCTCGATCGGCTTGGATGTCATAGGATCGCTCATTCAGGAACAGTTCACGAATAAGCTGAATAAAGCCGCAGGAATTGCCTTCAGCGCCATGGCTCTTTCGTGTCGTTGTCGTAATCGTTTTTCTCGTTCCCACGCTCCAGCGTGGGAATGCCGTCCGGCCGTTCCAGCGGCCAGTGGCCCCACGCGACGCTGGAACGTCGCGACTTGCTCCCACGCTGGAGCGTGGGAGCCAGATCAAATGGCGCCCGGCGGCTGGAAATCACCCGCCCTCCTCCCGACCCGCGATCAGCACCATACGCACCAGCTCGGCCAGCGATTCGGCGCGCATCTTCTCCATCACCCGCGCGCGATGGGCCTCAACCGTTTTCGGCGTCACTCCCAGGGCGACAGCGATCTCCCGATTGGCCTTGCCGTCGGTGACCATGCCCATGACCTCATGTTCGCGCGGGGTCAGGTCCGCCACGCGCGCCAGGATGTCGGCCCGGGCCGCGCGGCTGAGGCGCTGCCGCTGATCGTACTCCAGCGCCCGCTGGATGCTGCGCAGCAGGTCCTCGTCGTGGAAAGGCTTTTCGATGAAGTCCATGGCCCCGGCGCGCATTGCCTTGACCGCCATGCCCACGTCGCCATGGCCGGTAATGATGATGACCGGGAGCTGATAACCCTCCCGCGCCAGATAGCTCTGCAGTTCCAGCCCGCTCATACCGGGCATGCGCACGTCGAGTAACAGACAGCCGGCACGTTCCGGAAAAAAGTTGCTCAGAAAGGCGTCGGCAGACTCGAAGGTCTTGACCTGCATCCCCGTGGATTCGATCAGCCATTGCAGGGAGGTGCGCATGGCCTGGTCGTCATCGACGACAAAGACAGTGGGATTGGTGCTCATCGGGTGGTTCCTATGGCAGTAGGCGGCACCGGCTGGGGGTCCTCAGCGGCGGGGATCTCCGCAAGCGGCAGCGCGACATGAAAAACGGTGCCCTGACCCGGTTCGGACTCGGCCCAGATGCGCCCGTCATGGTTTTCCAGGATGGTCTGGCTGATCGGCAGACCCATACCCATGCCCCCGGACTTAGTGGTAAAGAAGGGGTCGAACCACTGGGCCAGGCGCTCGCCCTCCACGCCGGGGCCGGTGTCCTGCACCGCGACCAGGGCCTGGGCCTTCTGGACGCGCGTATGAATGACCAGCCGCCGCGACGCCTCGGGGGTCTCTTCGAGTGCATCGAGCGCGTTGCGCAGCAGGTTGAGCAAGACTTGTTCGATCTGCACCAGGTCCACATGCACCGGGATGCCCTCGGCGGCCAGGTCGAATTCGATCTGGACGCCGAGCTTCGCGGTTTCGAACTCGACGAAGGTACAGACTTCACGGACCAGATGATTCAAATCCAGATCGGCGCGCAGCGGCGGCTGCTTGCCGACCAGGGCGCGCAGCCGCCGGATGATCTCGCTGGCACGCTTCGCCTGGCTGGTGATCTGCGCCAGGGCGCCCAGTAAATCCTCGGTTTGGCCCTGGCCGCTCTGCATCCGCCGGGTACAGCCGTTGGCGTAATTGACAATCGCCGACAGGGGTTGATTCAGTTCATGGGCCATGCCGGTGGCCACCTCGCCCATGGTGCTCAAGCGGCTCACGTGCACCAGTTCGGCCTGGTGTTGGCGGGACTCCTGCTCGGCGCGGCGCACGGCGGTGATGTCACGCGCATAAATATTGACATAGCCCAGATCCCGGATCGGGGCAAACAACAAGGCGTAGATCGTCCCGGAGAGGTCGGTCTCACGCTCCCGCGGCGCACCCTGCTCCAGGACCTGGGTCACCTCCGCCGCCCACTCATCGGGCAGCGCCCCGCCCTGCTCGGTCCCCCAGGCGAGCAGCAGGGGGCGACTGGCGTTGTTGGCATAGGCGATCTGCCCGGCGGCGGTTACCCGCAGGATCGGGTTCGGGCTCTCGCTGGCCAGCCGCGCCAGGCTCTTGATCTCACGCTCCGCCTGCTTGCGGCTGCTGATATCATGGATATAAACGGTGTAGAAGCGCTCGGCCTCCAGGTCGATCGGCACGATGGAGATCTCCACCGGGATCTCCGAGCCGTCGCCCTTGAGGGCAACCAATTCACCACGGCCCTTGGGTTCCAGCCCATCGTGACGGGAACGATCGAGCAGCCGCCGAAAGGCGGTTCGCGCCACCTCGGGCAACAGCCGCTCGCCGAAGGGGCTGCCGATCACTTCCTGACGTTGCAGACCAAACATCCGCTCGGCGGCCGGATTGACCTCGCTGATGCAGCCCGCATGGTTGAGGGTCACGATGGCGTCCAGCGCCGCCTCCATCACCGCCGCCTTGAGCGCCTCGCTCTCGCGCATTTCCGCCTGATGGCGGAGGCTCATCTCCTCACGCGCCTTGAGCACCAATTGGGTGAAGTGCGCGATCCACTCCTCCAGCAGCAGCAATTGATTGCCGGCCCGCTGAAAGCCGGGTTCCTTGATCCCCAGCGCCCGCTGCGAAAACCGGGTCATGCGCTTCAAGACCCGATTGAGCCGCGCCGAGACCAGATAGATCACCCAAGTGAATACCAGGATGAAGGCCGCGGCGGCGAAGAAGCGCTGCCGCCGCTCGAAGATGCGCACATGGCGGGACATGCGCTCCAGATTGCCCTGGGTGACCAGGGTGGCAAACAACAGGTTGGCGTCCGCCCCCTCATATTCCGGCAGCGACTGTGACGTGACCAGATAGCCGTCACCGAGCATCGTGAGCGTCGTCCCGGGGGGCAACTCGGCCGAATCCACGCTCGCCAGGATGCGCTGATCGTCCCCGTCCACCAGCGCCACCGCCACCCGGCTCAGGTCCACACCCCGCTGGGAGGCGGTCAGAAAGGCGTCATCGATGGGGACCAGCACCACCAGATACCCCATATGGTAGCCGCCCGAATCCTCGACCGCGTCGCTGACCAGCAGGTACAGCACCTCACCGAGCTTGACCGGCACCGTCCGCACCGCGCTGGTATCCAGTGAGTGGGCCGGGAGACTGGCCGCCAGTTCGACCGGCAGCGGATCGGACCCGGCCTGATAGACCTCCCGCACCCGGCCCTGGGGATCGGTCAGCAGCACATGACTGGGCGGACGCAGAGCATCCCGCGCGAAGAAATCGGGCAGCCAATACGGACGGAACTCCAGGTAGACCACCGGCCGCACGACATCGCTGTCGGACCAGAACAGCGGCTCCAGGTACTCCGCCAGACGGCGATGGTTGGCCAAGAGACGCGTGGTCATGCCATACCCGGCCAGGTAGCGGTCGAAGCGGATCAGGCTCTCGCGGGCCTGGACGTCGAGTTGATTACGCAGTTCCTGACCGAAGATCTTGCCCACCTGGCGCGTTTGAATCTGATCCAGGATGCCCCACACGCCAAGTCCCGCGATCAACCCGACCAGGATCGCGATCAACGGCATGGGGACACGCCGTAACAAGCGCGTCAGGACCGGTTTGACTGGGATGCGGTGCACGTACCTGGGTTCGCCTGGAAGACCCGGCCGGCGGTCAGCCACCAGCCGTCCGATCGGAGTGGATTGGAACCATGTCCTGGGAGCGCGTCCAGGCCGCCGCGCGGTGACCTGACCGGCGGTGCGCCCGGTGTAACGGGAACAAGCCAAAGCGCACGCCTGAACGCTGACGGCTGATCCATGTCCGCGCCTTGCAGTGTCACCGAGTCGGCACTTGAGGCGCAAGAACTTCCGGCGGCACCGCCGAACACCCTGCCTGCCGGGCGCATCAGGCAACGGCGCGCTCGGATTACGACTTCACATAATATTTTTCTCCGACCCCTTGACACCCGTGCTCCCAGGATCTATTTTACATAACACAGGCGCTCAACCGAGGCCTGCAGGTGACGCGGTTCGTAAGAACGCATCGATCCATATTGCTCAACTTGAGGATATGTCCATGACGACGATTGACTTCTCTCCCCTGTTCCGGTCCATGATCGGGTTTGATCGGTTCTCCAACGCCTTGGAGACCGCCTATCGTTCCGAGCCCGGCGGCTATCCGCCCTACAATGTCGAGGTCAGCGGTGAGAACGACTACCGCGTGACCATGGCGGTGGCTGGCTTCGCCGACAAGGACCTGGCCATCGAGGTCAAGGAAAACATCCTGACCGTCTCCGGGGCTCGCGGCGATGAAGAGGAAACGGCCGACACCCGCTATCTCTACCGCGGCATTGCCAACCGCAGCTTCGAGCGTAAGTTCCAGTTGGCGGACTATGTGCGTGTCGTGGATGCGCGGCTGGAGAATGGCCTGTTGCATGTCGATCTGCGGCGCGAAGTGCCCGAGGCGATGAAGCCGCGCAAGGTCGAAATCCGCACCGACCAGAGCCGTCTGATCGAGTCCGAGAAGCTACGCGCTGTTGCGTAAGCTGACTGACGGGTAGAACGGAGGCCGGGCGCAAGCCCGGCCTTCTTTGTTTTCAGAGCGGTCGGCCATTCTGTGCGCAACCCCCGGATTGCCTCCCAGCCCTGGCGCCGCCATATCCGCCCCATGGTTATTTTGGAATCCAGATCCATGAGGCACACACACCGAATCCTGCCCCGCTCGCTGGTCCCGGCGCTGGCCGCGGCCCTGCTTGGTTGCGGACTCCCGGCACAGGCCGCCCTGCCAATCGCGGTTGACAGCCAGGCCCTGCCGACGCTGGCCCCGATGCTGGAGCGCGCCATGCCCGCGGTGGTCAACATCTCGACCGTCACCCGCATCGAGCAAGCGGATCATCCGCTGCTGCGCGACCCCTTCTTCCGTCACTTTTTCGACATCCCGCAACACCGTGAGCGGCAGGATAGCAGCCTGGGCTCCGGCGTCATCGTCGATGCGAAACAAGGTCTGGTCCTCACCAATCACCATGTCATCGCCAAGGCGGACGAGATCCGGGTGACCCTGGGTGATGGCCGCACCTTGAAAGCCGACCTGGTGGGCGCCGATCCGGAAACCGACGTGGCGGTCCTGCGCGTGCCTTCCCAAGAGCTGACCGCCCTCGCGCTGGCGGACTCGGATCGGCTCAAGGTCGGCGATTTCGTGGTCGCCGTCGGCAACCCCTTCGGCCTGAGCCAGACGGTGACTTCCGGCATCATCAGCGGGCTGGGCCGCGCCGGGTTGGGAATCGAGGGTTATGAGAGCTTTATCCAGACCGACGCCTCGATCAACCCCGGCAACTCCGGCGGCCCGCTGGTCAACCTGCGCGGCGAGTTGGTCGGGATCAACACCGCCATCCTGGCCCCCGGCGGGGGCAACATCGGCATCGGCTTTGCCATCCCGATCAATATGGCCCGGTCGATCATGGACCAAATCCTGGACCACGGAGCAGTGCGGCGCGGCCAGTTCGGGGTCGCCGTGCAGGACCTGACCCCCGACCTGGCCAATGCCATGGGGGTCGAGCGCCGCGGCGTGCTGATCTCGGCCATCGAACCCGATTCGGCCGCCGCCGCGGCCGGCCTGCGGGAAGGGGATCTGATCCTGCGCCTGGATGGCCGCCCGGTGACCAGCGCGGCGGATGTCAGGAATCAGTTCGGACTGCTGCGGGTCGGCGCGCGCGTGCAGCTCGACATCCTACGCGACGGCAAACCCCGGACCCTGACCGGCGAGATCGCCGATCCCTACCGCGACTTCACCCGCGGCGACAAGCTCGCCGCCACCCTGGCCGGTGCCCTGCTGGGCGACGCCCCCGGACGCCCCGCCGGGGTCGCCGTGGGCACCGTCACCGTGGACAGCCCGGCCTGGCAATCCGGTCTGCGCGAAGGCGACCTGATCCGCCAGGCCAACGGAATACCGATCGTCGGAGTGCGCGACCTGACCAAGGTCCTGCGCCAATCCGGCGGGGTGCGGAGCCTGCATGTGCAGCGAGGCGATCAGTTGATTCTGTTGGCACGGCGGTAGCTGCCGACAGGCTGCTAGAATGCGGTCCAGCGCCTTCCCCTGTCGTTTTTCCCTTGTCGACCCCGAGCACCATGACCGACCCCACAGATTCGCCCCGTTCCAATTTCATCCGTCAGATCATCGAGGACGACCTGGCGGCCGGGCGCCACCAGCGCATCGCCACGCGCTTTCCGCCTGAGCCCAACGGCTATCTGCATATCGGCCACGCCAAGTCGATCGTGCTCAACTTCGGGCTCGCCCTGGATTATCCGGGAACCTGCAACCTGCGCTTCGACGACACCAACCCGAACAAGGAAGATGTGGAGTTCGTGGACGCCATCCAGGCGGACGTGCGCTGGCTCGGGTTCGACTGGTCCGACCGGCTCTATTTCGCCTCGGATTATTTCGAGCAACTGTACGGCTTCGCCATCGAACTGATCGGCAAGGGCCTGGCCTATGTCTGTGATCTCAATGCCGAGGAGGTCCGCGCCTATCGCGGCACCCTCACCGAGCCCGGCCGCGAGAGTCCCTACCGCAACCGCCCGGTGGCGGAGAACCTGGATCTCTTCACCCGCATGCGGGCCGGCGAATTCCCGGACGGCGCCCGCAGCCTGCGCGCCCGCATCGACATGGCCTCACCGAACATCAACCTGCGCGATCCGGTGCTTTACCGCATCCGCCATGGCGTGATCCATCACCAGACCGGCACCGCCTGGTGTCTGTATCCGACCTACGACTACACCCATCCGCTCTCGGATGCGCTGGAGTGCATCACACACTCCATCTGTACCCTGGAGTTCGAGGATCATCGGCCCTTCTACGACTGGTGCGTCGCCAACGTCTCGGTGCCCTGCAAGCCGCGGCAGATCGAGTTCTCCCGGCTCAATCTGGAATACACGGTGATGAGCAAGCGGCTGCTCACTCAACTCGTCGCCGAGGGGCATGTCACGGGTTGGGACGACCCGCGGATGCCGACCATCGCCGGGCTGCGCCGCCGCGGCTACACGCCGGCGGCCATCCGCGCCTTCTGCGAGCGCATCGGTGTCACCAAGTCGGACAACATGGTCGAGATGGCCATGC
>Ga0247840_10009522_pt1 | contig 12507 bp, 11 predicted proteins | sample LaCruzMarch2015__FD_192404 | JGI IMG/M metagenome (GOLD analysis project Ga0247840, IMG submission 192404) | Freshwater microbial communities from meromictic Lake La Cruz, Castile-La Mancha, Spain - LaCruzMarch2015_17m | ecosystem: Environmental > Aquatic > Freshwater > Lake | place: Spain...
CCAGCTTAATTTGTATTAAAACTCGGGATGTAGCACAGCTTGGTAGTGCACTTGATTTGGGATCAAGGGGTCGCAGGTTCAAATCCTGTCATCCCGACCAGTTTTAACTTTGTGGCGGGATAGCTCAGTTGGCTAGAGCAATCGGTTCATACCCGGTCGGTCGTCGGTTCGAATCCGACTCCCGCTACCATCGTGGACCCTTAGCTCAGTTGGTTAGAGCTGCCGGCTCATAACCGGTCGGTCGTAGGTTCGAGTCCTACAGGGTCCACCAGTTCTTGTAATGGAGGAATACCCAAGCGGTTGAAGGGACTGGTCTTGAAAACCAGCAGATGTGAAAGCATGCGTGGGTTCGAATCCCACTTCCTCCGCCATTCTTACTCGAAGTTCATTATTCATCGCGGGGTAGAGCAGCCCGGTAGCTCGTCGGGCTCATAACCCGGAGGTCGTTGGTTCAAATCCTTCCCCCGCAACCATTTTATGTCTTATATTAATTATCGCGGGGTAGAGCAGCCTGGTAGCTCGTCGGGCTCATAACCCGGAGGTCGTTGGTTCAAATCCTTCCCCCGCAACCATGGTTCTGTAGCTCAGTAGGTAGAGCACTTGACTGAAAATCAAGGTGTCGCCGGTTCAATTCCGGCCGGAACCACCACTAGATTAAAATCCTGTCTTTGACAGGTTTTTATTTGTCTTCACAAACTTATTTACAAGATGCCTTCTTTTAGGTACACTTAAAACGACAACGGAGGCAGTAACTATGGATTTATCCGGATTCTTCTACGATTATAAGAATGTTCCTGCAGGCTTAGGCATCGACTATTTCTCGACCCCTCATTTGGCTTGGATTGGAGCGATCTTACTTATCATCATTGTGATTGCTTTTATGTATAGAGCGATGAGACCACAAACGAGAGTTACTTTTAAGAAAGGTTTCGCTGCTTTTATCGTAGGGGCTGAGATCTTAAGACAGGTCTATTACATCGCCTTAGGACGATATTATCTAGAGTATTTGCCTTTTCATCTCTGTGGTTTAACAGAAATGACCATCTTTATCTACGCCTATACCAACAATAAGATCGCCAAAGAATCCCTCTACGCCTTAGGTATCATAGGTGCTTTAATGGCTTTAATCTTTGCGGATTGGTTGATGTTGCCTTTGTTTAACTTCCAATCGATCCATAGTTTCTTGATGCATGGTTTACTTATCGCCTTTATCGTGATGTTGGTCTTCTCAGGTGAGCTTAAACCCAACGTCAAGAATCTTCCTAAAGTATTCCTCATCCATTTCGTGATCTGTGTGGCTTTGTTTTTCTTCAACAAAGCTTTCGATACCAACTTCTTTTTTATGAATTATCCTTCACCAGGTAGTCCTTTGGTGATCTTTGAAGAAATGTTTGGGAATCCTGGTTATGTCTTCTTTACCATCGTCTTGGTCTTTGTGGTATGGATCGTTGAATATCTACCTTGGTTGATCTTTGGTAGAGTTAAGAAGAATTATAAATATTCCTACAAGAATGTTAAGAATCCGAAATACTAATGAAAATAGGATTCATATCACTAGGCTGTAGTAAGAATCAAGTCGATTCTGAAAGAGTCATGGGTTTACTTAAAACCAATGGTCATACCTTGACCACGACTTTAGAAGATGCTCAAGCCATCTTCGTCAATACCTGTGGTTTTATCAACCCAGCCAAAGAAGAAAGCATCAACACCATCCTAGAGATGGCTGAATATAAACAGAAGAACTTAAAGAAACTGATCGTCATCGGTTGTCTTTCTCAACGCTATAAACAAGACCTTATCTTAGAGCTTCCTGAAGTCGATCGATTCATCGGTGTTTCCGAGTATGGAAAACTCGATGAGATCCTCTCTGATGTCTTAGAGACAAAAATCATAGGGACCTATGGGAAGATGGAAAGACTCATCTCAAAGAAGTCTCATACGGCTTATCTTAAGATCTCAGAAGGCTGTTCTAATCGATGCACCTACTGTGCTATTCCTCTTATACGAGGCAATATGAAATCTTATCCTCAAGAAGAACTGATCTTAGAAGCTCAAAAGCTCGTTCTACAAGGTGTAAAAGAATTGGTGCTTATCGCTCAAGATACGACCCGTTATATGGAAGATCAAGGCTCCAATCAATTAGGAAGCTTACTTAAAGCCCTCAATGATTTACCTGGATTGAAATGGATCAGGATCTTGTATATGTATCCCAATGCAGTCTCTAAAAAATTATTATCTGAAATGAAGGCTTGTGATAAGGTCATCCCTTATTTCGATATCCCCATCCAACACGCAGATGATGCGCTTCTTAAAGCGATGAATCGTAAAGGTAGCGTTCAAGACAATAGACAAGTCATCTCAGACATCAGAGAAGTCTATCCTGATGCGATCTTAAGAACCACCCTTATCGTAGGTTTCCCTGGAGAGACCCTAGCTCAATTCCAATCCCTCTTAGAATTTATGAAAGAGATCCGTTTTGATCGTTTGGGTGCCTTTGCGTATTCATTAGAAGAAGATACTCCAGCTTTTGATCTTCCTGAAAGCTTATCTGAGACAGATAAACAAGAAAGACTGCTTCAAGTCATGGATCTTCAAGCGAAGATCTCTGAAGAAAAACAGAAGACATTGATAGGGAAGACCTTTGAAGTATTGATCGATTCAAAAGAAAAGAATTCTGATGTCTATCATGGTCGTTCTATCCATAGTGCCCCTGATCAAGTCGATGGGGAAGTCTTTTTTGTATCTGAGGCAAGCCATAAGATCGGATCTTTCGTTAAAGTTAAGATCACTCGAAATGATGAGTATGATTTGTTTGGAGAACTTATATAAACAGAAAAAAAGCGAAGAATTTCGCTTTTTTATTTGATGAGGGCTTCGAATTCATCCAATCTTTGTTTAAACAATTTCAAGGCATCTAGTGTCGCTTGATTGCTGGACATATCGACGCCTGCGATCTTTAGAGCTTCAATAGGGGTTACACTGGATCCTGCTTTCAAGAACTTAAGATAATTATCTACCGCAGCCTGACCATCATTGATGATCTTATAAGCTAAAGCACTGGCTGCACTAAAGCCTGTCGCATATTGGTAAACGTAATAATTGTAGTAGAAATGAGGGATTCTTGCCCATTCGGTAGAGATCTCTGTATCATAGGTCATTTCAGTCCCATAATATAAACGATTGATCTCATCGTATTTTTGACTCAACGCATCAGAAGTCAAGGCAACTCCAGAGGCATCAGCTGTATGGATGAAGTGCTCGAATTCTGCGAATTGAGTTTGTCTATAGACAGTGCCTTTTACCCCATCGAGATAATGATTGATGATGGTGGCTTGAACTTTAGGATCCTTATATGTTTTGAGTAGATAAGCCGTTAAGAGGTTTTCGTTGGTGGTCGAATCGAATAGTCCCCATAGATGAAGGGTTGATTCTTTCTTGTATAGAAGGAATGCATGGAGTGACCGAGCTCATGGGCTAAGGTATAGACATTGTCTAGGTTGTCTTGCCAATTCATCAAAATAAAAGGATTGGTATTGTAACTGCCTGAGGAATAAGCACCTGATCGTTTACCTGTGTTTTCTAAGACATCGATCCAACGATTCTCAAAGGCTTCTTTTAAATGAGATACATAATCTTCACCTAAGACAGATAATGCTTTTAAGATGATCTCTTTGGCTTGTTCATAGGTGAACTTAAGGTCTACATCTTCAACCATAGGGACATAAAGATCATACATTCTAAGATCTTGAAGCTTTAATACTTTCTTTCTTAAAGAGACATATTTATGAAGCAAAGGTGTTCCTTCATGAACGGCACTGACCAAGGCATCATAGACAGATTCTGGGATATGATTTGAGAATAAAGCAGCTTCTCTGGCACTGGCGAAATTACGTACTTTTGCGTTGAAGTTATGGGCCTTCACATTGGTGGCTAGTGTAGATGCGAAAGTGTTCTTAAAGGATCCATAGGTCGCATACATCGCTTTAAAGGCATTCTCTCTGACGACTCTATCTTTAGATTCTAAGAAGAGCCCGTATCTTCCTTGAGAAAGCTGAACCATTTCTTTTCCTTCACCTTCAATCATAGGCAACTTAAGATCCGCATTGTTTAGGATGGAAAAGATCTGACCTGAGGCTCCTAAGACTTCAGAAGCTTGAGCCAATAGATTCTCTTCTTTATCGCTTAAGATATGAGCTCTACGTTTAAATAAGATCTCAAACTCATGTTTATAGAGTTTTAGATTATCTTCTTCTAGGTATCTTCTAAGAAGGGCTTCATCGGTTTCTAGAAGCTCCGTATCATAGTAGCTTAGCTCTGAGGCTAGTCTCGCATAAAGCGAGCGTGCACGGCTTTGAAAGCCCTGATAGAGCGTATTGGCTGTATCTACATCGCTTTGAAGATGGGCATAGGTATACAAGTGCTCAACCAGTTGAACCACATGGTTTCTATACTCTAGTGCTTTTAGAAGTGCTTTAGGTGAAGCACTCAGTTTACCTTTGAATGAGGATGCTTCTAATAGGGCATCTTCTGCGGCTCTAAAGGATTCTTCCCAAGACTTATCGTTTTCAAAGATGGTGGTGGTATCCCAGGTTAATTCAACTGGGACTTGATTTCTAAGCAAGACTTCTTTTTGACTCATAATGGACCTCGTTTATTGTTTGAGATTATTATAACCTATAAATCTCTTAGGCTTTTTAAAATGACCCAAGAAAAAACCTCCCGAAGGAGGTTTTTGTTTATTCGACGGTTGTGTCTGCTTTTTTAAACGACAACGCGAGATTTAAGAGGATGCCTACGACAGAAGCCGTTGCGATGGCAGGAAGGTTCCAACCATTAAACGGAATCATACCGCCTGGGAAACCATAAGATCCACCTAAGCCTACGATCAAGATAACAGCGATGACAGCTAGGTTCTTAGAAGAGAACATATCGACCTTACGTTCGATCATGATGGCGATACCTTGGGCTCCAATGATCCCAAACAGATAGATACAAGCACCGTTGATGACCGATGAAGGAATAGAACGAACCAAATTGGTTAAAGGTGAGAAGAAGGAAATAAACATCGTAATGACTGCGGCAGCCCCTAAGACCCATACAGAGAAGTTCTTCGTAATGGCCATCGTGGAGAGGTTTTCTCCATAATTGGTTCCAGCAGGACCTCCAAACAAGGAAGATACGATATCGCCGATCCCATCCCCAATTAAGTTGATGCCCAGTTTATCAGCGATCTTAACTTCAGGAGCGCCTTTCTTTCTGGCCAAGTCATTGACATAGATGTCTAACTGAAACAGATGAGCTGTAGATTCAGGAATCGTAGCGATCGCGATCGGCATGATGGCGAAGACTGCATTCCAAGCTGAGAAATCAGGTAGTGTAAAATGAGGTGCTTGAAGGATATTTCCTGCAAAGATCTGGGTCAAATCGACCATCCCTAAACCGAAACTTACTGCGTATCCAAATAAGATCCCTAATAGAATTGGTAATTGAGCCCAAACTCCTTTGAGATAAACGGAGAATAGGATGGTCGCAAACAAGGTAACCAAAGCTGCGATCCAGTTGATGTTGAGGACTGGGCCTCCACCATTAGATGCCGCATTGGTGATCGCAGTGGATGCTAACGAGATCCCAATGACGATCGCAATAGAGCCAGTTACAGAAGGAGGTAAGACTTTTTCTATGCTTGATAAACCAAAGCGAGATACGATAACCCCAGCCAAGATCGAAACCAAGCCAGACATGATGATCCCAAATTGAGCTGCTGAGATCAAGGCATCTGGAGCAGTAACCCCAAATTTAGCACCGGTGATCCCTACGATGGCTGCAATGTAGGAAAAGCTGGATCCATAATACAGAGGAATCTTTCCTTTAGTAACTAAGATGAAGCAGATCGTAGCGAAACCAGAAGCGAAGATCGTGGTGGAAACATGGAATCCAGTCAGTAAGGCAACCAAAACTGTCGCCGGAAACATAACCAGAATCTGTTGTAGAGCGAAGAGGACCAACTTCCCTAAGGGAGGTCTCTCATCAGGTAAATAACCATGCACAACGTTTTTCATACTCATTCTCCTTTTTGAGTTGTATAGTGGCCCGTTTTTTCAAAAAAAAGGGTCCTTTGTATAAAGGACCCCTAGTTTTAGGTTGAAATCGTACCTTATCAAGCTCTCGTCTTGATTTAAAGGACCCATACTAAAAGCATTGTAGCATAGGTCACTTATCTTGTATAGGGTATAAAGTGAAATCCTTGTGAATCAATGGTTTAGTTCTTAGGCAGTGTTGAGCTCTTATGACTAAAGTGGTATATTGAAGACAGATAGAGATCCATCCCAAAAGGCTTTAGCCACAGAAAGATGAAAATGAACTCCCTAAGAAAATTTTTTACATTTAAAATCAAAGATGCCTCAGAGCTTCTGTTTGTTACGGTATGGGTCTTTGTTGTCTGTTCAATTTTTGGCTATGTCTTTGAAGTTACGGTCAGTTATCTTACGATAGGTTATTCAGAGGGGCATCAAGGTATCTTGTATTTACCTATGACTCCGATCTATGGTTTAGGTTTCCTATTGATGTTGGTCTTGTTGGATCGAATCAAAGACTATAAACCATTTACTCAATATCTATTTTGTAGTTTCACAGGAGGATTCTTTGAAGCTGTTTGTGGTTTAGTTCAAATCTATTTTTATCATAGTCGATCTTGGAATTATTCAAATCTACCTTTAAATATCTTTGGTTTAACGACGATACCTTATGCCTTCATATGGGGACTATTGGGTTTCTCGTTTATCAAGGTGTGGCCTTTCTTAAGAAGACATTTGATGAAACTAAAGAATGATAAAACGATGGTCTTTACGAAAGTTGTTTTAGTATTTCTATTAGGTGATGCGATACTATCTACTGCCATATGTATACGAGCATCAGAAAGAGCCAATGGGATAGATGCTCATCATATCGTAGATCAGTGGATGGATCAGGTATTCGATGATGAATTGATCCATGATCAATGGCCTGGGATGAAATTTAAATAAACAAAGTTTATTTTGATAGAATAGATGAGTGAGGTCTTATGGATAAACTAAAAGAGAAGATATTAAAAGAAGGCATTGTCTATCCTGGAAACATCATCAAAGTCGATGGATTCTTAAATCATCAGATCGATGTGGAGTTTTTAAATGAGATAGGGAAGGCTTTTTATGAACGCTTCAAAGACACCAAGATCGATAAGATCTTAACCATAGAAGCTTCAGGTATCGCTATTGCGGTGATTGCGGCTCAATATTTTAAAGTCCCTGTCGTGTTTGCGAAGAAAAGCGAATCTAAACTAACGCTTGATCAACAATGGATCACTTCGATCCATTCTTATACAAAAGATAAGACCTCTAGAGTCCAAGTCTCTAAATCTTACCTAAAAGAAAATGAATCTATTTTGATCATCGATGATTTTCTAGCCAACGGAGAAGCAGCTTTTGGTTTGATGGATCTGATTACTCAAGCTAAGGCACAGATCGCTGGGATAGGGATCGTCATCGAGAAAGGCTTTCAAGAAGGCGGAAAACGATTAAGAGCTGAAAACATTCACCTTGAATCCTTAGCCATCATAGAATCCATGGATGAAAAGGGGATTATTTTTAGATAAACAAGGCCCATATGGGCCAATAGTGATACATAAGGGTCTAAATGTGTTAAAGTATCATGGGCTTTCGCCCAGACATCATCATTGAGTCATAAGGAAAAAATGCAATTTGAACAGTTAAACATCATCGCCCCTATACAAAGGGCGTTAAAAGACGAAGGATATACAGATCCTACGCCTATCCAAGAGAAGGCCATTGGGCCTTTACTTGAGGGTAGAGATCTATTGGGCACAGCCCAAACAGGCACCGGTAAGACCGCTGCTTTTGCGATACCTATTCTACAAGGCCTCAGTGGTGCCTTTAAGACCCCACGTAAGATACAAGCTTTGATCTTGGCCCCTACAAGAGAATTGGCCATCCAGATCCAAGATAGTTTCAAGACCTATGGGAAATATCTTAATTCTAGAACCATCGCCATCTACGGAGGTGTATCTCAAAGACCTCAAACCGATGAGCTCGCACGAGGTGTAGACATCTTGGTTGCGACCCCTGGTCGTTTATTGGATCTTATCAATCAGAAATTCATTCGTCTAGAAAACGTAAAATATTTCGTTTTAGACGAAGCCGATATGATGTTGGATATGGGGATGATCCACGATGTACGCAAGATCATCAGTTTTTTACCTCATGTTAGACAAACGATGTTTTTCTCTGCGACGATGCCTAAAGAGATCGCTGTCTTAGCGCATTCGATCTTAAAGGATCCTGTGAAGGCTGAAGTAACACCTGTTGCTTCTACCGTAGATACGATCAATCAACAACTTTATTTCGTTGATAAACCAGATAAGATCCATTTGTTGATCCATTTATTAAAAACATTAGATATTGAATCCGTGTTGGTATTCTCTAGAACCAAACATGGGGCAGATAAGATCGTCAAAGCTTTAGTGATCTCAGGTTTACCTGCTTTAGCGATCCATGGGAATAAATCTCAAAACGCTAGACAAGCAGCTCTAAAGTCTTTCAAAGATCGAAAGACGAAGATCTTAGTTGCGACAGATATCGCTGCTCGTGGTCTAGACATCGATGAATTGAGCCATGTCTTGATCTATGATCTACCTGAAGTATCCGAAACCTATGTCCATCGCATTGGACGTACGGGTCGTGCTGGTTTAGGAGGCACTGCGATTTCCTTCTGTGATGAAGAAGAAAGAGGTCTCTTAAGAGACATCGAGAAGCTCATCAACAAGACCATACCGATCACTCATGAGCATCCTTTTAGTCCACGAGGTCATCGTGTACGTCCTACAGAACCTGTCTTTAGTGCTAAACCATCTAACTTCGATAAGAAGAAGCATAATGAGAAAGATCCTGCTCGATTCCATAGACAGAAACCTCATCCTGCACCAAGTTCTAAAAAAGAAGGACCTAAGCCTAATTATCAAAACGGGAAAAAAGCCAAGTAAAACGACTCTATATAGAGTCGTTTTTTTTATGATTTAGGATGAAGCTGTATCAATTCATCGACTAAGATCTTAATGATCTCAGCGGTGTTAATTTGATCTTCGGCGTGGATCAATAAGAGAGAGAATTCTGTCTTATTCCCACTGGCTTCATGAGAGATGATGCCCATATGGGTTTTATGGGCTTCTCTAAGAAAAGCATCGCCTTCTTTGAGCATTACCTTAGCTGAATCAAATTGTTTCATTTTATAAGCACGTAAACCATTGAGATAAGATGTTTTAGCTGATCCAGCTTGAGAGATGATGTTGAAGCAAAATAGTTCCATGTTTTCCATTGAGATACCTCGCTTTCTATTATAACTGATGGCTTGATTTCTTTATGAAATACTCTTCAAAACCTGTATAATAGATGAAGTTGTGGAGCACCTATGGAACATCAAAAGTGTTTAGAAACAGCCATCCTAGCGGGAGAGATCCTGATTAGAAGTGGGGCAGAAACTTATCGCGTCGAAGAAACGATGCGTTATATCTTATCTGCGATCCCCTCTGTGATGAGTGAGGCTTTTGCCTTACCTACAGGGGTTTTCGCCAGTATCTTAGTTGAGAATAAACCCGTGATTACTTTAGTGAAACGAATCGATAAACGAGGCATCAATTTAAGTTCCATCGATGAAGTCAATGTGATCTCAAGAGATGTAGTTTCTTCTGTGATTTCAATGGATGAAGCGTATGATCGTTTAACATCCATCAAACCTAAAGCGTATTCTCGTACGATACATAATCTAAGTATTGCCTTTTTGATTGCGGGTTTCGTACTTCTACTCAATGGAAGCTTATTTGATTCATTGATCTCTTTGATCAATGGGATATTTTTGATTCTTGTCTTAGAAGGCGCAAGAAAGATAGAAAGCAATCCTTTTATATCGACCTTGGTAGGTGCGACAGTCATCACGATTGGAGCCATCTTCTTAAAATCGATCTTTAAAGCCATCGATACGGATGTGATCACAATCGCTTCGATGATGCCTTTGGTTCCAGGAACAGCCATCACCAATGCGATACGAGATACCCTACAAGGGGATTATATGTCTGGTAGTGCGAGAGCTTTAGAAGCCGTTGTGATCGCGATCTCTATCGCGATAGGTGTTGCTTGTGGTCTAGGACTACTTGGAGGTCTATTATGATCCTTCAAGTACTAGGTGCTGTATTTGGAGTGATATGGGGATCCATCTATTTAGAAGCTCCTAAAAAACACTTACTTATGGGAGGTCTTATCGGTGGTGTAGGTTGGTTAGCCTATCTTATCGCACTAAGATCCTTTGATTTAAGTCTATCTACCTTTATCTCAGGTATCATCATCGCCATCTTATCTCATGGTTTCGCACGTAAAGTTAAGACCCCAGTCACGATGTTTCTGATCCCAGGATTTCTTCCTTTGGTTCCAGGAGTGTCTTTATATCACGCCGTCTATGAGTTTATGAAGGGCTCATCCTTAGGTAATGGTTATCTCTTAAGTACTTTCCAAGTCGCAGGTATGATTGCCTTAAGTATCTTCGTCGTAGATTCATTCGTAAAAATCTTAGAGAAACAAATCAAGAAATAAAAAAGGATGTCTGAGAAGACATCCTTTGTGTAGATTCTAAGATTAAGGCTGCATGGCTCCAAATAGAACCAACCAAGCCAAGATCGATTTCGCAGCTAAGCTTAAGATAATATAAGCGCGTTCTCCATAGAGATAATCTTTCCATTTACCAACGCGGAAGTATTGAAGCAACATATTGATTGGGAAAGTGTTGAAGGCTACGAAGTAGGTTCCAACGATGGCCCATACGAACCAAGGCACCATATCGAAATTACCAGTCCCAAACATATACAGAAGGATTGCGAACCAAGGAGCGATACCAGCAACTGATCCCCAAATAAATGGTCCCCAGTTTACTTTTTCCTTCGTTGAACCAGCATTCAACAATTCCATATCTAAACCAAACAGATTCATTGCGGCATTGACTGTAAAGATCAAGACCAAAGAAGCGATATCATAGACCCCAAACAAGGTTGCGATCAACACGATCATGATGGATGAACTTAAGGCATATTCAAACCAACGATACTTATTGATGCCTTTCTTTAGGTCATTGGTATATTTATCTCCACTGAGATAAATAAGACCATGAGCTGCAGCTGAAATCAATAAGAAGGAAGCAACCAAGACCCCGAAAGGCAATTGGAAGAGTTCTCTTACAGCAGGTTCCAGACTTCTCGTCACTGGATTAAACGCCAAGTAGTATTGGACGATGGTAGGTTGGAATTGTCCTAACTTTTGAATGACAGAAGAGGCAAGAAACAACATCGTAAGACCTTGGATCAAATGAAAGAATCCCATGATTAAATTAAAACGTCTAAGCTTTTTAAAAATGATGTCCATTTTTAGTAATCTCCTTTTAGTAAACCTACTTTACCATTATTTTATAAATAACCCAAACAAGATGCCCAACTATTAAGTGACTTAACCAAAACTTAACAAAAGTGCCTTTTGGGCACTTGGATTAATTTTCAACGTTGTATAAGATACGTAAGGCTTCTTCTACTGTAGTGGTCCCACTTTGAACATAGGCCATGACTTCATCTCTTAACATAGGGATCTTCTTTTCTTTAGCGTAGTTTCTAAGTTCTTCTAAAGAAGCATTCTTAGAGATAAGATCTTCTAAGGCATGATCGATCAAGATGGTCTCAAAGACCGCTAAACGACCACTATAGCCTGTATGATGACACTTATCACAGCCTTCTCCTACATAGACTTGTTTTAGATCTGTTTTTAATAGACGAGCTTCAGCTGAAGTCATTTCTACTTTCTTCTTACAATGGATACAGACGCGTTTAACTAAGCGTTGGGCAATGATACAGACAAGAGAAGAACCTACTTTAAAAGGCTCTACGCCCATATCGACTAGACGTATGACAGAAGACAAGGCATCATTGGTATGTATCGTAGAAAGCACCAAATGGCCTGTGATGGCTGAACGTATCGCGATCTCTGCGGTTTCTGTATCACGGATCTCACCGATCATGATGATGTCTGGATCTTGACGTAAGATGGATCGTAAACCAGCTGCGAAAGTTAATCCTGCTTTTTGATTGACTTGGACCTGTGTGATGCCTTCAAACTTACGTTCAATAGGATCTTCTACGGTCTTGATGGCTTTGGTTGGGACAGCCAATCGAGCTAAGATCGAGTATAAGGTGGTTGTTTTTCCACTACCTGTAGGACCTGTTACTAAGATGATCCCATGAGGAACCAAGATGGCTTTCTCTATGGTGGCTAAGGTAGAAGGGGAGATACCTAATCCAGTCAAAGAATATTCGATGTTTTGATCAGCACCCAATAGACGCATGACGATGTTTTCCCCATAAGGCGTAGGTAAGGTTGATACACGTATGTCTATTTTCTTAAAATCATGATTGAATTGGAAACTTCC
>Ga0247840_10009527_pt1 | contig 12505 bp, 12 predicted proteins | sample LaCruzMarch2015__FD_192404 | JGI IMG/M metagenome (GOLD analysis project Ga0247840, IMG submission 192404) | Freshwater microbial communities from meromictic Lake La Cruz, Castile-La Mancha, Spain - LaCruzMarch2015_17m | ecosystem: Environmental > Aquatic > Freshwater > Lake | place: Spain...
TGCACCATCTATGGTAACTATTGTCATATCCATAAGGTCTTTTCGTCTTGATATTTCAGAGTCAGGAATTTTTTCTGATATTCCCTCTAACTCGTCCATTACTGCAAGTGAAAATTCCTGTGATAGACCACGTTCCTCTAAAAATTCGCTTATTTTCGTAAAAATACAACTCCCTTCGAAATAATTCGAGTAATTTTTTATCAAATTAAAAAAAGCCACCTAATACAAGGCGGCTTTGATACGGTTTTATTTCGTAAATGCTAACGCAAGTGATGTTATAAGAAATATTACCGCAGCAACGGACGTCAATTTACTAAGAATTGCGTCGATTGTTCTGCCTTTATTTTTACCGAAAAATGTTTCGGCACCACCTGCTATTGAGCCTGATAAACCTGCCTGTTTGCCTGATTGCAAAAGAACTATTACTATAAGTGCTACTGCAACTATCATATGAAGTGCAATTAATGCTATTCTCATTACTTTTCCTCCTAAATATAAAACTTGTACAGGGGACATTATAGCACATTTGCACGAATAAAGCAAGTACTAATTTTTGGCATTACATTCCAAAGTACCGAGCAGTATCGCCAAGCTCTTCTTCTATCCTTAAAAGCTGATTATACTTAGCAACACGGTCAGTTCGAGACGGTGCACCAGTTTTAATTTGCCCTGCATTTGTTGCAACTGCAATATCGGCAATCGTTGCGTCCTCTGTTTCACCACTTCTGTGCGAGGTCACAGCAGTATATCCTGCCCTGTTTGCCATTTCTATTGCCTCTAACGTTTCGGTTAGCGTTCCAATTTGATTAACCTTAATTAGAATTGAATTCGCAACACCCATTTGTATGCCTTTTTTAAGTCTTTCCGTGTTTGTAACAAAAAGGTCGTCCCCGACAAGCTGAATTTTCTTGCCAAGCCTGTCAGTTAGAAGCTTCCAACCATCCCAGTCTTCCTCTGACACACCATCTTCAAGGGAAATAATAGGATATTTTTCTACAAGCTGTTCCCAATAGCTTACCATTTCCTCACGAGTTTTCATTATATCGCTCTTCCAGAAATAATAGCTACCCTCTTGACCTTTTACTTTTGCCTCTTCATACATTTCAGTTGCAGCAGCATCTATGGCAATTTTAAAATCCACACCTGCTTTAAAGCCAGCAGCCTCAATTGCTTCGAGGATAACCTGAACAGCCTCTTCGTCACTTTTAAGGTTAGGTGCAAAGCCGCCCTCGTCGCCTACTGATGTGCTGTAACCCTTTTGTGAAAGGACCCTTTTAAGAGTGTGAAAAACCTCTACACATTGTTGAAGACCTTGTTTAAATGTTTCGCTGCCCACTGGCATTATCATAAATTCTTGTATGTTTATGCTGTTATCTGCGTGCTTTCCACCGTTGATAATATTCATCATTGGAACAGGAAGAACATTTGCATTAACACCACCAATATAATTGTAAAGTGGGATACCAAGTGCATCTGCTGCCGCCTTTGCGACTGCTAAGGATACACCTAAAATGGCATTTGCACCAAGACGACCTTTATTTGGTGTACCGTCAAGATTAATCATTGCTCTATCAATTGCACCTTGTTCTAAGACATTCATACCTATAATTTCATTTGCAATTTCAATATTAACATGGTCAACAGCCTTTAAAACGCCTCTGCCTAGGTATCTGCTTTTATCACCATCTCGAAGCTCTACTGCCTCAAATGCACCAGTTGACGCACCAGAGGGAACAGACGCTCTACCAAAAAAGCCATCCTCTACAAATACTTCAACTTCTATTGTTGGATTTCCACGTGAATCAATAATCTCTCTTGCCACTACATTCTCGATTAAAATTTGCTGTCTAAATGCACTAATGGCTATTCACTTCCCTTATTTTATAATCATACTTTCGCCTGTCATAGAGCTTGGAATATCCAGCCCTAAAAGGTCAAGCATAGTTGGGGCAATATCTGCAAGACGGCCATTTTCTTTTAGCACAGCGTCCTTACCTATTAAAATAAGTGGGACAACATTAGTTGAATGTGCTGTTTGAACATTACCATCATCAGAAAGCATTTGCTCTGCATTGCCATGGTCAGCAGTTATAATAGCAATGCCACCTTGCTCTTTTATTGCATCAACAACCTTGCCAACACAGGTATCTACTGCTTCCACAGCGGCTACTGCTGCACCGAAATCACCAGTATGCCCAACCATATCGCAGTTGGCAAAATTAAGTACTATAACATCATATTTACCACTATTTACACGTTTTATACATTCATCTGTAAGTTCGTATGCACTCATTTCTGGCTGCATATCATAGGTTGCTACTTTTGGAGATGAAATAAGTGCCCTTTCCTCTCCCTCGTAAACTGCCTCTACCCCCCCATTAAAGAAGAATGTTACGTGTGCATATTTCTCTGTTTCGGCAATTCGAAGCTGTTTTAAACCCTTTTTGCTTATATATTCACCAAATGTATCATCAAGAGATGTCGGCTTAAATGCAACATCAACGTTTGGCATTTGCGAGTCATATTGTGTAAAACAAACATAGTGTAATGGGAAAAATCCGTTTTTCCTTTCAAATCCGTCAAACTTCTCGTCAACAAAGGTGCGAGTGATTTCTCTTGCCCTGTCTGGTCGGAAATTAAAGAAAATAACGCTATCATTTTTGCTAATCTTCGCACCACCGTTTATTACAGTAGGAAGCACAAATTCATCATTTATTTCATTATTATAAGAATTTTCAATTGCTGTTACTGCTGAATTGCAGGCAGCACCCTCGCCAAGCACCATAGCGTTATACGCTTTTACTACACGCTCCCAGCGATTGTCACGATCCATAACATAATATCTGCCCATAACTGTTGCAATCTTGCCTACGCCAATTTCTCGAATTTTTCCAACAAGCTGTTTAGCATAGCCTGCACCAGATGTTGGAGGAACGTCACGACCGTCAAGAAAACAATGCACATATACATTATTAAAATCATTTTTCTTCGCAAGCTCCAAAAGAGCGTATAAATGTGTGTTATGGCTATGAACACCACCGTCAGAAACAAGGCCCATAATATGTAGGTTTGAGTTGTTTTCTTTGCAATTTTTAATTGCATTTAAAAGTGCCTCGTTTTCGAAAAAATCGCCATCTTTAATAGACTTCGTTATACGAGTTAATTCTTGATAGACCACTCGCCCTGCACCTATGTTTGTGTGTCCAACCTCCGAGTTGCCCATTTGCCCCTCTGGAAGACCAACGTCCATACCACTACAATGTATTATATTGTGTGGACACTCTGCCATATATTTATCTAAATTAGGTTTTTTTGCAGATAAAACAGCATTGCCCTGTTTGTGGGCAGTGCTTCCATATCCGTCTAATATTAATAGTGCAATTGGTTTATTTACCATTTTGACTACCCCTTGTATTTAACTATTTTTGTGAAATCTGCCGCTACGAGTGATGCACCACCTATAAGTCCACCGTCTATGTCAGGCTGTGCCATAAGCTCTGCCGCATTTGCTGCATTCATACTGCCACCGTATTGAATACGTATAACCTCTGCAACAGGTGCCCCATATAGCTCACCAATAACTGTTCTAATTACTGCACACACTTCGTTAGCTTGGGCTGATGTTGCAGTTTTGCCTGTTCCGATAGCCCAAATTGGCTCGTAAGCTATAACAACATTTTTTGCCTGCTCTGCTGTTACATCTAAAAGACCAATTTTAATCTGCATACGGATATGCTCTGAAATAATGCCCATTTCACGTTGCTCTAATGTTTCGCCACAGCAAAGAATTGGAGTTAATCCTTTTGCAATAGCAACCTTAACCTTTTTGTTTACAGTTTCGTCTGTTTCTGCGAAATATTGTCTTCTCTCTGAATGGCCGATTATTACATATTTAACGCCTAAGGCCAAAAGCATATCTGCTGAAATTTCGCCTGTGTATGCGCCCTTTTCTTCAAAGTGCATATTTTGTGCCCCAACTGAAACGTTTGTGCCTTTTGCAAGCTCTACAACTGATGAAATCGATGTGTATGGTGTGCAAACAATAACATCAACGTCTGCTCCTTCTACCATTGGGATAAGCTCTTTTACTAATGAAACAGCCTCGGTTGCTGTTTTGTTCATTTTCCAATTTCCTGCTACTATTTTCTTTCTTGACATTTTAAAATCCTCTTTTCTCTCTATTATTTATCGTTCAAGCAATCTATACCAGGCAATACAATTCCCTCTAAGAATTCTAGAGAAGCACCACCACCTGTTGAAATATGTGTCATTTTATTTGCAAATCCAAGCTGTTCTACTGCTGCGGCAGAATCGCCACCACCAATTATTGTTGTGCCATTAACATTTGCTACTGCCTCTGCAACCTTTTTTGTACCAGTTGCAAACTTCTCAAATTCAAATACGCCCATAGGTCCATTCCAAATAACTGTTTTTGCATTTGCCAAAACACTACTAAATTCTTCAATAGTCTTAGGACCAATATCAAGACCCATCCAGCCATCTGGAATTTCTGTTGAAGACACTACTTTGCTTTCTGCATCTGCCTTAAACTCTGTTGCAACCATTGTATCAACAGGAAGCATAAGCTTAACGCCCTTTTCCTCTGCCTTTTTAAGAAGTGATGCTGCAAGCTCTACTTTATCAGCCTCACAAATTGAAGTGCCAATGCTATTTCCCTGTGCCTTGAAGAATGTATAAGCCATACCGCCGCCAACTATTAAAACGTCAACTTTATCAAGTAAATTTTCAATAACGCCTATTTTGTCAGAAACCTTTGCACCACCTAATATTGCAACAAATGGACGAGCAGGGTTAGATAATGCTCCACCCATAATTTCGATTTCCTTTTGAATTAGAAATCCACAAACTGCTGGGATATAATCTGCGACGCCTGCTGTTGAAGCGTGGGCTCTGTGTGCTGTACCAAATGCATCATTTACAAATACATCTGCAAGGTCTGCTAACTCTTTTGCAAATGCAGAGTCGTTTTTCTCTTCTTCCTTATGGAAACGTACATTTTCAAGAAGAACAACATCGCCATCTTTCATTGCTGATGTAAGTGATTTTGCACTATCACCAACAACATCGGCTGCAAGTGATACATCTTTTCCTAATATTTCTGAAAGACGCTTTGCAACAGGTGATAGGCTATATTTCATATTAAACTCACCTTTTGGCCTGCCCATATGTGAGCAAAGAATAACCTTTGCACCATTTTCAATTAGATATTTTATTGTTGGAAGCGCTCCAACTATACGGTTCTCGTCGGTAATATTGCTGTTCTCATCTAATGGAACATTAAAATCGCACCTTACTAATACCTTTTTGCCTTTTACCTCAATGTCAGAAATTGTCTTTTTGTTCATAAATACACCTCATTAAAAAATTTTTGTTACTATATTTTAACCTAATATGGATAATTTATCACACATTAAGATTTAAAAGCAAATATATAATCTTGCACGCCTCTGCCCTTGTGGCAAGTGCTGTGGGGTTAAAGCGATTGTCTAAATCCCCTGCAATTATTCCCTTGTGTTTTAAAGAATTAACTGATTTTATTGCATAATCGCTTATTTCTGTCATATCTGCAAAGCCTGCCACTGTTGTTTCGTCAAACTCAGTACCTGCAAAATGAGCCATTTTATGTGCAAGGGTTGCCATTTCTTCTCGGCTAAGTGGCATTTGCACTCCGAAATTAAATTCATTAACACCATTTGTTATTCCAAGTTTTTTTGCAGTTGAAATATATGGATAGTGCCAATCTGTTGGCGTAGAATCTGCAAAATCCGATGTTGCCCCCTCATCATACACACCATAGCTTAGGACTAATATTTTCATAAATTCAGAGCGAGTGATATTATTCATCGGGTAAAAATTATCATCATAACCTGCTATAATTCCATAGCTTGCAAGGTACTCGATAGGCTCTTTTGCCCAAACAGCTTCGTCTAAATCCTTAAACTGGACTACATTATCATTTGACACTCCAAAATAACCATTAAGCAAATTATCCTTAGTTGAAGCAATCGCCGTAGTATTCAAACATATTATACAAAATATAACTATCAATAGTTTTTTCATAGCTTATATGTATCCCCTTAATTATTATTAGGTAGAATATTTGATGGAGTAGGCATAGCAGATGGTTTTGGTGTTTTGCTTGGCGTTGGTGTTTTTGTAGTATATGGTGTTGGTGATGGGCTTGGTTTTAAAGATGGTTTTGCAGACGGTTTTACTGTTGGTTTAGGGCTTGGGTTAATAACAGGCACGTTAGACGAGCCAGCTATTGCCTTGTATTTATCAACCTGTGCCTCTAATTCTTCAATTTCTATCTCTAATGCTTCAATTTTTTCTTTAAGCTGTTTATTTTCATCTAATTCTTCATTACTTGTTTCTGATTGCTTTACATCTGGACTTTTGGAATTTTTAGTCATTATGTTATATGCAACGATAAATGACGTAAAAAATAATATTATAAGACAAATAATAGCTACAATTGTAATAACTACTTTTCTTCTTTTTTTACGACCTATATTATTATCTTTCGAATTAACCTCACGCACTTTTTAATCCCCTTTCCCATTATTGCTCTATGCATTATATCATATTAATTATAAAATTTAAAGCAAAAAATATAAATTTTGTTGGAAATAATAATTAAAAGTGATATAATGAATGTGGAGTGATGAATAATGAACAAATTTAGAGTATTACATACTGGTGATTTACACCTTGATTCGCCTGTTTTGGCACTTGGAAAGCTTGCTGATTTACGCAGGCAGGAGTATTTAGACACCTTTGCCAGAATAATAGACCTTACAAAAACCGAAAGCGTTGATGCACTTGTTATAGCAGGAGATTTTTTCGACTGTGCTAACATTATATCTGATTCGACGCTTAATTTTGTTGTGCGAAAATTTAATGAAATACCAAACATTCCTGTATTTATTGCACTTGGTAATCACGACGCAGGGCTTAGTGCATCTTTTCCTGAAAATGTGCATATTTTTGATAGCGAAATCCAAAAGATTGAGCTTAGTGATGCTGTTGATATTTATGGGATAAGCTTCGCTTATGAATACTGCGACACTTGTAATATTGATGGTTTTACTGTGCAAAATCCATCTAAAATAAATATCTTAATTGCACATGGCGAGGTTTTGGGGAATGGTCAAACAAGCAGGTACAATATGATAACTCCAAGCGTTATAGCATCATCTGGGGCAGATTACCTTGCACTTGGGCATATTCACCAGTATAGTGGCATAAAAACAGTGAATGGAACACACTATGCCTACTGTGGAATACCCGAGGGTCGTGGCTTTGACGAGCTTGGTGTGCGTGGCGTTATAATTGCTGATGTATATAAAAATCACGTTGATACGCAATTTATAGCCACCTGCAAGAGGCAATATATTGAGCTTGCAATTGATATAACCTCCTGCAATGACTATGATGAAATATGTAGCAAAATAACAGGTAGTGCAATAGGGCAAGAGCATTTGTATAAAATTATCCTAACAGGTGAAACAACGCTATATTTAAACACATCTATTATAATCGAAAAGGTTAAGGACAGCTATTATTTTATTAAAATTATTGATGAAACAAAGCCTAAAATTGATATTGATTTCCTCTTAAAGGAATATTCTTTGAAGGGTTTATTTGTTAAAAACCTGTTTGATGAAAATGGCAGTAACGATGCACTAAAATATGGTCTGGCAGCACTGGGTGGAGAGAAGGTAACCTTCGAATGATTATTAAAAGCATTTATATAGAAAAATTTGGTGGATTAAAAGATAAAACAATTGAATTTAATAGTGGAATAAATGTTTTCTATGCTGAAAACGAGGCAGGAAAATCCACTATTTCAGAGTTTATTAAGCTAATGCTTTACGGACAGCTTAAAGCACCACAAAACATTCGTGATAATGAACGGAAACGCTTTATTCCGTGGGGCGAAAAGAATATGGGTGGCGAAATTGTCGTTATAAAAGACAAAACAGAATATATAATTATTCGAGCATTTGGCAAAAGGAAGAGTGATGATTCGATAAACGTTATAAACGCTGTAACTGGGGCTGTGGTTAAAGAGCTTTGTGTTGAATCGCCTGGTGAAATTTTGTTTGATGTATCAAGAGATGGTTTTGAAAAATCACTTTATATTCATCAGTTAGGAACAAAAATTGATGCAGACAAGGACGATGAAATCCTTAAAAAGCTTATAAACCTTACACAAAGTGGCGATGAAGGCGTTTCGTTTCAGCGTGCTGTGCAAATTTTGGACTCTGCAATTAAAGAGCTTACTGGCACTCGCCCTCGTGGAAAGATTTTATTATTGCAGGATGAACTTTCAACCTTGCAAACTCAAAGGATTAGAATTATCAATATTCATCAGCAAAATGAAGTTTACAAGGATACGTTAAAACAGCTACAAATACAAAAAAATCAGCTTGAAAATACAAATATCGACAAAAGTTCTGTTTCCATTTGTCGAGAGCTATACACTAATGCACAGAGCGAAAGGGAGGTTCAAAAACGCTTGCGTGAGCAACAGGTAAAAACAAGTAAGTCCGAGCTTGACAGGCTAAATAAAGCTATTAAACTTTGTAAAATTCAAATTATAACTGCATTCGTTCTATCGGTTATTTTGCTTTTCATTGTTCCTATTGCAACTATTTTAACAACAATTTGGATGATTACCTGTGTTATGAAGTTCCAGAAATACAAAAAGCAAAGCAAGGAAATATCCGAATTAGATACAACGATAACACAAAAACCTAATGCTTTCGAGCTTCAATTATTCGAGCTTTTAAAAATAAATGATTATAGCAAAATCCTCTCTGAAATTGAAAGGATGGATAAAAATTTTGTACGCCTTGAAAAAGAAAAAGTGGCAAATATTATAGCGACTGCCGAGCAGATTGCAAGTGTTCAAAATAAGTTAGAAAATTCAAGCGTTATCTCAATCTCAAATATTGATTCAATGATAGAGCAGTGCAAACAAAAGATATATGAATATAACACAAAAATTATTGACCTTAATATGGCGAAAACTGCCCTACAAAGTGCATTTGATGAACTTCAAAAGCGTTTTGGCAAACAGTTAAACGAACAGACATCTGCAATTTTAAAAGAAATAACAGGTGGCAAATATAGTGAGGTTTTTGTAGATAACGATTATAATATGCTCGCTCGTATTTCAAGCACAAACGAGCTTCAAGATGCACAATATTTAAGCAGTGGTGCATACGACCAAATTTATTTTGCACTTAGAATGGGCATAATTAACCTGCTTTTTAGTGATTTGCCAATTGTTCTTGATGACGCTTTTGTTCAGTATGATGACACAAGGCTTGAATATGCCCTTAGATATATCAAAAAAGTGGCACAAAACAGGCAAATTCTGCTGTTTTCATGCCACAAAAGGGAAATGGAATTCTTAAATATATCTAACCAGCTATAATTTTTATTAGGTATTTCCTGTGCCGTGGTCCGTCAAAATCTATAAAGTAAATAGCTTGCCACGTTCCAAGCATCAGCTCTGCATTAGAAATAATAATATGTTCGCTACTTCCAATTAGGCTTGATTTAATATGTGCTGATGAATTACCCTCAATATGAGCATAATTATCGTCTGGTGGCACTATTTTGTCAAGCTCTTTTAATATGTCCTTAGTTACATCTGGGTCTGCATTTTCGTTTATGGTAACAGCAGACGTTGTATGTGGAACAAACACAACACAAATACCATCTTCAATACCACTTTCATGCACAGCCTTGCGAACATCTTCTGTTATATCCACAACCTGCATTCTTTTTTCTGTCTGAATGTACATTTTTTTAAGCATAATATCACTCCCTTATTTTATCTATTAATCTTTCAAAGCATTGTTCAAATTTAATATCATCCTCGGTGGTACGCTTTTTAAACTTGCCACTTTTGCAAGACGTAAGTTGCCTTCCACCACGCCTTATTTTTTGAGAAATATGCCTTTCAAAAAGCAATTGGTCAATGTTACTATCATCATATACTAACCCATTTTGACTTATCGCATAAGCTTTTTTCGCAAGTGCCATTGTTGCGACACCATAATCCTGAGTTACCACAATATCCCCTGTGCTTGTCATATTAATTAACGCCAAATCAACCGAATCCCTGCCCTTACTTACAGTTATTATTTCAGAATAATCAGATTTAAGCTCGTGGCTTGTGTCAATTAGCATTACAACCTTTATTCCCTTTGCCTTTGCTATCTTTTCTATTTCCTTTTTAACAGGGCAAGCGTCGGCATCAACAAATATTTTCATAAACCACTCTCCCTATATTTTAATAAATTCAAATTTAGTTACATCAAACAGTCCCATATCAGTTATCCTTATTTCTGGTATAACAGGAAGTGGCAAAAATGCAAGCGTCATAAATGGGTTTATTTCTGGGTTAATCATTAGATTTTTAGCGGCATTATGTAGCCTTTCGTGGCCAATTAACACCTCGTTTATCTCTTTGTCAGATAATAGCCCTGCAATTTTAAGCTCTAACATTTCCAAAATCTCACCATTCGAGCAAACAGCTATACCACCACTCCTCCCAAGCGAGTTTACAGCAAATGCCATATCCTCATCATTATCCCCAATTACAATTACGTTGTGCGAATCATGCCCAATGGTCGAGGCAATCGCACCTCCCATTATATCATAATTTTCTACGAACCCAAGCCCGATATTCCCTGTCATTTTATGGCGTTCTATAACAGCAACCTTTGACAGCTTATCGCTTAATTTTCTCATCACCCTTGTTGTTGTAATAGTATCCTTATTCACCCTAATTACTGGGATTTCTTGTTTATCCGTATTAATTTTAAAGCTTTCGCTTGTTATTTTTGGCAGATGAACTGTGCAGAGTACATTTTCATTTATTTCGGTAATATTAGCATCGAAAAGAACATTATTATCCTGTGCAACTAATACACCTTTTTTATAAACCCTGTTAATTTTACTAAGGGATAAATCATCGGTTATAACCAAGTCTGCAAAATACCCTGGTGCAACAGCACCTATTTTTTTAAGCCCATAACACTCAGCGGCATTAATTGTTGCAATTACAATTGCATCTAATGGCTCTACCCCAAGCTTAATTGCCTTTTCAACGCAATAATTTATCGTGCCATATTTAATTATATCGCCTAAATATCTATCATCACTACAAAATGTACAGCGTTTTAGCGTTGCTGAGTTTATGCCACCAACTAATTCCTCCAAATTTTTCGATAATGTACCTTCGCGTATTTGTATATACATTCCTTTGCTAATTTTCTCTGACATTTCGCTTAGGGTTGTACATTCATGATCGGTTTTAATCCCTGCACACACATAGGCGTTTAAGTCATTCCCAGTTACAAATGGTGCGTGACCGTCAATTATATTAGCACATTTTAATTTCGCAAGGACTTCATCATCTGCATTTATAACGCCATTATAGTTCATCATTTCGCCAAGCCCTAAAAAATTAGTCTTCATTAGATTTTTTATAATCTCGCTATCTATAACATCACCGGAATTTTCAAAGGGCGTAGCAGGCACACAAGATGGAATCATAAATTCAACCGAAAGAGGAACGATTTTAGCACATTTTATCATGAAATCAATGCCACTTACGCCACAAACATTTGCAATTTCGTGGGGGTCGGCAATAACAGTTGTCACACCCTTTGGCATTACTGCCTTTGCATATTCTATTGGCGTAACCATACTGGATTCAATATGCACGTGGGAATCAATAAACCCAGGCATAACGTATTGCCCATGTAAATCGCACTCATTATTCGAGGAATAATCGCCTATCCCTGCTATATATTCACTACAGATTGCTATATCCCCAAAAATTATTTTTTTAGAGAATACATCAACTATTTTGCAATTTTTTAAAACTAAATCAGCCTTTTCCCTGCCAGTGGCGACATTTATCATTTTTTTCATATTATTCACCCTACTATATTATATCAAATATATCATACTTTAACAATCAAAATTTGAGCATTTCATATGTGTATAGTATAATTTTATTGGTTACATAAATTAATGAAAAAAGTAATTCATTTACTTGACGATACCTCAAGGGTTTGATACAATTATTTAAAGTTAATTTTTATGCCAAAAGGAGCTGTTAAATTATGATTAACAATATAACATTGGGAATTGTAACATACTGGGAGGTGTATACAAAATAATAGATGTATACCTCCCACGAGTTAAATTATAACTATTAACACAATCATTTTGTGACAGCGTAAAAGCAGATATATACACATCAGATGCAGCCTCAGCTGCAGAAGCTGCTGTAGCATCATTAGTATAGTAAGATAACTTAAAAAAGATGGGGCTGTATCACAATTAAATTTGTGAACAGCTCCTTTTTTGTATTGCTTTCAAGCCTTGTGTCTTAAAAGCCACTCGAAATCAACAATAATTTCATGATTTTGGGTAAAACAAATTAAAGGTTAGC
>Ga0247840_10009528_pt1 | contig 12505 bp, 9 predicted proteins | sample LaCruzMarch2015__FD_192404 | JGI IMG/M metagenome (GOLD analysis project Ga0247840, IMG submission 192404) | Freshwater microbial communities from meromictic Lake La Cruz, Castile-La Mancha, Spain - LaCruzMarch2015_17m | ecosystem: Environmental > Aquatic > Freshwater > Lake | place: Spain...
GTAAGGCTTGAATTTGTAGCCCTTGTAGGCGCTGCCGCAGGCGGCCAGGAGCAGGCAGCAGAGGCAAAGGGAAATTCTCATGCGGGGGGAGGACATCTTTTTGCGGGCCGTTTCAGGCTCCCCAGATCCCGGGGTGGACAGGTGCAACCGAAGGTTCCAAAACACAAAGAAAATCTGTAGAGAACAAAAAAGGCGGCGGGAAGATCTTTTTCATCCGGGTTCCATCGGCCGCTTCGGCCGCGTCTTCATCTATCACAACGGCGCGCAATCGTATTATGGTGCCAGGGGGTTCCGCGGCTTGCTGAGGGTCTGAAGGTCAGCATTTTCCAGCCGGCGGGCGGGCGCTTGCAGGGTGGCGTGGTTACTGGTAGGAGGAGGTCTCCTTGAATACAGTTGCCACCAGCCGCCGGTTTGACGGGCTCCCCGCTCTTATCAAAGAGTCCGCGGGGACCGTGCGGAGCCTCTTTCGGGATCCGGCCATCCGCTACGGCCTGAAGTTCGGCCTGGCCGGGGTCCTGGCGGTCTTCATCGCGCTCATCGCCCGCCTGGACATGCCCGGGTGGGCGCTCTTCACGGTGTTTGTGCTGATGATCGCGCAGTATGTGGGAGCCATCGCCGAGAAATCGATCTTCCGTCTCATCGGAACCGTAATCGGGGGAGTCACGGGATATTTGATCACCGGGGCATTCGAGCAGGATCCGGTGATTTTTCTGTTGCTGATCGGGCTTATGGTTGGCGGCTGCACCGCGATGTTCGGCCAGAGCCGGTATCCTTACGCCTTTTTGCTTTCGGGCATGACCGCCCTGGTGGTGGCCGGCAACGGTCTGGGCAATCCGGACAATTCCTGGACCTTCATGCTCTGGCGCATCGAGGAGATTTGCGTGGGGCTGGTCGTCACCATGGTGGTGCAGAGCGTCTTGTGGCCGCGCTATGCCAGAGCGGAGTTTCTCACCCATCTCCGGGCCGGCTTTGGCGACCTGCGCCAGTGTCTGCAAAATGCGCCCGGGATCAGCGGCGGAGGGGACGCGCCGCCGGGCACGCTTCAGGCCCGGGATTTTCCGGGCCGGATCTCTAACTTGCGGGTTTTGTTGGAGTTCGGGGCGAGGGAGAGCCTGCATTTCCGGCGGCGGCTCGGCACGTATTTTGAACTCACCGTGTGCCTGGGGAAAATCGCCTGCGCGATCGCGACGCTCCGGGAGCCGCTGCCCGCCGACTCGCTTTACCGGACCTATGCCGGCGATGCGCTCGACCGCATCCGGGAGGCCCTGGACAAGGCGCTGGAGGATCTGTCAACCCGTGAAACCTCCCCGGACTCGAGGGCGGCCAGGAAGGCGGCACTTTCAGAAACATTCGATCAGGTGTCCGCAAGCTTTTTTTCGATGCGGGACCCTCAGATCCTGCGGGCCATTCCGCCCGGGCAGGCGCTGGTGATCGGCTTGCATGTGTCCGGGCTGGACGAGATCCGGAGCCAGATCGAGCAGGCCTATGTGCTGTTGGATTCCTTGCCGGAGGATCCGCTCCAGCGGGAGATTTCGCCGACTCCGCTGATTTCTCCCTGGCCACCGCCCTTCTGGATCAAGGCCGGCATCAAATCCGGGCTGGCGGTGATGGCCGCCTTCTTCATCGAGGATTGGCTCAACCCGCCCGGGGGAGGCATGTTTATTTTGGGAACCTGGGTCTTCACGTCCATGAATGCGGCGAGCCCGGGCGGGCAGGGCGACCGGCGTGCGTTTGATCTGATCCCCCTGAATGTGGCGGCGCTGGCCGGGCTGAGCCTGGTGCTGATCGCGGCCCGCCCGCTGCTCTCAAGCTATGCAGTCATGAACACCGTCCTTTTCGTCTGGCTTTTTGTGTGGGGCTACCTCTCCTTCAAAACGCGGGGAATGACGATTCCGATGCAGCTGGGAATGCTCGTGCTGGTCGGAATTCTGGGCCTCAACGGGCAGGAAGCGATCAGCTTTCAGGCGATTGTGGAGTTCTTTTTTGGATTGGTCCTGGCGCTCGTGCTGTCGGCGCTTTTTCAGAGACTTCTGTGGCCATCGCTTCCCCAGTGGGAAATCCGCGACCGCTTTGTGGAGGCGATCCGGCTCTGCCGGAAGATGCTGGCGAGGCAACCCCTTCCGCTCTGGGAAAAAACCCGCCTGGCCCTGATCCCGGGCGAGGTGGACATCCGTCTGGAACACCTGAATCCGCCAATCTGCCCGGAGGGAGAACCCGCGAGGCTGAAGGCCCTGATGTTGAGTATCGCCGGCCTGGGCGGAAATCTTGCCATCACGCTGGACAGGTTGCCGGCAGGCATTCCGCCGGAGCGCCTTGAAGAGGGGCGGGATATCCTGCGCCGGATGGAGGGGCTCTTTGATGCGGCTTTGACCAGGCTGCAAGACGCCTTTCAAAAAGGCAAACCGGTTCAGATCCCGACCGGGGAGATCCGGGAGGCTATTGAGATCTGGAGGGCGTGGACGACGGAGACCCGGAGGGTGCTGTTGGAGGGAAACGGCCATCCCCTGGCGATCGCACGGATCTCCGGCTTTGCGGAACATTACTATCTGATGGGCGGGGACATCATCACGCAGGGCGAACAGCTTGCCCGGCTCCGCCTGCCGCTGTATATGGGGGATTATACGCTTTAGCCGCCGCTCGGTCAGGCGGCGGGAGGACGGCCTGCTTTTGTGTGAGCCTCCAGCGTTTCCCGCGTGATCGCGTGGCGCGTCCCGCAGCGGGGGCAATGGATCCGGACCGTCTCCTCGCCCGCAAAGAGTTCGTCTCCCTGGTTGCGAAAGACCGGCGCGAGAAAGTCCAGCATGCGGCCCTGCGTGCAGCCGCATTCGAAGCGGAAGCTCCGCGTCTCGAGGAGCGCCAGCTCGACATCCTGATCCAGCGTTTGGATCGCCGCGCCATCGAGGGCCTCCAGCCAGGGGATGTCGCAATCGGGCTGCGCGGTGACCATGACAAGGTCCTCGTCCCCGTGCCAGAACAGGCGGGCCAGGCGCTGCTCGCTCTTGGCATACAACTGCTCCACGGCCTTCAAAAAATCATTGCCTTCGAACTCCACCACGCTCCGGCGCGGCGGGTGTCCGTCCTCGATCACATCGGAGTAGAAGACACCCTGGTCGCTCGGGCGGATGTTCTCGGTGAAGACATTCGCGACCAGCGTTCCCGCGGCATTGTCCCCGGCCGCGAAGATGTTCATGCGCGGCTCGGGGAAGTGAACTGTCCAGGCGCAGGTCTCCTTCCAGGGGCGTCCGGCGCAATGAAGGGCCAGGGAGGCCAGCGCGCCGCGGGCGTTCTCGTCGCATCCGGGAGGCACGGGCAGGCCGCAATCCATGCGGTGCAGGTACCAGGCGGCGAAGAGTTCGGAAAATCCGGCGCGCGCCACCAGGGCGTTGCGGTGCCTGGCAAAATAGGTTCTTACTTCAACGTCTGCATTCATATTTTTTTGATCCTCCGGAGCATGGCGGATGGTTTTTCGGAGAAGAGCTTCCGGCCAATCACGAGGGCGCGGCGGGCGACGATCTTCTTTTGTAAATGAGCCGCCTTCCCGGCCTTCGAGGAGTCGAGGTGTCCGGCGATCCGTTCGGAGAGAATGGCCAGATCATGATGGGCGCCAAGCAGGGAGGAAAGCCGGTCCGCCTTTAAGACAAACGAGTCGCAAGGAGAGCCGATCATGACGGACTGGTAGAGAAATTCCTTCACCCGCTTCCGCCACTCGTGGAATAAAAAATCATCATTCCTGCCTTTGCGGCAAGCCCGCATCGCCCGGCGGGAGTTCCGGTAGCTGACCGACCAGGCTCCCAGAAGGTCTTCCCGGGTAAGGCGGTGCAGATCGAAACGGGCGACCAGCGTGGACAGGGTCCCGCAGAGTTCGCGGGCCGTGGAGATATCCGTGTCCCCGGCTGCGCTCACCTTTTCAGAAAGGCCGATCGCATCCGCCGCGGCGATGGCCTCCTTTTTTTCGAGCAGATCCAGCAGCAGGTCCCGCTGGACATCCTGATCGCGGGCGGAGCCGAAATGGTCCTTGAGACTCCGGGCCATCCGGTCCGCCTTCACAAAATCCGTCTTCTTGAGCCGGGACTCGACCAGGCGGAGGGTCGCACGGAATTTTTTCATTCTCACCCGGATATCATGGACCCGGTCCTCCAGCCGCTCCGGCAGCGCATGGATATCCCTGGCCACGCCGGAGACCAGGCGCTTCAGGGCTCCCTGCAAATTCTTGCCGGGGCCCTCGGAAGCAAGAAGAGATGCTCTCACTCCCCCATTGCTTAACAGGAGCCAAATCCGGGAGTCCATGCCCGTTTTGCATTTCTTTACCAGGGCGGGCATGCCAGGGTTTGTCATGCCCGAACGAGACATCCTCCACCCCGCCGACCGGCTTGTTGCCGCGATGGAGCGGATTTACAGCTACCGCATGACCACGACGTCCGGGGGGAATCTTTCCATCCGGGACGAGAACGACACGGTTTGGATCACGCCCGCGCGCATCGACAAGGGGGCCTTGCGCCGGGAGGATATCGTGGCGGTGCGCTCGGACGGGACAGTGGAAGGCCTCCACAAGCCGTCATCCGAGCTGCCCTTCCACCTGGGGATTTACCGGGCCCGGCCGGATCTGCGGGGGATCGTGCATGCCCACCCGGTTGCGCTTGTGGCTTTCAGCATCTGCGGAAAAGCTCCGGACACGCGCCTGTTTCCCAAATCGCGCGCGATTTGCGGAGAGGTGGGGTTTGCAGGGTATGCCCTTCCGGGCAGCCGGCTTCTGGGCGAGAGGATCGCCGGTGTTTTTGCCGACGGCCCCTCCTGCGTGATGCTGGAGAACCATGGGGTGGTGGTGGGAGGGGAGGATTTTCAGAAAGCCTTCACGCGCTTTGAAACCCTCGAGTTCACCGCCAAGACATTGATCAAGGCGGCGGCGCTGGGCGGCGCAAAAATCCTGAGCCCGGAACGCCTCGCGCTCGCGGCCGGGCACCCGGTTCCGGGACCGGCTTTCGAGCCCGGCCCCGCGTCCTGCCGCGAGCGCGCCCTGCGACGGGAACTCTGCGATTTTGTCCGGCGGGGATACAAGCAACGCCTGCTTATCAGCAGCCAGGGGACCTTCTCCGCACGATTGAGCGGGCGCGAGTTTGTGATGACGCCCGCCGGGGTGGACCGCGCGAGCCTCCAGCCGCAGGACCTGGTATTGGCCGGGCCGGAGGGAACAGAGGCCGGAAAATCGGTGAGCCGGGCGTTTCCTTTGCACGCGGCGGTTTACGCCAGGCACCCTTCCGTGCAGGCGATTGCCATGGCGACGCCGGTCAATGCGACCGCGTTCGCTGTCTCCCGGGAAATCCTCGACACGCGCACAATCCCGGAGAGCTACATTTTTTTGCGGGACGTCGACACGATCCCCTTCGAGGTCGTCTACGGCGGGGCCGCCGGGTTTGCCGCGCAGTGCGATCCCGAGTTTCCGGTCAGGTTATTGGAAAATGACGGCGTGCTGGTGCTCGGCACATCGCTCCTCGATGCGTTTGACAGGCTGGAAGTGCTGGAGTCCACCGCCGAGGCGGTCATCAACAGCCGCCCGCTCGGGCCGGTTCACCCGATGGGCGAAGAGGTGATCTCCGAGCTGGTGCGGGAATTTCTGACGAAGTAGCGGCCTGCGGGTCAGTCCTTCCACTTCCGCTTTTTGGCGACGGTGGTGGGATTGGCGTATTCCCCGATCTGTTTGCCGGAGGAGTCGAAAGCCTTGAACCACAGGCCCACGACTTTGTCCTTGGCCTTGCTGGAGGCTCCGCTCGCGAAATACCATCCCGGATCGAGAGAGGCCTTGTCCAACTTGATCGTCTCTGTTGCAAACTCGACCGGCTTGTTGGTCAGGAGGCTGGGAAAGACATGGGAACCGGCGCTGCATTTGATCTCCGGCTCGGCGGTGCTGCCGAGCTGCGAGTCCTCGTAAAAGACATTGTATTTGACGGTGACATCCAAAAGCTCCTTGAAGGACCGGCTGGTCACCTTGACGGTGTAGGCGATTTCCTTCGTCTCCACCGTCGTATCCGATCCCGCACGGTTTTTATCGGAATCCAATTTGGTGCGCGTTGGAAGGAACTGAATCTCGTCCAGGGCCGCCGCCTGCGCCCCCGCAAACACAATGATGGCCGCCGCCAGTGTCAGGATTTTTTGCATAGGAGCCTTATTTACACCGCATCCGTGCTGCTTGTCGAGCGCATTGCCCGCTCCCGGCTCCGCGGGAGCAGGGCGTTCTTTCCATAAATATCAGTGCTGACATTTCCCGCCGGAATAGCGATACCTCTTGGCGTGCCCCAGACTGTCCAGCACCTCCTCTCCCTTCCCCCCGCGATGGCGGGTGCCTTCCACAAAATTTTTCCCGGAGCCTCCGGCTCCTGGTTTGCATCCTGCGATCCGGCCGGACGAAAGCTTGGATCGGGCGGCGGAGTGGCTCAGATCCTGGCTGATGCGTGTGCGGCGGACGGAGGGGATTTTGATTCCTGGCTGGATGTGGCCCGGCGCGTGGTGCTGCTGGCCGGCGGGCAGAGCCGCAGGCTGCCGGCGTATGCCGCCACGGGAAAAGTTCTGATGCCGGTGCCGGTGATGCGGTGGTCCCATGGCCAGCGGCTGGACCAGACGCTGCTCGACCTGCAGGTCGATGACTATACGCGCATCCTTCTTGCCGCTCCGGATTGCTCACGGGTTCTGGTCGCCAGCGGCGATGTTTTTCTCAAGTTTCCGGAGATGATGCCCGCGATTCCCGAGGCCGATATTGTGGGGTTCGGGATGCAGGTGAGCCCGGAAACAGCCTCCCACTTCGGAGTCTTTTTTTCGCCCCGCCAGTCCCCCGGGGAGACCGCCTTCTTTCTGCAGAAACCCTCTCCTGAAACCGTGCGCCGGCTGGCCGGGAGCCATGCCTACTATGTGGACACCGGGCTCTGGCTGCTGAGCCGGCGGGCCGTCGGGCTCCTGATGAAGCGCTGCGGATGGGAAGGATCTTCGTTCGGAGGCGGCCGGGCTTCCGCCTACGAACTCTACGCCGGGCTCGGCCCCTCGCTGGGAACCTGCCCGTCCGAGCCGGATTCCGAAATCAGCGCGCTGCGAGTGGGGGTTGTTCCCATGCCCGGCGCGGAGTTTTATCATTTCGGGACCACCAGGCAGATGATCGAGTCCCTCTCCGCCTTGCAGAACCGCGCGCCCGGCAAGGCCGACCAGACCGATTTCTGGAGGAAAACACACCCGGACATGTATGTCCTGAATTCCGACTTCGCCTTTTCAAAGCGATCCGGAGAAAACAGCCTCCTCTGGATCGAGAACTGCGCCCTGCCGGAAAACTTCGTCCCGACCCATGAGAACGCCCTGACCGGCCTGCCTCCCGGGGACTGGAACTTCCCGCTCTCTCCCGGCCAGTGCGTGGATTGTGTGCCGGTGGGCGAACGCGGATATGTGATTCGCAACTATGGTTTTGACGATCCCTTTTCCGGAGCGGTCGGGGAGGCGCTCTGGATGGGAAAGCCCGCCATCACCTGGTTCAAGGAACGGGGCCTCACACTATCGGACGCCGGCATCGATGAGGAAACGGACATCCAGGAAGCCCGGCTCTTTGCCGCCGTCCAGGACCTGGATTCCACCTGGATCACCTGGCTCCTGGGCGGGACCGGAGAAAAAGAGAAGGCACAGAAATGGATCTCCTCACCGCGTTTCAGCGCCAGGGAACTCGGCGAGTCGATCCACCTCGAACGCCTTTTTGCGCAGCGCAAAGACCTGGCCGCCAGGGCCGCCGGAAGCCTCTGGGATCACAGGGCCAGCAATCCCTTTTTCCGCATCGATCTGGAAAGCGCGGCCGCGATCTACGCGGCGGGCCCACATCCGGCCCCCGTGCCGGGAGCCGCGACAGAAAATGTTCTGAACACGATGCATGAATACGCCTTTGCCGCCGCCGTCATGAGATGCCGCGGAGCGGACGGCTCCTCGCTGGAAAGGCAGGCCTTCGCGTCACTCTCGGAGCGCATCGTGGGTCTTTGCGGGGCGGTTGCTCCCCGGAACACACTCATCGAAGACCAGATCCTCTGGGCCAGATCTCCGGTGCGGCTCGATCTCGCCGGAGGATGGAGCGACACCCCCCCGTTCTGCCTCAAGCACGGAGGCGCGGTTGTGAATCTCGGAGTGGATCTCAACGGGCAGGCTCCGGTGCAGGTGTTCGTGCGTTCCTGCGCGGACCGGCACATCGTGATCCGCTCCATCGACCTCGGGGCCCAGACCACGATCCGCACTTTCGAGGAATTGGAGAATTGCCATCAGGTCGGCGAGGAATTTTCCCTCGCCAAAGCCGCCTTCTGCCTGGCCGGATTCCATCCGCGCTTCCATAAAAATTCTCCGCGCTCGCTGCCGCAACTCCTCGAAGAGTTTGGCGGAGGGCTCGAAGTCTCCCTGCTCGCGGCCACCCCGAAGGGCTCCGGCCTCGGGACCAGCAGCGTGCTCGCCGCGACCATTCTTGCGGCCCTGGGTGCAACCGGTGGCCTGGGCTGGAATCATGAAGATCTCGTCCAGCGGACGATGGCGCTGGAGCAAATGCTCACCTCCGGAGGCGGCTGGCAGGATCAGGCGGGCGGGATCTATCACGGGATCAAGCTCATCGAGACCGCGCCGGGGCTGGAGCAAAAACCCTCCGTCCGCTGGCTTCCGGAACAGCTGCTGGGACCAAATACAGCCAACCGCATGGCGTTGCTCTACTACACCGGGATTACCCGCGTGGCCAAAACCATCCTCCAGGAAATCGTGCGGGGAATGCTGCTCAACAGCCACTCCCACATGGAAAAGCTGTTTGCGATCCGCGACCATGCGCTGTCCGCTTATCAATCCATCCAGCGCGAGTCCTGGCCCTCCCTCTGCCGCGTCGTCGAGCAAAGCTGGGAACTTAATCAGGCGCTCGACAAGGGAACCAATCCTCCCGAAGTGGCCGCCATCATGAAGTCGGTGAGCGACTGGTCCGCCGGAGGGAAGCTCCTGGGAGCCGGCGGCGGCGGATACATGCTGCTCCTGGCCAAGGATGAAGAGGCTGGCAACAGGATGCGCCGCAAATTAATCGCCTGTCCACCCAACCCGTGCGCCAGATTTGTGGACTTCACCGTCTCCCAAACCGGACTCCAGATCACCAAAAGTTAAGCGCTCTTTTTCTTTTGAGCAAATCCGGTAAAGCATGCTATATTATTGTTCATGAAGCATTGTGATCACCAATGCCGATCCTCTGCCCACGAGCGGTTTTCACTCCGGACAAAGAATGGGTTCACCCTTATTGAGCTGCTGCTGGTCATCGCCATTATCGGGATCATGAGCGCGCTCATCGTGACCACCGTTTCCAATGCCGCGCAGGATGCCCGGGGCGTGGTGGCCCGCCAGCAGCAGGTGACTTTGCAGGACGCGCTGAACGCCTGGATCGCCGCGAGTTCGACCGGCACAAACAAGCTTCAGAACGCCAGGACGACCTACAGTGCGGCCGGGAATAATCTGGCCAGGCTCAACCTTCTCACAAACTACCTTCACTCCGAGACCTACAGCCATCTGACCAACTATTCCTCCACGAGCCAGATCAAGAGCGAGTCGATGACCAAGGCGGGAGTCTATCTTCAATTCTCGACCTGGAGCACGACGAACTACCCCATCGTGGAGATGGTGCAGTGAGGATTTTTTAGCAGATACCCGCAGCAACAATAAGTGATCCCCATGGACAAATCCCGAAACAACCGGCTGACTGAAAAACTGCGCGAGGCGTTCTCCCTGGTCGAGGTGCTGGCAGCGATCACGATCATTGGCATCATCACCTTCCTCGCCGTTCCCAACATCGTGCGGGTGAAGCAGGATGGTGAGGAAAACCTGGCGCGGGCGCGGGCGGAAACTTTGAACATGGCCATCGCTTCCTATGTGCAGGCCGTCGGCACAAATACGGCCCAGACCGAATGGTCGAACGCGGCCAGCGCAAATGCCCGCTACCAGAAGATCGCGCCCTACATCGCCTTTGCCGAAACCAACCTGACCCTTTTCACTCCCGCCGGATATACGAACACCCTGCCAACAACGATCAGTCCGCTGACCACAAAAGTTATTATCAACGGCCCCAACGGCGCGGTGAACTACTAACGCGATGTCCTGCAAAGGCCGACAGTTGCAGAGATCGATTCCCCCGCGTGGGGCGGACGGGCTTTCCCTCACCGAGGTCCTGGTGGTGATCTCGTTTCTGGCGATCATCGCCGCCGTCTCAATCCCGAGCATCATCGGGCTGGTCTCCGGGTCTTCCTACGAAACCGCTCAGCGCAACCTCAATTATCTCAACGGCTCTGTGGTCGCCTTCAACCAGTCCAACTGGGAGCTTGTCCTCGCGACATCCGGAGGCAGTGATGATGAGCAGGCGATCTTCGACTCCCTCCGGTATCGGGCCGCCACCAATCCGGCCCCCGGTTCGCCCTACCTGCCCCCCATGGCGACTTTTGAGGCCAGCAGTGTCAGCACCACCTACCGGGCCCGATGGAACGGAAGAATGTTTGAGATTGTTATTCCAGGAACCAGTGGAACGGGATTGGATCTCATGAAAATCATGGGCAGCTCCATCCAAGCAAATCCGGCCGGCACACCTGTTCCGCCAGCAACATGACAGCGGCCACCTGGCAGGACCTCTGCTCCATTCTCAAGGAGGGGCATATCGATCCGGGTGCGTTTCCTGACGAAGCGCTCGATCTGCACCAGCATCTCGCCCAGGTCAACGGGATTTCTTCCGAGGAGGCCCTGGAGTGGCTGGCGAGAAAATTCGGCATCCTGGTCTTCAATCCGATCCGTGCGAGCTGCTCGACACGGGCGGAGAATACTTTTCGCCGGCTTGCTCCGCAACCAGGCGACCCCGGGGTCGAGCGCTGGATTCCTTTCGGGACATTGGGTCCGCTGCTGCTCTGCGCCCATTACAATCCGGCCTGCACGGAGCTTTGGGATATTCCGGTGGAGCTCATCATTCCGGTGCTGATTCCGCAGTCCAAGTATGCGATCCTGCACCGCGATTTTATGGGGCGCCTGGAAATCCAGCCGCTGGAAGAAAAGCCGCCCCTGAGCTTTGCCACCCCGCTGCCGAAAGACGGGCACCCCGAGTCCGCGCTGGGCTGGCTCCTGCAGGAATATCCGCTCGAGCAGGATGTCCAAGCCAAGCTGGAGCGGGCAAAAGCCGAGCTTTCCGGCATCACGTTGGAGGGCTTGAACTCGGTCAAATCGCTTCCGAGCCACTATGGGATCGCCCTGCGCTACCTGTCGTCCGGAGAGGCCTGCTTTAATGCCGAACACGCGCCGCCGCAGAACCTCTTTCCGGAATCCCTGCTGGAGAAGCATGCGGTCTATCCGATGTATTGCGGCCTGAAGACCGTCTTCCTGCTGTCGGCGGAGAAAGAAAATTTCGGGTTTGAGGACGAGTGGCTTTCCGGAGGCAACGACCCGCTGGTGTTCCGCACGATCCTGGCGGAGAAGGAGGTGATCATTGCAGCCATCAACCGCGACCGGAGCCGCTCGGTCTCGACAAACGCCGCCACGAGCGAGCAGGAACTCACCTATTCGGATGTCGCAAACATCGTGGACATCGATGTGCAGGAAATCCAGCGCATCAACCCCTCGAGCATCAATGCCACTCCGGAGCAGGTCGTTCATTGGGTTCTCTACCGCGCGATCACCGGGCGCGCCAGCGATCTCCATATCGAGAAATTTTTTAATACTGCGCGGTTCCGGGGAAGGATCGACGGCGAGCTGAAGGTCATCCATTCCTGCCCGGAGGAGCAGCTCGTGCGCTTCGTCAGCCTCATCAAGAATTATTCCAACATGGGGCAGCGCCGCCAGGACGCGCAGGACGGACGGTTCTCCCTGACGCTGGGCAAGCGGCGCGTGGACTGCCGCGTCTCCGCGATCCCCTGCCGCAAGGACCTCCAGAAAATCACCATCCGGTTCCTGGACAGGCAGGATGGCATCCGCAAGCTCAGCGAGCTGAATCTTTCGCCGCGGCAGATCGGCACCCTGAACGAGGCGATGGGCCGCGACCAGGGGCTGATCCTGGTGACCGGACCCACCGGGAGCGGCAAGACCTCGACGCTCTACGCGCTGCTCAACAGCATCAACTCGGACAACATCAATATTCAAACGATCGAGGATCCGATCGAATACGAGGTGGAGGGGCTGAACCAGACGCAGACCGATCCGATCAACGGCATCAATTTTGCGGAGGGCCTGAGGCGGCTTATGCGAGCGGACCCGGATGTGATTCTCATCGGAGAGTGCCGGGATCATGAGACGGCGAACTCGGCGGTGAACGCCGCGCTCACCGGCCACCTGGTCCTCACGACCCTGCATGCGAACGATTCGCTCCGTGCGGTGAGCCGTCTGATTTCGATGGGGATCGCGCCCTACCTTCTTGCGGATTCCCTGGCTCTCTCGCAGGCCCAGCGGCTGGTGAGAAGGCTCTGCGTCTATTGCAAGAAGCCCGTGCTGATCACCCCGGAGCTCCGGG
>Ga0247840_10009530_pt1 | contig 12503 bp, 10 predicted proteins | sample LaCruzMarch2015__FD_192404 | JGI IMG/M metagenome (GOLD analysis project Ga0247840, IMG submission 192404) | Freshwater microbial communities from meromictic Lake La Cruz, Castile-La Mancha, Spain - LaCruzMarch2015_17m | ecosystem: Environmental > Aquatic > Freshwater > Lake | place: Spain...
TTTCGATGCTCTTGGCTTCCTCGACGGTGATCGTGCCGTCCTTGCCGACCTTGTCCATCGCGTCCGCGATGATCTGGCCGATCGTGGTGTCCCAGTTGGCCGAGACGGTCGCGACCTGCGCGATTTCGGAACTGTCCTTGACCTTCTTCGAGATCTTGGCGATCTCGTCGGTGATGGCCGCGACGGCTTTGTTGATGCCGCGCTGGAGGCTGGTCGGGTTGGCACCGGCAGTCACGTTCTTGAGGCCTTCGCGATAGATCGCTTCGGCGAGAACGGTGGCCGTGGTGGTGCCGTCACCGGCGATATCGCTGGTCTTGCTCGCGACTTCGCGGACGAGTTGGGCGCCCATGTTTTCGTAGGCGTCCTCGAGCTCGATTTCCTTGGCGACGGTGACGCCGTCCTTGGTGATCGTCGGACTGCCGAATTTCTTGTCGAGGATGACGTTGCGTCCCGACGGCCCGAGGGTCGCCTTGACGGCACGCGCCAGCTTCTCGACACCGCGGAGAAGCGACTGACGTGCCGCTTCGTCGAATTGGAGTTGTTTAGCTGCCATATATTATGTGTTCAGTGATTCAGTGTTCAGTTTTCAGTGATGTGATTGGTGGCTCAGCCGATGATGCCGAGGATGTCGTCCTCGCGCATGATCAGGTAGCTTTCGCCGTCGACCTTGACTTCGGTTCCGCCGTATTTCGAGATGAGAACCTTGTCACCCTTTTTGACGGTGAACTCGATGAGTTTGCCGTCTTCGTCACGCTTGCCGGTGCCGAGGGCGACGATCTTCCCCTCCTGGGGTTTTTCCTTGGCGGTATCGGGAATGATGATCCCGCCCTTTTTGACTTCCTTCTCTTCGAGCGCCTGCACGAGCACGCGGTCTCCGAGAGGCTTGATGTTTACGTTGGCCATAGTGGCTTTTCCTCCTTGGTTTTTTGTTGTGTTGTTTTTTAACAGTCCCCGGGGACGGCGCGAGCCGGCCCGGGGCGGTTTGTTAAAGTCTGATTATTTTTTCTTGTCCTCATCCACCATCTCGAACTCCGCGTCCACGACGTCGGCGTCCTTTTTGGCGGATTTGGCTTCCGGCTGCGGGCCGTCCGCTTCGGGGGCGGGTCCGGCCTGGGCGGCAGCCTGCTTGTAGAGCTCGGCGCTGACCTCCTGGAATTTTGCCTGCAGGTCGTCGTAGCCGGACTTGATGGCGTCGATGTCGCTGCCCTTGAGCGCCTCGCGGAGCTTCTCGATCGCGTCTTCGACGGTCTTTTTCTTCGCGCCGTCGAGCTTCTCGCCAAGGTCCTTGAGCTGCTTCTCGCACTGGTAGGCAAGCGTGTCGGCGTTGTTCCGGATCTCGATGCCCTCCTTCGCCTTCTTGTCGTCTTCGGCGTGGGCTTCGGCCTCCTTCTGCATGCGCTCGACCTCTTCCTTGCTCAGCCCGCTGGATCCGGTGATCGAGATTTTCTGCTCTTTCCCGGTTCCGAGGTCCTTGGCCGAAACATTGAGGATACCGTTCGCGTCGATGTCGAAGGTGACTTCGATCTGTGGGGTCCCGCGGGCTGCCGGCGGGATTCCATCGAGATGGAACGTGCCAAGATTCTTGTTGTCGCGGCTGAGCGGGCGCTCGCCCTGAAGAACCTTGATTTCGACGCCCGGCTGGTTGTCGCTATAGGTCGAGAAGACGTTCGATTTCTTCGTCGGGATCGTCGTGTTGCGGGGGATCATCGGCGTAGCGATGCCGCCCGCCGTCTCAATCGCGAGGGTGAGCGGGGTCACGTCAAGCAGGAGCACGTCCTTGACGTCGCCGCGAAGGACTCCGCCCTGAATGGCCGCTCCCACAGCCACGACTTCATCGGGATTCACGCCCTTGTGGGGCTCTTTTCCGATCATCTCGCGGGCGGTGTCGACCACCTTCGGCATGCGGGTCATGCCGCCGACGAGGACGAGTTCGTTCACGTCGCTCTTCGACCATTTGGCATCGCCGAGGCAGTCTTTGACCGGCTTGACCGTGCGCTCAAAGAGATCGTCGGTCAGTTGCTCGAGCTTCGAGCGCGTCAGCTTCTTCTGGATGTGCTTCGGTCCGGTGGCGTCCGCCGTCACGAATGGCAGGTTGATCTCGTATTCCTGGGTGGACGAAAGCGCGATCTTCGCTTTTTCGGCCTCCTCCTTGATGCGCTGCACGGCATCGGGCTGCTTGGAGAGATCGATCCCGGATTCCTTTTTGAAGTCGTCGATGATCCAGTCCATGAGGCGGTTGTCCCAGTCGTCGCCGCCGAGGTGGGTGTCGCCGTTTGTGGCGGCCACCTGGAAGACCCCGTCGCCGATCTCCAGCGCGGAAATATCAAATGTCCCACCGCCAAGATCGTAGACCGCGATCTTCTCGTCGGATTTCTTGTCGAGCCCGTAGGCGAGCGAAGCTGCCGTGGGCTCGTTGATGATCCGCTTCACGTCGAGCCCGGCAATCTTGCCGGCATCCTTCGTGGCGTTGCGTTGCGAATCGTTGAAGTATGCCGGCACCGTGATGACGGCCTCCGTGATTTTCTCGCCCAGCTTGGCCTCGGCGTCCGCCTTCAGCTTCGCCAGGATCATCGCCGAAATCTCCGGCGGGGAAAACGTCTTCGGTTTCCCGTCGATCTCGACCTGGATGTGCGCGTCTCCATTGGCCGCCTTCACCAGCTTGTAGGGAACGCGGTGCTCCTCCTCCCGGATCTCGTCGAACTTCCGGCCCATGAAACGCTTGACCGAAAAAATCGTGTTCGCCGGATTCGTGATCGCCTGGCGCTTCGCCGCCTGCCCGACCAACCGTTCCCCGGACTTCGAAAATGCCACGACGGAAGGCGTTGTGCGCGCCCCCTCGGAGTTCTCCAAAACCACAGGTTCACCACCGTCCATCACTGCCATGCAGGAATTCGTGGTGCCCAAATCAATACCCAAAATCTTTGCCATATATTATAATAACCTCCTCAATCATTCAGCATTTTGCATACCTTCATGGTAGATAATTCCATAAACAATTTATATACAGCATAATACAAATTTTCAAACCACCTGACCTTCTCAGCAAATAGCGCCATTTCGACTCGATATGGCGATACAATAGAGACATTATGACATTCTGTCGCACTTTTGATAACCTCCGCACCGGCTCGTTTGAAATCTTCCGAGAGAGTCGAAAAATAGTTGCGTGTGGGAAGGTGAGCGATACCTTCCTGCGCTCTATGGTCGTTATTCCAAAAATCCGCGGGTTCATTTGCACCACGGCGCATCCCGAAGGCTGCGCAAAACATGTCGCAGATCAAATTTCTTACGTGAAGAGCCGCGGACCGATTACCAACGGACCGAAGAAGGTCCTGGTGATCGGATCCTCAACCGGCTACGGCCTTTCCTCACGAATTGCGGCGGCATTCGGATCGCAGGCGGCGACGGTCGGGGTCTTTTTCGAGCGCGCGGGAGAGGCTGACAATACCGCAACGGCGGGCTGGTATAATTCTGCGGCGTTTGAGAACGAGGCCAGGGCCGCCGGGCTGTATGCCCGTTCCTTCAATGGCGACGCCTTCTCCGACGCGATGAAGGCGGAGGTGATCGAGGCAATCAAAGCCGATCTCGGGCAGGTGGATTGCGTGATCTACAGCCTGGCGTCTCCGCGCCGCGTTCATCCGAAGACAGGGGAGATTTTTAAGTCCGTCCTCAAGCCGATCGGGGGGACCTACTCGAACAAGAATCTCAATACCGGGACCGGAGCGGTGACTGAAATCACCATTGAGACCGCGAACGAGGACGAGATCGCGCAGACCGTGGCGGTCATGGGCGGGGAGGATTGGGAGATGTGGATGGATGCGTTGCAATCCGCCGGCGTCCTCGCGCCAGGCGTCCAGACTTTTGCCTATTCCTATATCGGGCCGTCCCTCACGTGGCCGATTTATAAAAACGGAACCATCGGACGCGCGAAGGAAGATCTGGAACGCGTGCAGCGGGTGCTTGATACCAAGCTCGCCCCTCTCGGCGGCAAGGCGTGGGTTTCCGTGAACAAGGCCCTCGTCACACAGGCCAGCTCGGCAATCCCCGTCGTTCCGCTCTACATTTCGCTTCTCTACAAAATCATGAAAGAGGCCGGCAGCCATGAGGACTGCATCGAGCAGATGGACCGGCTCTTCCGCGAACGACTCTCCGATCCCAAACCCGATGAAGCCGGACGCATCCGACTCGATGACTGGGAAATGGCGGAAGCCGTGCAGGCACTCATCGCAAAACGATGGGATGAAGTCCGAACCGAAAATCTCCTGGAGATCTCGGATTTTGCCGGCTACCAGGCCGGCTTCCTGAAGCTGTTCGGCTTCGGATTGGAGGGAGTCGATTACGAAGCGGAGACAAATCCGGTCGTTCCCGTTCCTTCCATCCCCTAAGCCGGACTCAGAGCGGACCTTCTTTCGATCCGTAGAAAGAATTCACCTCTTCGCGGGAGAGGGCGTTGTCGTGGTTTTTGTCCGCCTTAGGGAATGCTTTCCGGACCATTCCCTTCTTCTCGCCGTAGGAGAGCGCCTCCTCGCGGGTGACCGTGCCATCCTTGTTCAGGTCACGCTTCTGAAAATCTTTGACCGTCTCGGGAGCGGCTTCCACCGCGCACTCGCACAGCGACAGCTTTCCGTCCTTGTTCGTATCGAGGGATTCGAACACCCCGATGACGATGTATTCGTTGGCTTCGCCCAGAGTCAGCTTTCCGTCCTTGTTCGCATCGGCCTTGGCGAAGCGGTCGGAGGAACCGGTGGACTGGCAGCCTGCGGAGACGAGAGCGATGGCTGTGGCGGCGAGGAGAATTCGTTTCATGATGGCTGCTTCATGGCATGAGACCGGGCATCCGTCAATTCCGATCGGGCAACGGGATGGCCGCGTAAAAATGGAGCTCGTTTTCGGGAGCGGCCCGGAATACGTTCAAGGGGTTATGAAATCGATGTCTTCTACAGTCGCCGTCGTGCTCGCTCTCTCCTGCACTCTGTTTTTGAGCGGATGCGGATCCTACAATAAGATGGTCTCCGCGAAGCAGGAGGTCGACCGGAGCTGGGCCGACGTGGAAAATGTCTACCAGCGCCGAGCCGACCTGGTTCCCAATCTGGTCAAAACCGTTGAAGGGGCGGCGAATTTTGAAAAGAGCACCCTTACGGATGTGATCAAGGCCCGGCAGCAGGTCACCACGGTCAAGCTGGATCCCAACACAGCCCCGTCAGATCCCGCGGCGCTTGACCGGTTCCAACAATCCCAGGATGCGCTCAGTGGAGCGCTTTCCCGGCTGCTCGTCACGATCGAGCGCTATCCGGACCTGAAAGCGAATGCGAACTTCCAGGAGTTGCAGGCACAATTGGAGGGGACCGAAAACCGGATCGCTGTCGAGAGAAGAAAATTCAACGAGTCGGTGCAGGGATACAATACGATGGTCCAGCAAATTCCGACCGTGATCTACGCGAAGTTTCTTGGCTTCCCGCCCCGGCCGTATTTTGCCGCGCGCGCCGGTGCCGATGCCGCGCCGGATGTGAATTTTCAATTCGGAGGCTCGCAGGCCCCGGCAAAGTGACCGAGAAAATCCCGGTCGTGCCGTCCGGATCCCACAAGATTTCGTTGCCGGCGCTCCTTGTTCCCGCCTGCATCGGGCTCTTCATTTTTTGCCTTCTCCTTCCGGCATCGGGAGCGCTTCCGCCAAAGCCGGAGAGGTATGTCGAAGACACCGCCGGGGTCCTGAGCCCGCAGGAGGAAGCGTCGCTCAACTCGAAACTCGAACAGTTCGAGCGAAGCACATCGTGCCAGGTGCTCGTGACGACATTTCCGGAAGTCCCCGCCGACTACCAGATGGAGGACTTCACCCAGCGCACGGCGGAGGCATGGGGAGTTGGCCGGAAGCAGAGCGACAACGGAGCCGTCCTTTTTCTCTTTCCAGGATCCCGCAAGCTCCGGATCGAAGTTGGCTACGGCCTTGAGGGCGCGATCCCCGATGCGGTCGCCAAGCGGATCATCGAACGGGAAATCGTACCATCATTCCGGGCTGGCGACTTCGGCGGCGGCGTGGCGCGGGGAGTTGACGCCATTCTTGCGGCGGCAAAGGGTGAGTATTCCGGCACCGGACACACCGTCGCCGACCAGCAGGGCGCGGACATTGACCAGCAGATGCAGCTGCCGGTGATCATTCTCATCCTCTTCGTCATTCTGATCATCGTCCTGGGCGCGGCCAAAAACCGCGGCACCTATTTCGGACCCGACGGCCGTCACAGCGTCTGGTTTCCAAGCTCAGGCGGGAACGACTCCTGGGGAGGCGGCGGCGGCGGCTTCGGAGGTGGCGGAGGGTTCAGCGGAGGTGGCGGCGGCTTCGGGGGAGGCGGCGCAAGCGGAGGATGGTGATATGAAGACCAAACATTTTCTCAACGCCCTTGACGAAGCGCGGATCGCCGAGGCAATCCGAAACGCCGAAAGCCGGACTTCCGGAGAGATCCGCGTATTCGTTACCTCAAGAAAAAAAGCCGGACCGGTGATGGAACGCGCCGCCAGGCGCTTCGAGAAGCTGGGAATGGCAAAGACCCGCGAGCGCAATGGGGTCCTCGTTTATCTGGTTCCGGAAACACAGGAGTTCGCAATCATCGGCGACTCCGGAATCCATGAAAAATGCGGTGAGGGCTTCTGGTCGGATATTGCCGCCGGCCTCCGTCGCACGATGGCCACCGGGGATTTTTCCGGCGCCATCATCGACGCCGTCTCTGCGGCGGGTGACGCCCTGTCCACCCATTTTCCCAGCCGGCCGGACGACCAAAACGAACTGCCAAACAGCATCGGACGCGACTGAACCCGACGGCAGGCTCCGGTTGTCTCGATCGTGACAAAGAATCGCGGCGCTCGGGTGGAATCGATTTTTTGACCGGGACCCAATCGATGGAATTGCGCTCGCTCCCCGCGCGTCCCGCTGTCATGCTCACTTGGAAACGATGCAAAAACCAAATTATCAGTTCGAAAAACGTCGCAAGGAGATGAACAAGAAGGCAAAGAAGGAAGAGAAGCTCCGGTTGAAAGCCGAGGCCGCCCGTTTGCCTGCCGCAGAAAATACCGAGGCAGCTCCGGCGGATCAGGCCTGAGCCGGAAACCGCCGGATTTTGAGCGCCGCGACTGCGGCGGAGCAAAACCTGCCTTCAGCTCTTCTGCGCGATGAGACTGTTCACCTTTTCCATGACGGCGAAGGCGTCAGCGACGTAGAGAACATCGGCCTTGCCGCGGGCCCAGCCACAGTTGGGATCGAGACTGATTGCCCGGCGCTCCCCGATGAACCGCCACCCCACGGTGTGGGGCTCCTCGCCGTGACAGCAGGTCGAGAGTCCTTTGGCGTGACGCGGGGTCGAGCCGGTCTGACCGACCTGGTTCATGTGCGTCAGGAAGGTGAGCGTGGCCTGCCCCTCGCCGTGTAGATCAACCAGCGACTTTGTGCTGCCGAGCGACGCACGAGCGAGATTCAGGAACCCGAGAATCAGCTTCTCTGCCTCCGCCACCTTCACCTGTCCGTCGGGCTGTTTTTTGGTCCAGCCCGCTCCGGTCACGAAGAGCAGATCGGCATCCGGGCGGATCGTCTGCTGGTCGGCGGCAAGAGATTCAATGCCTGTCACTGTTGTGCGGACGCCAGCCGGTAAGCAGGCGACGTCCTCCACCACCGCTGAGCCGGCGACGCCCTGCCAGGCAGGCGCGATCCCGCTCTCCACAGAAATCAGCCACGGCCGCTGCGTGCGGGTCAGAATGCCTTCCATCCGCTGGCGGTAATACCAGCGTGCAATCGCAGGCGATCCCTCGGATGCAGTAAGCCCGGTCACATGGCTGTCGGCCCGGCCGGCGAGACGGTGGGCCACGCCGGCGGAAATCCGGTTCCAGCGCGATCCGGAAGGGGCGATGACGATCGTCGCACCGGCTGCGCGGCAAAGCGCCTCGGCCGCCGCAGCATCGGTCGCATACCTAGCCTGCGCGAATTCCACGCCGCTCACGATAAAGAATTTCGCGGCACCGCAGGAAGCGATGGAATCGGCAGCCGCCTTGGGGGCATCGCCCCAGAGGCCGACGAAAAATGGCGCGCCCAGCGAGTCGGCCAGTTGTTTCGCAGCGGCGAGCGCCTCGAGTGTGTTTTTTGAAAGCGCCGCTTCGGTCGGTGAAAGAAAGAGGATGGTTTCCATGTCGTTTATTTGTTGGTGATCCAGTCTGCGATCTCGGTGGCGATCTGATCCGGAGAGAGATCCTTGACGATCTTTGTGTCGCGCGCCTGTTTCGGTAGCGAGACCGAGAGGAAATTCACTCCCTCCGCAGCGACCTTTGCGGGCTTTGCCTTCTGGAGGGCGGGCATAATCGTCCGCATGTTTGCCATGCCGACCTGTGGGTTGTTCCGCGGCTCCGGAAGATTTCCCGTGGCCCATCCGAGCAGGGCGGGCGGCGCCTCGCAGACCGACACCTGGTGGCGACCTCCCTCAATACGCTCAAGAATTTTCAGGGACCCATCGGCTTCGATTCCGTCTACTCCCTGGAACTGGTCGGTGATCCCGAGAATCTCGCCGACGATCTGCATCGTGGCACCGGCTCCGCGCGATGCGGATTCCCATCCCCCGAAGACAAGGAGCCTCGAGCGGTCGATGCCCGGGATCGCCTGGATCGCCTCCGCAAGCGCAGCCGCCGTCTCGGCCGCATCGGTGAATCCGCTCGACGAACCGTCCAGTGCGACCAGTTCGAACGGCACCTTCTGAGCGAGCGTCATCATCGCCTGCTGGAGTTTCGCCTTCGGTCCGAGCGCGACGAGCCAGACTTTGCTGCCGGGATTTTTTGCGGCGAGGTTGGCGGCCTCGTAGAGCGCGTGCCCGGCCCATGGGTCCAGCCACGCGGGAAGCATCATCTCATTTTTCAGGGCCGGACCCGTGGGGCCGGAGACCGGCTCCAGGGTCTGGAGGGGATCGGGAACAACGCTCCCGCATACGACGATTTGATATTCAGGCATAAGGTTTAGTTCTCGGCCGAGTGCAGACCGCCCGCACCCGCATGAAATTCGATGAGCCCGCGCTCGTAATCCGCAGGACTGGCTTTGGCGCAGTTCCAGAGGCAGGCCCCGCAATGGATGCACTTCTCCCGGTCAAAGGCCGGACGCCCACGCTCGCCGGGATAGATCGCCTGCCCGGAGCACATCTCGATGCAGATCTTGCTCCCGCACGATTCGCAATCGCTCGGGTAGAGGAATTCGACGTGGTCGGAATATCCGGCCGGGGCCTGGACTTTCCCGCCGATCAGCAGGGCATCCTGATGGGAAACGAGAATCTCTCCGTCAAATGGAATAGCAGGCCAGCCCGCGCGCTCCATCAGGGCGGCGGAGGCGGAAATCCCTTTCGCGTTGGATTCTTTGACGATGCTTTGGATTTCCGCCGCCGGGATCCGGCCGCGATAATATTCTTCGAGACTTGGAACCCGGCGATGCGGGGGCATCGGCTTGCCTGGCATGGCGACGAGGCCTTTTGTCAGGCCGGCCGCCATCATTCCGATCATCCCGGGAATGATCCCGCGCTGGAATCCGTCGCGGGCGCGCTCTGCGATGATCCCCTCCTTGTCCACCCAGCTTTCGCGGCGGCGGCGGACGTAGGCAGCATCGAGGTTTTCGGCGGTGAACGGCTGCTTGTTTTTAAGAAGTTCGAGGACTCCCTCGGCGAGAAGCACGCCGGTCGTCCATGCCTCATCCACTCCGGAATTTGTGAGGACGTTGGTGCTGCCGCTGCCCTCGCCGATGCGGGCAAATCCTTTGCCGGAAAGTCGCGGCTCGCCACGGCGGCCGGATTCCTGAAGCGTCTTGGCTCCCCAGGAACGGAGGCGTCCGCCTTTGATGTGACGCCAGATCGCAGGGTGCAGCATCCAGTGCTGGAGATACCGGTAGGCCGTGCGGGCGGGGTTGTCGAACCACGAGGGAACGAAGATTCCCATCGAGGCCACGCGGTTCGGGTGGACGTAGAAAAATCCGAAAATCTCGGGCTCAGGGTAGCCGAGCGTGTGGAGGACGGTGCCGGGTTCTAGGTCGCACGTCTCCGGAAGATCGACGACAAACTTCATGCCGAGCGCCCAGTCGTGGGTGTGGTGGCCGTCGGGCATTCCGAACGCCTTGTCGAGCTGCTGTCCGATCGGACCGACCGGGCCGTCGGCCACGACGGTCAAAGCCGCGCGGACTTCCATGCCGGGCATGAATCCATCAGCCGGTTTGCCATCCTTTGTGACGCCCTGGTCAACGAGCCGGACGCCGGCCACCCCGCCATCCTCAACAATCGCTTCTCCAACCGGGCTTCCGGGCCAGATCTGCGCAGCACCGGACCCCATCACCTGCTGGCTGACCCATTGATTGAATTGCCCCATCGAAAGCACGAGTCCGCCGTGCTTTTCCAAAAAATCCGGAGTCCATGGGAGTTCCATCGCATCGTCCTTGACGCCCAGCAGCCCGCCCAGCGCACGGATGGCGACATCGGCCGCCTTCATCAGGGCAGGCCGGCGGCTCGCCCCGACGGGATCGAGAAGGTAGAGGATTTTTTCATCCTTCACCGCAGCCGCCATCGGGATCTGCTCGGAATCGAGATCCGGAAAACTTTCGCGAAGCCCGCGGGCGCGCGTCACCACGCCGGAGACCCCGAAGCCGAGATCATCCGCTCGCTCGTAGCACAGGACCTGGAGCGGGAGACCGGGTGCCGTCGGACTTTCGATCGCAGGGGACCCGTCAGGATTCAGGATCCCACGGGAAAGGGTCGTCAAAAACCCTCCCGATGCGGGACCGAAGCCGACGCAGACAATGTCGGCATCCATGCGGGGACGCTCGGGATTTTCCACGCTCGTCACTGCGGGTAGTCGAGAGCTTCCGGGATCATGACTTGCGACAGCGCCGTGGCGGCACGATCCTTGGCGAGGCGCGAACCTGTCAGGCACACGCTCAGCTTTCTGCTCAGGAGCAGGAACGGCTGCAACTCGGCGGCCTCGGGACAAGGGCCCGCCTTGGCAGGCTTCGACCCTTCACACGCGGCACAGGCTTCCTCGGTCCACTCGGGGTGGGCGTTGTATCCGAAGACGAGGTCGGCGCAGACCCGCGAGACCTCGCCAGCCGCGCGCGCGGCCTGCACATGGCAGAGGGAAACGAGGAACGAAAGGACGCCTGGAAGTTCCTCGGCGACCGACGGATGTTCCGGAGCGGAAATCTCGAGGTTCACCACGTCGAGGATCTGCTGGCGCGAGGCCAGCAGCCAACAGAGCGCGTCTGCCAGCGGGAAGGTGACCCCCTGCCGGTTGCTCTGGTAGAGCTTCTGCCCGTTGGCATCTGTCGCACCCTGCAAATGGCGCAGCGTCCAGAGCCAGAGCTCCATCGCGGAAGCGAGGAGACAGGCCCCGGTTTCTGGACGCCCGGCCGCGCTCGCGCGCAGGTCCTGGATCCAATTTTCAAACTGGGCGAGGAAGACGGGGTTCGTCATCGTGAGCGACATCTGGCGGCGCTGGACGGCCTCCGGGCCTTCATACGTCGCCTCGAGCTGCGCATCCATCCATTTGTGGCCGAGGAATCCTGGACAATCCTCCGTAACCCCATAGCCGCCCATCAGGCTCACCGCCTCGCGCATCATGTTTGCGCCATGTCCGGTGTTCCATAGCTTGCAGGCGGGGCAGAAGACGTTCCCCAGCGAATCGAGCAGGACGAACTGTACCAGCGGGTCCGCCCGGAGAGCCGCCAGGCGGGCCTCGTCGGGAGCGGCGTCGCGGGAGAGACGGAGATACTCGACCGCTTCCTCCCCCACCTTCCCAATCGCTTTGAACGCAGCGCGGCCGACAAGGTTCCGCTCCGCAAAAATCCGGTCCTTTTCTTTTTCAAGCGGATCGAGGGTATCGAACATACGTGCGGCCTCGAAGCCGAGTGCCGCGCTGGACTCGCCGGTCGCCCAGATGTCCACAAGCCGGTGAAGCACATCCTGCTTTGTTTGCAGGCCGAGGTCGTAGCGCGGAGATCCCGGCTCGCCGGCTTCGCCACCGCGGAAGCGCGCGCGCTGGTAGCGGATGATCGGCTCGACAGCGGAGAGCAGCTTCGCTGAGGTCATCAGGCCGACCGTGACGCGAGTCCGGCGGAAGACCGCCTCGATCACTTCGCCGTGGCTGTAGTTCGGAATGATCACCCCGTCCTTGACCGTGTATCCGCCGACGATCCGGCTCGCCGAAACCTGTAGGCTGAACACTGGATCGCGCGTTGAGGAAAGCTGGTGAACGAGCTTGCGTGTCGGAATCCCGCGGTCCCAGATCCCCTGGTCGCCCTTCTCGATAATCACGAGGCAGCTGCCCTTGATCCGCTCATCGTCGGAATCCACTGCGGCGGTCACGACATTTGCAAAGCCCATGTTCGTGATGAACCGTCCGCGCTTGTCGACATGCAGGACCGGCTCCTCGCCGTCCTTCCATGAGACGATGCGCAGCTTGCCGCCGAGAAGGCCGGTCTCCACGCCCACAAACGGAATCGGCTCGGTCAG
>Ga0247840_10009534_pt1 | contig 12501 bp, 9 predicted proteins | sample LaCruzMarch2015__FD_192404 | JGI IMG/M metagenome (GOLD analysis project Ga0247840, IMG submission 192404) | Freshwater microbial communities from meromictic Lake La Cruz, Castile-La Mancha, Spain - LaCruzMarch2015_17m | ecosystem: Environmental > Aquatic > Freshwater > Lake | place: Spain...
GGCCCCCCAGATCGAGCCCGCACGGCTCCACGAGGCCATGCGCTACAGCGTACTGACCGGCGGCAAGCGCATCCGCCCGCTGCTGTGCTATGCCGCCGGCGAGGCCCTGGGGGTCTCCCCGGCGCTGCTGGACCGCCCGGCCGCGGCCGTGGAGTTGATCCACGCCTACTCCCTGATCCATGACGACCTGCCGGCCATGGACGACGACGAATTGCGCCGCGGCCGACCCACCTGTCACAAGGCCTTCGACGAGGCGACCGCGATCCTCGCCGGCGATGCCCTGCAGACGCTCGCCTTCGAAACCCTGGCCGAGGCCACGGATCTCAACGCCACCGCCCGCATCGCCATGGTCGCCGCCCTGGCCCAGGCCAGCGGCTCGCGCGGCATGGCCGGCGGTCAGGCCCTGGATCTCGCGGCCGAGGGCAAGCACTTAGACCGCGTGATGCTGGAGCACATCCACATCCACAAGACCGGCGCCCTGATCCGCGCCGCCATCCGCCTGGCGCTGCTCGCCAACGGCCCGGTCGACACCGACCACGCCGCACGCCTGGACCGCTACGCCAAGTGCGTGGGACTGGCCTTCCAGATCCAGGACGACGTGCTCGACGTGACCGCCGAGACCACCATCACCGGCAAGACCCGCGGGCGCGATCAGGACCTTGCCAAGTCTACTTACCCCTCGGTGGTCGGGCTGGCCGAGGCCAAGGAGATGGCGCATAACCTGCTGACCGATGCGCTCACTGCCGTCTCCGTGTTTCCGGCACGGGCCGATCCGTTGCGGTGGGTGGTGGAGTCGTTGATCGTGCGGACGGCGGCGTAGGGCGGAACTCCGCAGGAGGTTCTGCCGACTGGCTGCGATATCCGCCACGACGCCGTGGCCGAAAATGGCGGAACCGCCGCGCGTTCCGCCCTACGAACTGTCTGCGCATATCATCCAACGCTAACCGGAGATCAGGAGCACATCATGTCCCAGACAATCCGTGACATGGAGCGTCAGGCACTGCAACTTCCCGGCCGTGGTGCCTAGCGCTTGGTCCAACCCACAGTACAACATCAGCAACTGCAGCAGGTCCGCGGGTGTCCTGACCTTGCGACTGCGCGTAAACGCCTTGAACTCCCGTGCTTGCTCGGCATAGTCGGCCGGCAGCTCCTTCAGAAATTCCTCAAATGCGACGGCGGCGGGCTTGGGTGCTGGCATGATGGCGGTCGAATTCCCGCACTATCGCCGATCTGCACTTATTACTCAAGGACTTGAGGGCTTAAGTTGGCGCCTATGGGCGAATGCCCCGTCTGGCAGTCAGCGATGCAGCTTGGGGTGGGGCTACGATAACCTCGACAACGACAACGACAACGACTCCCGCCCCGCCCGGCACTTGCGCACTACAGCGCCGCAACCACCCGCCCGGTCAGCAGCCGGTCGAGGTCGGCCAGCTCCGGGTAGCGGGCGGCGACCTCCCGGACATAGCCCAGAGTGCGCGGGATATCGTTCAGATAGCCGGGTTTGCCGTCGCGGTGATGCAGGCGGGCGAAGATGCCGCAGGCCTTCAAATGCCGCTGGGCGCCCATGAGGTCGAACCAGCGCATGAACTGATCCGGGTCCAGCGCCGGGAGCAGGCCGGAGGCGACGGCGCCGTCCAGATAGCCCAGGGCCCAGCCGGTGACCCGGGCGGCGGGCCACTGGATATAGCAGTCCTTGAGCAGGGATACCAGGTCATAGGTGACGGGGCCGACCACGGCGTCCTGGAAGTCGAGGATGCCCGGGCCCGGTGCCTCGGTGATCATCAGGTTGCGGGAGTGGTAGTCGCGATGGACGCAGACCCGGGGCTGTTCCAGGGCGGCGGCGACCAGGGTCTCACAGGCCCGGTCCCAGCCAGCCTGGTCTCCCGGTGAGAGTGCGAGCCCCAGGTGGCGGCCGAGGAACCATTCGCGGAAGATCTCAAGCTCGCGCAGCAGGAAGGGCGCGTCATAGACCGGCAGGCCGTCCCGGGGGCCGCGCGCCTGGATGACCGCCAGGGCGGCGAGCGCATCGGCGTAGAGCCGGTCGGCACTCTGGGCGTCGAGTTCTGCCAGGTAGAGTCGGTCGCCCAGGTCGGAGAGGGCGAGGAAGCCGCGGGCCCGGTCCTCGGCATAGATCTCGGGGGTGTGCAGGCCGATGGCGCGCAGGCGCCGCGCCAGGTCCACGAAACGGCCGCAGTCCTCCTGGGCCGGCGGGGCGTCCATCAGGACCAGGGTGTGGCCCGGGTAGCGCGCCCGCCAGTAGCGGCGAAAGCTCGCGTCGGCACTGGCCGGTTCCAGCGTGAAGTCGTCCCGGCCCAGGACCGTGGCGAGCCATTGCCTCAACAAGTCGTGCCGTGCGCTCAAACTGAACTCCTGGTGGTAGTGGCCGAGATCCCGGGTACGCTGTCGTTGTCGTTGTCGTAATCGTGGTCGGATTATTCGATTACGACAACGACGCCCGGTCCGTGAGAACGTCCGGTAGCTGTAGGGTACGCGATGCGTACCCTACGACATGTACGTTAACACATCAGTTCTGATCGCACCCCCGGATTGCCGATACCGGCGCAATGTGACATGGTTGCTGCTAAATCCCAACCCCCCAAGGAGCCGGTCGGCGCTTTGTGTGACGACGGCGCCGCGGAACCGGGTACCATGGTAGCCCCGCGGGAACCGATCCGTGCCGACAACCCTACTATCGTGCGTCCCCTAGCCGTCGCGCTCACCCTCCTCGTTGCCGCGTTCAGCGGGTCCCGTGCCGCGGGTCCCGCGGACAGCCCGTGGGACTGCGCCGGACCCGTCGGCGCGGCCGGGACCGTTCCGGGCGGCGGCAAGACCTGGGATTGCCGGGCCGCGGAGACCCTCGCGGGGATGGCCGCCGCCGGGCTGGACGCGGCGCCGCCCGCCGCGGGGTCAGCAGCGCTCCCCGTTGCGGGACCCGCGAACGGCGCCGCCGCCGCGGTGCTCGGCCCAGTACCGGCCGCCCCGGAAAGCAAGACTGAACCCAATACCGTGCCCGATACCTTCAAGGGCGACGAGCCCCTGCCGCGCCCGGATAGCGAGGTGCCCCCACCCGCCGGTGCGGACAACCGGACGCCCCCCGGCGGCATCCCCGCGGCCACGGCCACGGTCGACCCGATCCCCGCCCAGACGCCGCCGCCCCCGCCGCCGGTGGAGCCGCCCCGCCCGCCTGCGTGGCCCCCAGGCGATGAGCCGGAGTCCACGCGCCTGACCCTGCCCATCCCCGTGGTCGTGGACCCGGCGCGGCAGGACTATAGCGGCCCCTCGCCCTGGGTGCTGCCGCCGTTGGACCGGGCCAGCCCGCCCGCCGCCGCCACCCCGCGGGTGGACGCGGCGCTCGGTGCCTTGCCGGTGGCGGCACCGCGCGACGACTACGAGCGGCTCTATGCCGGGCTGCCCTGGGATCAGTGCGGGCTGCGCGTCGCCGGCAAGCGCCCCGGTGGCAAGTGGGGCCTGGGCGCCGGCAAGGGCGCCAAACCGGCGGCCGACGCCCAGGTCCCGGTCGAGGTCGCGGCCGACCGGGCCGACTACGACCGCGACCGTGAGGTCGTCCAGTTGCAAGGCGGGGTCGTGATCATCCAGGGCGACCAACGCCTGGAGGCGGACAACTCCACCTATGACCGCAAGAGCGGCGTGGCGAACGCGGCCGGCAAGGTCTATCTCGACTACCCGGGGGCGCGCCTGCAGGCCGACACCGCCAACTACAACCTGCAAACGAAGCAGGGTCAGCTCGACGACGTCCATTACCGCCTGACGGGTGCCATTAACGTGCGCGGCACCGCCGCCACGGCGAACCTCCTGCCCGGGGAGATCAGCCGCTATCGGGATGTGGTCTACACCACCTGTCCCCCAGGGTATTCCGATTGGTCCATCCGTGCCCGCGACCTGGAACTAAATCATGCAGATGGTATGGGTACCGCACGTCACGCCCGGTTGCAGCTCGGTGATCTGCCATTGATCTACACCCCTTACCTGCGCTTCCCGATCGATAACCGGCGGCGCAGCGGCTTCCTGATCCCCCAAATCGGGTCCGGCAACAACACCGGCACGGATATCATCCTGCCCTATTACTGGAACATCGCCCCCAATCTGGACGCGACCCTCTACCCGCGGTACATGAGCACCCGGGGCCTGATGCTCGGCGCCCAGGTGCGCGGCCTCACGAAGTTCGGGAGCGCCGAGTACACCGGCGAGGTGTTGCCGCACGATGACGAGAACCCGCAGGCCGGCGTGCGCTGGGGCCAGCGGCTGACCGAGTCCGCCGTGTTCGGCGGTCGCTGGTCGACCAACATCGACTACAGCGCGGTGTCCGACGACAAATTTCTCACGGACTTCGGCAACAACCTGGACATCACGAGCCTGGTCAATCTGGTGCAGCGTGGCTCTATCACTTATTCCGGGAATGGTTATAGCGTGTCGGCCTGGGTCCAAAACTTCCAAACGGTCGCCCCGGAGGTCCTGCCCATCAACCGCCCCTATGAGCAACGCCCTCATGTCCAGTTGGACTTGACGCCGCTGCGTTGGGGGCCCGCGGAGTTTACCTTTCAAGACCAATACGACTACTTTTACAACCCCGCGAAGGTCTATGGAAGCCGCAATGTGCTGCTGTCCTCGGTGCGCCTGCCCCTGCGCCGTAGCTTCGGTTATGTGATCCCGCAGGTGCGTCTCTACGCCACCGGCTACGCCTTGGACAACGAGCCGCCGGGGACGCCGGCCCAGCAATCGTTTGTGATCCCGAGCCTGAACCTGGATACCGGACTGATCTTTGAACGCAACACCAACTGGTTCGGCAAGTCGGTGCTGCAGACACTGGAGCCGCGCCTGTACTATGTCCTGACGCCCTACGCCGATCAGTCCGACACCCCGCTGTTCGACACCACCTTGCTGACCTTCAGTTACGCCAGCCTGTTCCGGCCCAATCGCTTCACCGGGTATGATCGTATCGGCGATGAAAACCGGCTCACCATCGGCCTGACCTCCCGGACCCTGGGCGGGGCGGACGGCCGCGAGTGGTTCCGCGCCAGCCTGGGTCAGATCGTTTATTTTGCCCCGCGCCGGGTGCAACTCACCGGGGTGACGGCGCAGGAGAACTCCAGTTCCTCGGTGGCCGGTGAACTGTCGGTGAATCCGGCCGCGGGCTGGCTTGCCCGCGCCAGCTTTCAGTGGGACCCGCACCTCGCGCAGAACCAGTGGGAGCAGCGCGTGTTGCAGTTGCGCTATGCCCCGGGCGATGATCGCGTGGTCAACCTGTCCTATCGCTACAGCCTGGGCGCGAGCGAACCCGAGCGCTACGAGAATGCCGACCTGTCCTTCCGCCTGCCGCTGACCCCGCGGGTCGGGGTGGTCGGGCGCTGGCTCTATTCGCTGCTGCAGGACGATACCGTGGAGGCCTTCGCCGGCATCGAGTTCGGTCGCTGTTGCTGGCGGGTACGGCTCCTCGGGCGTCACTTAAAGACCAGCACGACCAGCGTCGGCAGCACCAGCGTCATGTTGGAACTGGAGCTTGCAGGTTTGGGCTCCTTCGGCGACAAGATCGATAAACTCCTGGAACAAAGAATCTATGGCTATGGCTATGACTCGGACTGAACACAGTGCCCGGCCGGGGCCGCTTCCCGGCGCCGCGACGGTGCTGACGTGGGTGGTCGCCGGACTGCTCGGCCTGGGCCTGAGCGCTGCCGGGTCGCGCGCGGCGGCGGGCGAGCCGCTGGACTCGATCGTCGCCGTCGTCAACAACGACGTGGTGGTGCAAAGCGAGCTGACCCATGAGATCAGTGTGACGGTGCCCCAACTCCAGCAGCAGGGGACCCCGGTGCCGCCGCCGGAGCAGTTGCGCAAGCAGGTCCTGGAGCGGCTGATCCTCAAGCGGCTCCAGCAGCAGCGCGCCAGGCAACTCGGCATCAAGGTGGACGATGCCGCCCTGACCACGGCCATCCAGGGGATCGCGAGCCGTAACGGACTCACCATCGAGGAGCTCAAGGCGACGCTGGAGAGCGGCCAGGTCCGCTTCGAGGACTTCCGTGAGGACACACGGATGCAGATCATCACCGCCCGGCTGCAAAGCCAGGAGGTCATGAGCAGTATCCAGGTCACCGACCAGGAGATCGCGCGCTTCCTGGAGAAGGAGAAGGGTAAACTGATGCCGCGCGAGCAGGTGCGACTCCAGCACATCCTGATCGCCCTGCCGGATCAGCCCAGCCCCGCCCAGGTCGAAGCGGCGCAGACCAAGGCCAAACAACTGGTGGCCAAACTGCGCGGCGGGGCCGACTTCGCCGCGGTGGCGGCGGCCAGTTCCGAGGGACGCACCGCCCTGGAGGGCGGCGATCTCGGGTGGTTCGAGATGGCGGCCGTCCCGAGCCTGGTGGCCGATCGCGCCCAGACCATGGCCAAGGGCGACATCACCGACCCGATCCGCACCCCCACCGGCTTCAATATCATCCGCCTGGCGGACGTCAAGGGCGGGCTCCCGGGCAACGTCACCCAGTCCAAGGCGCGCCACATCCTGGTACGCACCAGCGAGATGGTCTCCGATGCGGACGCCAAGACCCGCCTCGGGCAGTTGCGCAGCCGCATCGTCGGCGGCGACGACTTCGCGAACCTCGCCCGCGCCCACTCCGATGACACGGGCTCCGCACTCAAGGGCGGCGATCTGGGCTGGGTCAGCCCGGGCGATACGGTGCCGGAATTCGAGAAGGCGATGAGCGCCCTGGCCATCGGTGAGGTGAGTGAGCCGTTCAAGAGCCCCTTCGGTTGGCACCTGATGCAGGTGCAGGAACGCCGCACCCAGGACACCACCGAGGAGTTGCTGCGGATCAAGGCGCGGGAGGCGATCCAGCGGCGCAAGGGGGATGAGGCAACGGATGCCTGGCTGAAACGGCTGCGCGACGAGGCCTATGTGGAGGTCCGCCAAGATGGCGTCCGCGTCAAGCCCTGAACGGCGCCCACCCGGCCGCACGGCACCGGGCCTGCCGCGGCTCGCGCTCACCCCGGGGGAGCCGGCCGGGATCGGCCCGGATCTCCTGGTCCGCCTGATCCAGACGCCCCAGCCCGCCCAGTTGGTCGCAGTGGCCGACCCGGCGCTGCTCACCGGGCGCGCCCGGGCGCTCGGGCTGCCGCTCACATGTCTGGAGTATCAGCCCGGCAGCCCCCGCGAACCCAGCCCGCCGGGGACCCTGTGGGTGCGCCCGGTCCCGCTGGCCGCGGCCGTCGCACCCGGCCGACTCGATCCCGCCAACGCCCCCTATGTGCTCGCGACGTTGCGGGTCGCCTGTGACCTCTGTCTGACCGGCGCCCTGGACGCCCTGGTCACCGGGCCCGTCCACAAGGGCATCATCAACGACGCCGGGATCCCCTTCACCGGTCACACCGAGTTCCTGGCGCAGCGGTGCGCGGCGCAACCGGTGATGCTGCTCGCCACGCCCGGTCTGCGCGTCGCCCTGGTCACCACCCATCTGCCCCTGAGTCAAGTCGCCGCGGCGATCACCGCCCCCCTGCTGACCCAGGTCATCGAGATCCTCCACCGTGACCTGGTCGCGCGTTTCGGTATCCCCGCGCCGCGCATCCTGGTCTGCGGACTCAACCCCCACGCGGGCGAGGGCGGACACCTGGGGCGCGAAGAGATCGAGGTCATCACCCCCGTCCTCGCGGCCCTGCGCGGGCGCGGCTGGGACCTGCAAGGCCCGCTGCCCGCCGACACCGCCTTCGTCCCGGAGCGCCTGGCCGGCGCGGACGCGGTGCTCGCCATGTATCACGACCAGGGCCTGCCGGTGCTCAAACACCTGGGCTTCGGCCAAGCCGTCAACGTCACCCTCGGGCTGCCGATCATCCGCACCTCCGTGGACCACGGCACCGCGCTCGACCTGGCCGGGACCGACCGGGCCGACCTGGGGAGCCTGCGGGCCGCGATCGCCATGGCGGTGCAGCTGGTCCGCGGCGCGTAGGCGTGTAGGCGCGTAGGATGGGCAGAGCGCAGCGAAACCCATCTCGCACAACGCAGGCCATCGCATGAACATCGAGCGTCTGTTGCAGCGTATTCGTCTGGGTGAGGACTCCACTCTGGAGTTGAAACAGGTCAGGCTGCGTGCCGGCGGCAAGACGATCGAGCCCCATGCCGACGGCCTCTCCGATGAACTGGCCGCCCTGGGCAATGCGCATGGCGGCACCCTGGTCCTCGGGGTCGATGACAGGACCAAAGAGGTCAGCGGCATCCCGCTGGAGTATCTGGACGGGGTCGAGGCCTGGCTGACGGCCATCTGCACCAACCGCATCAGGCCGCCGCTGGAGGTCGTCACCCATCATCTGGAACTGCCCGGCCCCGCCGGGCAGCCGCGGGCGGTGATCGTCGCCGAGGTGCCGCGCAGCCTCTGGGTACACGAGAGCGCCAACGGCTATTTCCGGCGCGTCGGCCACGCCAAGCGCAAGCTCACCCCGGATGTATTGGCGCGCTTGTTCCAACAACGCAGCCAGGCACGCCTGATCCGCTTCGAGGAGCAGGAGGTGCCGGCCATCGGCCTCACGGACCTCGATCCGTTGTTGGTCAATCGCTTCATGATCGACGGCCAAGGGGACGCCGCGCTTCAGCTTCAGCGATTGCACCTGGTGAAGGAGTCCGACGAGGGGCCGCGCCCCACTGCCCCTGGTGTGTTGCTCTGCACCCTGGCCCCGCAGCGCCGGCTGCGCAATGCCGAGATTATCGCGGTCGCCCATGCCGGCCTCGTCAACGACCCCAATGAGCAGGTGGACGCCCAGGAGATCCAGGGGCCGCTCGACCGGCAAATCTGGGACGCCATCCACTTCGTGCGCCGCAACATGCGCACCCCCGCCCGCAAGCCGCTGGGCCGCATCGATTATCCCCAATACGACCTGGCCGCGGTCTTCGAGGCCATCGTCAACGCCGTCGCCCACCGTGACTATTCGCGCCACGCGCAGCGTATCCGGCTCTTCCTGTTCGCCGACCGGCTGGAGATTTACACCCCGGGCGCGCTGCCCAACTCCATGACCATCGCCTCCATGAGCGCCATCTCGGCACCCCGGAACGAGGTGATCGCCAGCCTGTTCGCCCGCTATTACCCGGTGGAGGAGCCCCTGTTCGGCAAGCACCAGTTGATGGACCGACGCGGCTCCGGCGTGCGCATGATCCTGGAACGCAGCGAGGCACTGTCCGGCCGGCGGCCGGTGTATGAGAACCTGGAGGATATGGAACTGCTGTTGACGATCTATGCGGCGGCGGCGCCGACGGCTCGGATGGCGGGCGACGAGGAGTCCGGATAAGTCTTCCGCCGAACCCGCTGGACCCAAATGACAAGAGGAGTTTGCAGTCATGGGCTGCATGGCAGCCACGATCGCTTTGTTTCTGAGCGCTTCGCGACCTCAGTGAACTTTCCCCGGTATTCTCCCGGCTCCCGAGCCCGTGGGACAGGCTGTAAAGCGGGCTGGAGCCCTCCAGCTTGGATTGCGTTGCCTGACAATTTCAGTGACACTCTTCCCACGCAGCTGCTTTCTCAATCATGTCAACGAAACGGCCGACGCAGAAGCCTGTCGGATAGAGCGTTGTCCGGCGCTGAACCTCGCCTGGCGGCCTGGGTTTCAACTCCTGACAGCTACCCGAAAAGATGCCATCAGGATCATTCAGCAGATGCCGATCATCGCGCAGTGCGATCAGCACTTCCTCCAATGAGACCTTGAGAAAACCGCTGAATCTCTGATGATCGCATTCGATCGACGTGTCGACGATCCAGCCATAGATCGAGAGGCCACTGGCGCCCCCTTCCAGGCCCAGCATCCTGGCCAGGTCTGACTCCACGGCCAAGGCACGCTGTACGGCCGGGACCTTGCGGCGCAGTTGCCGGCCGGCTTTGCGCAGCGTCGTGGTCCCATGCAGCCATGCGTCCCGCTGGGACTGTCGAAGGAAGGTCGACTTCACCTCCAACACCAGCACCACCGCAGACCAGGCGCAGATCAGATCCACCTCGCCCGCGTGTCGATCCGCTGCTTCGGCAGGATGCCAGTTCAATACGACCCGGAATCCACGGGATTTGAAGAGCGCGCCGAGCCGCTCCTCGATGCGACGGGTTTCGGCTCCCGCCTCTCCCCGGCGCGCCCCTAACCGGCGGAGATTGTTGATAGAAGGCTGCCATCAGCTCTGATGCCAGCAACGCCTGAAAGAGGTTGAGGCGTCCACCCGACTCGGTCGTGAGCGCTTCCTCAAGTCCGTACACTTCCATTAACCGCAGCCGCGTGCGGATCGCTTTGATATAGGCCAAGCGGTTGCCCTCGAGGTTCTCCGGTCGTCCGATCGTTCGTGTTGCCATGCCGGATTGAACGAACTCATCCAGTGCACGGTAGAACCAGTACTGGTGCAGACGTTCGAGTTTTCGACTGTCCCGCTCCCAGGTTTCGCGCGCTGCAGGGTCTCGCTCAACGATCTCGAGAACCTTGCCGCGGCGAACGAAGTCGATTTCATCGTCAAAACTGAAGGCGTCGGCCGAGCGGGAGTTGAAAGCGTTTAGTTCAACCTGCGCGTCGAGTAGGTTCGCGAACATCGTCCTGAGATCATGTCGGGGGGCCGAGCCCATTGGCGATGGGAACAGATACGGCGACAAATGTGCTTTCAGTGATCGGCCGAGATCCTGCTCCCTGAGTCTCATCGCGGCCGGGGCGGCCGTCGCGAGCTTCCAGTTAAGCAGATCGTTCATTGCTTGCCACTGCTCCTGCGTGCTCTGGAGTGTCTCGATAGAAATCGTCGGCGCGCGGAAAGACTGCGGAATCAGTCGCTCGAAGGCATAGAGACTGGCATAGATCAGGAGTTCGAAAGGCGAGAGCTCGGCCAGCCCGTTCTTCCACATCGTGACCACGGCCTCGCGCTCGCGATGTGCGTCGGCGAAGATATCCAGAATGCGACAGGTCTCGGCTACGTCTGGATTAGAGACAGCGATGTTGTCGATCTCGGTTCTGCGCGACGATTGCCTCTTGAGCACCAAACCCGAATAGCGAACGGCTCGGTGAACAATGCGTGGAGAGGCGGCTGCGATGCGTTCGAGCAGAACCGCATTCGCCACCCGCTCCTGACGGAGGTAGCGAGCCAGGGCTAGGATCGATTCTTCCGAATTCCATTTGTCAAGAGGCAGATCGCAGACAAACTCACTGGACCAGAAAAGCGCATCACGCTCGTGGTGACTGTATCTCTGTTGACCCCGGGCCACCGGCTTCCCATCAAGATACGCAGCGATGGTTTCCGCGGCCGCGCAATCAAACGAACCACCGGCGGCGCGCAGTTGTTCAAACAACCGGTCGTAGGGGTTGGTTTGGTGCGTTTCTTCAGGCGGGCGATTCGGCTTCATGAATGATTGTCCTCCAGCGACGCGAAAGGTGGGACATGATAACCGGCCCGGCCGACCCGTGCGCTCGCTGCTGCCTCTCGCTCGGAGTGCCGTAGGATGGGTAGAGCGCAGCGAAACCCATCCTTGGCGCATCTGAGCCGTTGAACGCTGGGTTGCGCTGCGCTCTACCCAGCCTACGGATCGGGCCGCCAGCGGGTCACGGGAGGCCGGCAGCCGGCGCGGCCCGTCGCGGCTGAAGCCGCTCCCACGGCGTCGCTGCGCGACCGAAGCCTCGACCCCTTGGGCGATCTGGCCCGCACCGGAGGTCGAGGCTTCAGCCGGACGGGCGGCGCCGCCGGCGCATGATGAGTTCTTGCACGGTTTCTCCGTGTATAGAGTGGACCCCGGACGTTCCGCGTCCGGGCGCCGTGCCACGCTGGAGCCATGGGCCATAGGGCGATGCAACTCAGTCTTGAACAAGCCGCCGAACGCCTGGGCAAGTCCGTCCGCCGGGTGCGCTACCTGATTCAGAACGGCGCCCTGCGCGCCGCCTACGGCTCAGGGTCTGGCCTCATCCTGGCCGAGAACGTCCTGCCCGGCATCGTTGGCATCATCGCGAACGGCCGGCAGTTGTTTCAATAACTGCGGTAGCGCCATCTGCACCGTATCCCACACGACCTCAAGATTGATCTCGAAGTAGCCATGAGCGATGCGGTTGCGCATGCCCCGCATACTGCGCCACGGTACGGCCGGGTGCGCCTGGGTGAATTCAGGGTGACGATCCATCACCTTCGTCGCCGCCTCCCCGATGATGATCAGGTTCATGACGATGGCCTGCTGGGTGCGCTTGTCAGCCAGGAAGTCGTCTTTGCTCAAACCCTCAACGAAGCTGCACGCATCCGTCGCCGCCTGCTGCACATGGTCGAGGTAGTCATCCAGGCGCAACTCGTTCATACCGGCTGCGCCTCGGCCAGCACCCGAGCGCGGAATTTCGGCGGCAGATCACCGGGCGTCAGCAGATCGACCGGCACGCCCAAGAGGTCTTCCAGTTCGACTTGCAGACCGCCCAGGTCGAACAGCGTGGCACCGGGCAGTGCATCGACCAACAGATCGAGGTCGCTGTCGTCCTGGTCGGTGCCGTGAAGGACCGACCCGAAGACGCGGGGATTCT
>Ga0247840_10009535_pt1 | contig 12500 bp, 9 predicted proteins | sample LaCruzMarch2015__FD_192404 | JGI IMG/M metagenome (GOLD analysis project Ga0247840, IMG submission 192404) | Freshwater microbial communities from meromictic Lake La Cruz, Castile-La Mancha, Spain - LaCruzMarch2015_17m | ecosystem: Environmental > Aquatic > Freshwater > Lake | place: Spain...
GCTAAAGTTTATGCAATTACTAAAAATTATTACGTAGAGAGCGTCAATGACACTAAGTTAATGAAAGGCGCGATTGATGGGATGTTGAATAATTTGGATCCACATTCTGATTATTTGGATGCCGATGATTTTAAACAACTCTCTGAAATGACTAGTGGTTCTTTTGCTGGACTTGGGATTGAAGTTAGTCGTGACAAGGGTAATGGCGGGGTAAAAGTAGTTGCGCCAATTTATGGTACTCCTGCATATTTAGCTGGTGTGCAAAGTGGTGATTTAATCGTTAAAATTAATGGGGTTCCTGTTAGCGGTCTATCTTTGGATGAAGCGATTAAACGCATGCGTGGAAAAGAGGGAACTAAAGTTGTCATTACGGTTGCCCGCGCGAATTCCTTGAAACCAATCGATTTTACGATTACGCGCGCTAAAATTGCGGTGCGTAGTGTTCAATCCACAATGTTAAATCCAGATTATGCCTATATTCGAATTACCAATTTTCAAGCTGATACGAGTAATGAATTGGCTCTAGCATTAAATAAAGCGTATAAAACTAATCCACATCTAAAAGGGCTAGTTTTAGATTTACGGGATGATCCAGGTGGTTTATTACAGTCAGCGGTTGGTGTTTCAGGCGTGTTCTTACCTAAGGATAGCTTAGTAGTTTACACCGATGGACGTTTGGCAAGTGCGAAACAAAAATATTATGCATCGCCAAATGATTATGATATTGATGGTACGCAACAAGCAAGTATGAATTCAATTCCTGCGATCTTTAAAACTTTGCCAATGGTGGTACTAGTTAATCAAGGGACCGCATCTGCATCTGAAATTGTATCTGGTGCATTGCAGGATTATAAGCGTGCGCGTATTTTAGGAGTTAAGACTTTTGGCAAAGGATCGGTACAAACGGTAATTCCTTTATCAAAAGATACAGCGATTAAATTAACCACGGCGTTATATTACACACCTAAAGGTCGTTCAATTCAAGCTGAAGGAATTAAGCCTGATGTAATTATCCAAAGTGAATATAGTGATATTTTAGATAGTTGGGATGTTACGGAGGCTAGTTTGGACCATCATATTGATAATCCAAATGCATTAGATAAAAATGCTAAATTGGAGTCGGTACCAATTATTCGCCCTGCAAAACAGATTATGACTCAAGATGAGATAAAAGCTAAAGCTGAAGCTAAAATGAAAAAAATGCCTAAGGTTGCCGATCAATCTCTAGCTCAAGTCGATCTTAAAAATGATTTTCAATTGGATTGGGCATTAAATATTATTGAAGGTAAGCCCTTACCAGTAGAAAGTTCTACTCAGGCTAAGAGCGCTAAATAGTGCTACATAATTCTGCCGCAGTCTTGATTGGTATATTAAATAATACCATTATTCTTACCAAGCGCTCGGCAGAATTACGTTCTTTCACGGGACACGTTTGTTTACCTGGTGGTAAATTTGACGATAGCGATACTTCGATTGTTGCAACTGCAATTCGTGAATTTCATGAGGAAGTTTGTTTTACGGGAAGCGTTGAGCCATTTTTGTGTATGCTTCCTGAGAGTAGTGTGGTGTCGAAACAATGTGTTTATCCTGTAGTTGCGCGGCTGAATGGTGAAATTAGTGGTTTTAATTCAGCTGAGGTGGCTAAATTACTGTTTATCAGTTTGGATGAACTAAATATTACCAAATTTTCGATTAATCCAGACTATCCAAGTATAAAACACAACCAATGTTTTTGGCATGACGGTGAGTTGATTTGGGGTTTGACTGCGCATATTTTACATGATTTTATCAAGAACATAAAAATTTAACTTTTAAGAGTATGGTTATGACTAAACAATTTATTATTGCACCAAGTATTTTGTCGGCAGATTTCGCTCGTTTAGGCGAAGAGGTTAAGCAAGTACTAGAGGCTGGGGCTAATTGGATTCATTTTGATGTAATGGATAATCACTATGTACCTAATTTAACTATTGGTCCTGCCGTTTGTAAAGCGATTAAGCCTTATTGTGGTAATTCACCAATCGATGTGCATTTAATGGTGAGTCCTGTTGATGAGTTGATCACCCAATTTGCTAATGCTGGTGCGGATATTATTACTTTTCATCCTGAGGCGAGTCAACACATTGATCGTAGTTTAGGTTTGATAAAAAGCTATGGTTTGAAGTGTGGTCTGGTGTTTAATCCTGCTACGCCATTGAGCTATCTAGATTATGTGATGGATAAAGTTGATGTGATTTTATTGATGTCGGTTAATCCTGGTTTTGGTGGTCAAAGCTTTATTCCTGCGGTTATGGATAAAATTCGTCAAGTTCGTCAGTTAATTGATCAATCTGGGCGTGAGATTATTTTGGAGATAGACGGTGGCGTAAAAGTAGAGAATATTGCCGAAATTGCTGCTGCTGGTGTGGATGCTTTTGTTGCAGGAAGTGCTATTTTTAATCATGCTGATTATGCCGCAACCATTCAACAAATGCGCTCAAAATTAGCTAGCAAATGATTTTAATTGAAAAAACGCTGAGTTTACAGCATTTTTTAATTGGGATTTTTGCGGTGGCGAATAACTTTCCCGCGCTAGGTCCTTTTTTACAAATTTGTCAAGGCTTATCACGTAAAGACCAATTGCGTCTATGTAAAACGGCAACGTTAACTTCATTCATTGTGATGCTGGTAGCCTTAGCTTTTGGGCGTGAGTTATTGGACTTTTTTGGCATTTCAATCGCCGCATTTAGAATTGCGGGGGGATTGTTATTGGGGGTTTCAGGCATCAATATGCTTAATTCAAAGCCTGATGATGAAGCTCAAGTTCATAGCCCAAGTAGTTACTCCAAAGTTATTTCACTGGCCGTTATTCCGATTGCGATTCCATTAACTACTGGTGCGGGAACTTTCTCAACGATTATTATTTATGCTGATGAAGTTGGTTTAAATTGGGCTCGTTTGTTGTCATTAATTTTAGCCATCTTAATTACTACCGCTTTGATTTATGTGATTTTTAAATACTCCATGAAACTGCTTGACTTCTTGGGTGGTATTGGCATGAATGTATTAATTAAGGTTTTGGGTCTATTCACCTTAGCAATTGGTACACAGTTCATTATTTTAGGATTAATTGCGGCATTTCCAGCTTTAGCGGTACAATAAAGATGTACGTTATTGGTATAATTAGTCTTGATTAAGCATAAAACCTGATAAAATTAGTCATGTAATTTAAGTGGTTTACTTTTAGGAGAATTTGGTATGAGTATTTTACAACGATTAGAATTATTACGTACTGAAATGCGTCACGTAAATGTTGATATTTATTTAGTGCCATCAATTGATGCACATAATAGCGAATATGTCCCCGAGTGCTGGCAGCGTCGTCCATGGATTAGTGGTTTTGATGGTTCAGCTGGCGAAGTTATGGTGACATTGGATCAGGCTTATTTATGGACTGATGGACGCTATTTTTTACAAGCCGAACAGCAATTAAATCCTAGCTGTTTTAAATTAATGAAACAACAAGGTTTTGTATCCGAAACTGAACAATGGTTACAGCAGCATGCCAAAGGTATGCGACTTGGGATAGATCCGCAATTAGTTGGAATTGGTCGCGTGCAAAGATTACAGCAAATTATGCTAGAAATTGGTGGAGAAGTTGTAATAATTGCGCAAAATTTGATTGATAATTGCAAGTTAGCGCTGGGTGAAGAGTTAACTTTACCACAGGCACCAGCCTATCCACATGCTGATTTATATACGGGCGTTTCGGTGACGGATAAATTAATTTGGCTAAGACAAGAGTTAAGTGCAAAGAGTGTAGATTGTATTGCTTTCAATGTACTGGATGAAATTGCGTGGTTATTTAATATTCGTGGCGCGGATATTGAATATAATCCATTGGTGATAAGTTATGCTTTGGTTAGTCAAAGCACAGCAATTTGGTTTGTGGATTTAGCTAAAGTAAGCTCTGAATTGCGTCAAACGCTAACTGCTGCTGGTGTAAATGTTAGAGAATATGCTGAATTTGGCGATTATGTAGCTCAATTAAATACTCATATTTGTTTAGATGATAAAACTGCCAGCTATTGGATGTTGCAGCAAGCTAAGTGTAATAGTCAAGTTAGTTATGCGCGTTCACCAATTGTTAATAAAAAAGCCTTAAAAAATCAGGCTGAGCAAGCTGGTGCACGTTACGCACATATTAAAGACGCAGTTGCGATGGTAGAGTTTATGCATTGGTTGGAAAATAATTGGCAAACTGGTGTTGATGAAATTAGTGCAGCTGCTCAATTAGCCGAATTCCGTGGCAAACAGGAAAATATTAAAGGTTTGAGTTTTTCTACCATTAGTGGTTACGCTGCCAATGGTGCAATTATTCATTATCGTGCAACTCCTGAGACGAGTAAAGTGATTAAAGATGATAGTTTGTACTTGCTTGATTCTGGTGGTCAATATCTTGAGGGAACCACCGACATTACCCGTACGCTACATTTGGGTGAGCCAACTGCTGAACAAAAACGTCATTACACTTTGGTTTTGAAAGGGCATTTGGCTTTATCACGGAGTATTTTTGTGCAGGGTACTTGTGGAGAAAATTTAGATGTTTTAGCGCGCGCACCGTTGTGGAACGAATTTTTGAATTATCGCCATGGTACAGGACACGGTGTTGGTAGTTTCCTCTGTGTTCATGAGGGACCACAACGAATTTCACAAGCTAGTTCAGGCGTTGCATTATTGCCCGGTATGATTGTGAGTAATGAACCTGGTTTATATATTGATGGCACATATGGAATTCGTATTGAAAATTTGTGTTTAGTTACTGAGATTGAACATGCTATGGCAAAATCTTCTAGTTATGGTCCATTTTATCAATTTGAAGATTTAACCTTAGTTCCGTATTGCAAAAAACTAATTGAGATTGATTTGCTAAGTCCTGAAGATAAGCAGCAAATCAAGTTGTATTACCAACGTATTGTTGAGCAAGTGGTACCGCGTTTATCGCGTGAATTAAAGGCTTGGGTCTCAAATCAACTAGCAATATTCTAATTTTTAAATTAATCATTTTAAAACTCGGTCGTCATAGATGACCGAATTTATTTTTACAAGAAACATTTTTATTTTATATGTTAAGTTATAATTTCTTTTTAATTAAATCTTCGCCATTGCGGCAAATACCCATTCGAACGATGCTGTTTATCGCGAGTATTATTTATTTGGACATGTATGATTTAGCCATGTATGTTGGTTACTCGGTATATTTGAGTCCTGTTTTGTTACCACCAATGGAGTTGTATTCTGCATTTCTAGTATTTAGCTCGATTTTTGTTGCCAGCCAGTTTTCTAAAGTGGTTGGTTATTTTTGGTTTAATTTACTTGAGGATAGTTACTCACAAAAAAGCGCTGTTCGTGCGCCAGTTTTAATTGGTTTATGCTATCTAATTTTAGCACTTCAGCCAAGTTATAATGAAATTGGAATCTATGCCGCTTATTTGTTTATCTTAATTAGAATGATTCAAGGCTTTGCTTTTGGTTTTGAATTGGCATTTGTGATTCGTTTTGCGAATGCACAAGAGCATACTAAATCTAGACGCTATATGTTTTATTTTATTATTTTTGCTGGAGAGGTTGGTATTTTAGTTAGTGTTTTTGTCAACCGTTTGTTTATTTCACAAGGGTTTAGTCTGGTTATTTACGACTATATTTGTCGCTTACAATTTTTGATGGGATTTTGTTTTATTGTCTTGAGCTATGTTTTTATTGAGCGTAAAATAAATTTAAAAGTGTATTCAAACCATTTTACACGTTTAAATTTTTTGTACTCGTTAAAAAGAGATGGATTTTATATCTTATGTCGCTCGGCAATTTTGTGCTTTAACGTGACTTTAATTATTATGATTATTTTTCGGATGCCAAATTTATCCCATCTTGGCATGGGGTGGTCGCATCAATTGATTAATCAAACTGTTTTACATACTACGGTGATCGCCTTTCTGGGGACTAATTTTATCCGCGTAATTGAAACTAAGTTTAAGCCACGTGATATAATGTTTTTCTTTTATGCAAGTGGTATTGTTATCTGTATATTTTGGATTTATTTTGAATTAGTTTATACGGATTATCGTTTGTGGTTGTACATTGTTGCCTTCTTTTATGGAGCATTTATTCGTTTATATCCATTAGTTATGTATACGGTAACTGACTTTCATTGTCATAATCGCTTATCTGGACGTTATTTAGGGAGTTTTTTGTCATATAATTTATTTGGCAGCCTAACTCTCTTAGCTCTAGATGTAGCACATTATCAGGTTCATTCATATCATGATAATATTGCATTGTATATTTTAATTGTTGCTGCGCTAATTGGCATAATTAGTTTACATATTTATACAAAAAGATTTCAAAAATAATACTAAATAAATTATGGCCAAGCTAGAAATGGTCGTAAAAGATATTGTACTTAATCAATTTTACTGGTTAATCTTAACAGGAATTAATAAATATGACCTATGTTCATCAAGATAAATTGCAAGCATTTGAGCGTGATGTTTTGTTGAAATATAAAATTTTTAATGGACTATTTTTGGATTTACCTTTTGACGATCCAGATCAAGCTGGAGCATTACTACCATTATTTGCTAAACAATGTAGTGTTGGATTAGCCCAAGGTAAAACTGCGCCACAAATTATTAATGAATATATTGCTCATCAAACTACGACACAACAGCAGCCATTACATTTATTGGTTAAGTTTCTACAATTCATTGAGCGCCAAGTGGTGTTATTTGACGCTCTGGAGTATGCTGCATTTAGTCAGTTAAATGATTTATCTGGTTATGGAACCGTTGATTACCTCTTAACTCAATTTAATGCTCAAGATAATGAGTTACAAATGCTTAATTTGGAGCGTCTGTTGCGTAGTTTTAAAACAAGGCTAGTTTTAACCGCACATCCAACTCAATTTTATCCTACCGCGATTTTGGGAATTATTAATGCTTTACGTCAAGCAATTATTCGTGATGATATTGCGGAAGTGCGTGATTTATTTTTGCAAATGGGCTTAACCCGCTTTGGCAATCAAAATAAACCCACTCCTGTTGATGAAGCACACAGCATAATTTGGTTTTTGGAAAATGTTTTTTATAAAGTTATTCCACAAATTCAACATAAATTGCCTTGTCAAACCACGTGTATTGAACTGGGTTTTTGGCCAGGTGGCGATCGTGATGGCAATCCATTTGTCACGGCAGAGGTAACCTTGGAAGTCGCGGATAAATTACGCAGCTCACTATTGCGCTGTTATTATCAAGACTTGCAAAGCTTGCGACGACGTTTAACTTTTGCTGGGATTAGTGAATTATTAACCGCAATAGCCTTGAAAATTAGGCATGATAGTTATTTAAGCTCCAGTCAATTAATTACTGATTTACAGCAAGTTAGTAAGAAGTTGAGCAATCAATATCATGGTTTATTTGTTAATTTAGTCCAAGATTTGATTAAGAAAATTAATTTATTTCATTTTTATTTTGCTAAAATTGATATTCGTCAAAATAGCTCAATTCATCGCCAAGTTGTTGCAGATATTTTGCGTTCGACATCACTTTGTCCAGATTACTTAAAGTTAGCTGAAGATGAGAAGATAAAACTTTTGAGTGCTTCAATTGACAATCAAGGTTTATCAAATGGAAATTATACAGCTTTAACCCTTGAAGTAATTGCAACCTTGCAAGCGGTTCAAACTATTCAGGCTAAAAATGGTCTTGAGTCAATTGAACGCTATGTGATTAGTAATACCGATTCGGTTGCCAGTATTTTAGAGGTGCTTTGGTTGGCACAAATTGTCAACAATGATTTAGCTAATCAGCCAGCATTACGACTTGAAATTGTGCCATTATTTGAAACTATTGAAGATTTAGCTAATGCGGATCAAATTATGGAAACCTTATATAATTTACCCATTTACCAGAAAAATCTTAAAGTGTGGCAGCGGCAACAGACAATTATGCTGGGCTTTTCCGATGGAACCAAAGATGGTGGCTATTTAATGGCGAATTGGGCAATCTTTCAAGCTAAAAAGCGCTTGAGTAAGTTGGCGGCTAAATATGATATTGCGGTAGTGTTTTTTGATGGGCGTGGTGGTCCTCCATCGCGTGGAGGCGGCGAAACTTATGCCTTTTATCAAAGTTTGGCACAAGAGATTGAGGATAATCAAATTCAATTAACCGTGCAAGGGCAAAGTATTCCAGCTAGTTTTGGAACAATTGACTCGGCTGGATTTAATATTGAACATTTACTAAGTGCTGGGATAAGTGGACGCTTATTAACCGAAAGAACTAGTGTGATTGACTCTGCTGGTGAGAAGTTAATTAGCCAGTTGGCGGAGTTGTCATTTGAAGCCTATAGTGAATTACGCTATGATCCATTGTTTGTCCCATATCTAGAGGAAATAACGCCGTTAAAATATTTATCTGAAGCGAATATTGGTTCTCGTCCTGCAAAACGTAGTCAGGCGGGACAATTAAAATTAGAAGATTTGCGTGCGATTCCTTTTGGTGGTGCATGGATGCAAATGAAGCAAAATATACTGGGATATTATGGCTTGGGTACGGCGTTGAGTAAAATGATTCGTGAAGATCATGCTAATGTGGCCAAATTTAGCGATCTATATCAGAGCTCGTTGCTATTTAAAGGTTTATTAGATAATTCCATGCAGAGTTTGGCGAATACTAATTTTGCAATTACTCGCCATTTACAAAGCGATGTTAAATTTGGTGGGTTTTGGCAGAAAATTTATGCCGAGGCTCAATTAGCTCAGCAGCTATTGTTGTTAATTTCACGGCATGATAAATTAATTGCAAATAATCCAGTTAAGTGGAAGTCGATTCAAGCGCGCGAAGAAATAGTTTTACCTTTGCTGGTTATTCAGCAATTTGCCATGAATAGGTTGCGTAGTTTAGAGCATACTGATCCTGATTATGCTTTATGTGAAAAAATTATTAAAAAATCTTTGGCAGCAAGCATTAATTCGAGTCGTAATTCAATTTAGTGTTTTGGGTTTTGCTCGCTGTTTTGGTGTCGGTGCTGTTAAGATAAATGCCTTTTTATGTCTTTAAAATAGGCAGCTTTGAAGCGGTTTAGAGTAAAATTAGCGGAGGTTTTATTGAGTGCCAATTTGGTGTGAACTGACGAGGTTTAAATTGAAATATCGTATATAGCCATGTTAAAATTAGTGGCTTAATGTTTAAAAGAGCTAAGCTAGCTCATGATTTTGTTGTGAGGTGATTATGAAAATTTTAAGTTTAATTTTAATGTCAATATCGTTAAATGCACTAGCAGAACGTTTTTCAGTTCCCGATCAAGATGATTGGAATCGACATAGTCATAGCCATACGCAGGATACGACGTTTCAAAAAAATGGGCAAACCTATGATGTTGATAAAACTACAACATACAATGGAAATGGTACAAAGTCTAACACTACGACGCTAACCGATCAAAATAATAATAAATCTTATACTGAACAAGGCAGCACTAGTACCGCATATGGTAATAATTCGCGTCATAAGACGCAAACTGAAACACTAACGAATAATCAAAATAATCATTCTTATACGTATAAAGGTCAAGAGCAAAAGCATTATACACATGCAAATACTTACTCACATCAAACTGGAGTTGTTACGAATAATCAGACTGGTAAAAGTTATAATTTAAATAGTACGGAGATTAATCATAATTCTACTGCAACTAATCAAGTTGTAGTGCCTGCTAACTCTAATACCGTTGTAATCGAGCAGCAACCTCAAGCCGTGTATTATCCGAGTTATTATTCAAGTATGGCCATGACACCGATGATGATGGGCGTGCCAATTAGTGGTGCGATGAATAACTCAAATAATTCAAACATTAGCCCAGCTAATAATCCAAATACAGTATCAACACCTGAGAGTGGCAGTTATGAAAGTGCATTAAATAGCTATATGCACTAATTCGTTTGCTAGCGCATCATCTTGATTGGTGCGCTAAAGATGGGCGTTGTTGTAAAGTTATTTATTGCCAAAGACATGCACATGTAAATGATAAACTTCCTGACCACCATTGACCCCCGTATTAATCAAAGTCTTATAGCCATTACCTAATCCTTGTGCAATGGCTAATTGATTGGCTTTTAGCATGAGAAGCCCCATCAATTCAGCATCTGATTCGGTTAACTGCAACATATTGGTAATGTGCCGTTTGGGAATTAAGAGAAAGTGAACCTCTGCACAAGGGTTGATGTCATTAAATACTAGTATCTCATTATCTTCATAAATTATTGTGCTTGGAATAGTTTTTTCAATTATTTTACAGAACAAACATTCAGTCATTAGCGTTCCTTTGGTTACATTAGATTTTACGTATGGCTTAGTTATCATGCTCTAAGCTTTCGTTTTGGGTTAATTGCCGTACGGGGTTGATTAATCAGCCAGATATTTTTTTGTACACAGTGCATTAATGATATAATTATAGCCTAATTTATGCCAATTTAACAACTATTCAAATAAAATTAGCGATTGTTTAATTGGTAAAGTCATCCACATAAAGGGTTCATGAATGTTAAAAAAAGTATTGAAGATAAATTTAAAGGTGCTTGGGGCAATTATTTTGGGCTTGATTTTAGTTCAAATTGTTTCAGCTTATTTTTTCGGAATTATTGCCGAGAAGCAATTTGAGACCCAATTTGTTAAAATGACGGACAGCAAATTTATTAAGGTTGTCAACAAAAATTACTCAAGAAGTTGGTTTACCTCAGAAATGGATGTGACGCTGGCGGTGAATAACCAAGCTATTAAGAATTTCGTAACGATGTTACCGATTAAAACGCAAGAATCAAGTTTCCAATTTGCTGAGTCAGGTTATCAATTAAGTTATAAAACACATATTACCAATGGTTTATTTGCTGGGTGGATGCATGGTAATATTTTACCAACTATTGCTTACTCGACAACTGATTTAGCCTTTCCTGAAAGCATTAATAGCGTTTTAAAAACATTTTTTAAAGATGAGCAGCCATTACAAATTAGTAATATCTTATATTTGAACAACTCAGGTAAATACAAGATTTTTTCACCAAGCTTTGACTATCAAGAGGCTTTGTCTGGCGTTAAGGTTAATTGGGGTGGTTTGAAATGGGATGTTGCTTATGATAATAAGTTTAATAAGTTTGAGAATAGTTTTTCAGTACCAAATTTAGATTTTTCTGCTCCAACCAAAGGTGATATTTCGTTTAAAAATTTGTATTATACAGCTAATTCTTCACGGAGTATCCACGATATCAAGGTTGGCAATACAATGTTAGATCTAGAGAAATTTAGTATTAATCTAACGGAAAGTTCAACGAGTGATTTAAAATTAGGTGAAGTGATTCGGGTATTTACGGGCATTAATTCGGCAGATTTCCTCAATGGTTTAGATGTAATTAATCCAACTAGATTTACCTTATCTGAGGTTTATTATAAATCGGTTAGTAGCGATGAAAATAATTTCTTCGCCGCGAATGTGCAAGCTGGTTTTGAATCATTAGTTAGTAATAAATTAAGTTATGGACCAATGGTATTTGATTTTAGTTTAGATCATATTTTGGCAGATAAATTTAGTGCGGTTGTTGATACTTTGAATGATGAAGCCAGTCTGACTGATGCGGAACGAGATGCTCATAAAGCAGAGACGATTCAATTGCTGAAAAATAACTTGACACCGATTTTTATTGAGTCACCAGTAGTGGAATTAAATAAATTGACGGTCAAAACTCCGACTGGATTAATCACACTGTCAGGTAAAGCGACTATGCACGGTTTTGAATCGGCAGATATGAATGATAAAACTAAGTTTATGTCAAGATTATCACTTAAAGTTAATTTTAGCATTCCAAAACCTGTAATGTCATATTTATTTTTATTACAAATGAAATATTTCTTAACAGCTGGTAATGCGCAAATGGATCAACAAAGTTCTGATGCATTGGCAAAAGTAGTTAATATTTTATTGGATAATCAACTCCAAGTTTGGCAGAAAAAGGGGTTTATTCAAGAAAGCGCGGGTAATTTAAGTAGTGTTATTTCAATGGAAAGTGGTGTGATGTCATTAAATGGTCATCCAACGACGAATTAAGTTGAATTAGCAAAGCTAGGTGCGATTTATTGAATAAAAGAGAGGTCTTATGCAAGTAAGCCTCTCTTTTCTTATGTGGAAAGTTTAGCTAGAGGTTTAACTCCAGAGAGTTTAAAGTTGAGTTGCGTATAGCTTATACCAATCGAATTATATTTCGAGGTGCATGGTAATAATTCATCTCCAATAAGTGTATTTATACTCATGATGACTCTAGATTGGTGTAATATCTTTTTCAATTGATATTATTCGTAAGCGATCCATTAACCACATATTGACATCGTCCGATTTAATCTGGAAATAATGTGTATTGTATTGGTGAGGTTTATACTTTAGGTTTGTAATCTAATCCAGTATTCCACGGTAGAAGTTTC
>Ga0247840_10009536_pt1 | contig 12499 bp, 11 predicted proteins | sample LaCruzMarch2015__FD_192404 | JGI IMG/M metagenome (GOLD analysis project Ga0247840, IMG submission 192404) | Freshwater microbial communities from meromictic Lake La Cruz, Castile-La Mancha, Spain - LaCruzMarch2015_17m | ecosystem: Environmental > Aquatic > Freshwater > Lake | place: Spain...
AAATTCAACTAATAATATTACATTGACAACTGCAAAGACATTAACAATTTATGCAAATGATAGTGCAGGAAATTTGGGAAGTGCAACAACAAGTTGGGATTATAAAGTATTTGAGAGTTCAATGAATTATTCATCTTCAGTATTAAGTAGTTATCTGTCTAACTTTATATTAAACATAACCTTAGATAACTCTTTAGATTTATCATCTGTAAAACTTATCTATAATGGATCAGAAGTTTCTGCAACAATAGATTCTTATGGCCAAGATAGAATAATATCTGTTTTAGAATACTCTGTTCCAAATGTAAATACAAGTACTAATGTATCTTTTTATTGGAATATAGTTTTAGATGATTCAACCGAGATAAATACTTCAAGTTTAAATCAAACAATTATAGCAATAAGTCTAGATAATTGTTCAGTTAATACAAATAAGATATTTAATTTATCTCTGTTTGATGAACAAACCAAGAGTACTTTATTAGGAGATATGCAAGTTATTTTTAAATTACTAAATAAATTAGATTACTCCGTTATGTCTACACAATCATATTCAGTTAGCAATGTTTCTTCAACTTCGTTATGTTCTGGGACAAACTTATCTGGAGAAAACTTAGCTTATTCAGCAGAAATAAGATACACTTCAGATGGTTATGCAGCAGAGTTTTACAATATCCAAAGAGCAACATTGCCTTCAACAACAGATAATATAAACCTTTATGACTTAAACAGCAATTCATCAACACAATTTAAGATAACTTATCAAGATTCAACATTCAATTTTATAGATGATGCAGTAGTTCAGTTACAAAGACAATATGTCCCGGGGGGTTATGAAACAGTAGAAGCCCCAACAACTTCTTCAGAGGGAATTACGATTTTACATATTGACTTAAATTCTGTAAAATATAGAGCAACAGTTGTTAAAAATGGTGTAGTTTTAGATGAATTTGATAATCTAGTATTCAAATGCCAAAGTGAACTTACTGGAGAATGTGAAATGAAGTTATTGGGCAAAATAGACCCTCAAAATGATGATAATTATGATGATACTAGAGATTTCTACTATTCTGATCCGGTTTTAAGCAATGATTCTGTAACTGTTTCTTTTAGTATTCCAAGTGGAGTGCCTGGAGTAATTAATATAGTATTACAACAGAAAGACCAATTTGCAAACAAAACACTATGCAATAAAACAATTGTATCTTCTGCAGGTTCAATATCTTGTGGATATTCAGAAACATTAGGAGATAGTTATATTGATTTTTATATCTATAAAGATGGACAACCAATGGCCACTAAAACATATATTGTTCATCCAGATAACAGCTTAGATTGGCTTGGAAATAATTATATCTTCATACTTATACTGCTATTAAGTCTTGTTGGAATGGCATTATCTAGTCCAGAATGGATAGTTATAAACGGGATCATAACTATGGTTATTGCTGGAGGATTATATCTAGCAAGTGGATTAGATTTTGTGACTGGCCTAGGGAATATTATATGGCTTGTAATTGCTGCAGTGATTTTGATAGCTAAAATGTCTAAACAGGAGGATAAATAAAATGGAAGAGGGCATTAAAGATTTCACAATAAATTGGATAATTGCAGGACTTTTAATGTTCTGCTTACTAGCATTTGCCATAACCTTTATGTACAATAATAATCCTAATGGGCTAAATGATGGAACTGGAGATATTATAAATGGGAGTTATAATGATTATTCAACTAAACTAATAGAATCTCCAGAGGATTCTAATACTCTTCTGAATATTACTTCAAATACAAATCCAGAGATTTCACAATTGGGTTCACGAGATAGTGTAGCTGTGTCCTTCCAAACTGCTGGATCAGCGACATCTTACTGGAAATCATCTAAAGCATTATTATCATGGGTATTTTCTGGGACTTCTGGGAAGATCCTTCTAGGCTCTATTGGTGGGATATTTGGATTCTTAGTTGTCTATTATATATGGAGGTTCATCCGAAACGGATTATAAGAATATGCAAAAGTACTTAGAATACACTAACTTTAATGGAACGGGATTAATACCAATTATATCCGCAGTTAGTACCGCAGTACCCCTGTTCTGGCCACTACTATTCTTTGCTTTTTGGATAGCAATTAATGGAGCTTCTTATTTTGCAATATTAAAATTAACTGGGAAGAAAAGATTCTTTCATACCTTTGTAGCGACGAGCTTTATAATGTTTTTAGCTTCAATAATTATGGCTGCTCAAAATACCACAACAATAGTTTTCCTTAGCGGATATTGGGTAGCATTCTATTTATTGATGGTTGTAATTGGATGGTTCTTACTTCATCATTATAAGTAAAGTATCCTAAGAACACTTAAAACACTTATGTTTAAATACAAAAAGAAATTATAAAAATTATGAATCCAATCTTTGAACTAAATGAAAAAGAGGAGGTAAAAAATGGGTCATGTAGGTAAAGCAGTAAAAAATACTGGTGATACAGTGGTTCAATTATTGGTTTATGCATTAATCATAGGTTCAATAATTGGATTGACAGTATTCTCAAGCCTTACAATATTAAATGTAACAACATTGACATCTCAGTTAGTAACATTCTTTGGAGCTATCGTTGGTTTCATTGGACTAGTTGGTACATTCATCGGAATCAGATGGCTTATATCGGCAATCAAGGGTTCTGGTAAGCAAGACAGTATAACAAATATTTCAGCTTAAGGCTAAAATAATGTTATCATCAAAAGTTAAGGATAGATCCTCCTGGGGCAAACTCAGATAGCTTAAATGCGAGAGAGCATCCGGGGGCCTTAACATTCTAAATAGATATAAAAAGAAACATTTAAATACTCTAAATTTATTTATCTATCTATGGAAGAGGTTTTGGAAGAGGTTTTTAAATGTCCTAAATGTCATAAGGCAGATATTCGATATAGGATTAAATCAAATAGTTATGTTTGTAATAAGTGCGGTTATTCTTGGGAAAAAAAATTAGAGGAAAAAGATGGGAATATTTGAGACATTATCGAATTTTAAGTCAGGATTTGCTGGAATAGCTACTTATGCTTGGGTTCTTTGGATATTTGTACCCTTAGCCGTTATTATCTTTGCAGTTTATATGTGGAAAATTATGAGAGATAAGAAAAAACAATGGACTCATAAATTAAAAATTAGAAGAGTTATGGTTGGAGGACTATTAAGCAAAGAAACAACTATCAGGATGAGGAGATTTCCTCTTATTAAGAGAGCAGAGATATTTGAATTAGAAACTCCATTGTTGGGAGGATATTTAATACCTGAACTAGATTCCTACACAGGAACTAATGAATTTTCGATTATTGTTGATACAAATAATAGGATTTATATAAATACTGGAGAGATGTTCTGTCCAGACAAAAGCTGCATTAATGTTTCAGCAAAACATGGAGAAATAGATATTTCTAGGTCTGATTTAAGGTCTGATTATCAGAATGTTAATAAAACAAGTAAAAGGATTGAATGGTCCCAGATAGCAAAATTTGCTTTAATGGGAATATTGATTATTGCTGTGATGATTGTTATGATTAAAGGAATCGGTCAATGGGGGGAAAATCATAAAATAGATGCTCAAAAAGCTTCAGCAGAGGCGGAAGCAATGCGAGGATTGGCTGAAGCTATGCAAACCTCACAAGCTACGATGAATACTCAGGTATTAATCTTAGACTTATTAAAAGAGCAATATAAAACAAATAATATACAAGCAATACTCAAGGAGAAAACAACCATTAAGGAGGTAACAACAAATGGGACTGTTTAGAAGAAATAAAATAGTAGATCCTGCTCTGGATGCAGATGTAGAAGAAAAACTTAAAAAATATCCTAGGAAGGTTAGAAAGAAATTGAGATTATTGTATAAGGAATATAAGGAAGGAAGACTTGTCTTCCCGGAAGGATTTGATAAGGATAAAGTTTTAAATAAAGAGTGAAAAAATTATGGGAAAATTTATTGATAGATTTAAAAAGCTAGGTGGAAAAATAGATGAGAAAGCTAATCAGCATTATCAAAAAAATCAGAACACTCCTAAAAATTTCAATTCAAGATTAAAAGAGAAAACCCCTGAAAGTATCTCCCAAGATATTTATGAGGGTATTGATGATGGATTGGGTGGCCTAAACGAGATGGATGATTATGATGAATTGGGAAATCCTATTAATCCAAATTTTAATCAACATTTAGGAGGATTTAATGACCTAGATAATTATGGTGTAGGTATTCAACCTGCCCAAAAACCAGAGTCTTTTCATCATTTTATTCTTGAGAATCAATATAAAGACTTAGAAAAAAGCATTAGAGGTTATAAGGATGTCTATAATAAGGATAAGAGTGAGTGGGAAACAAAAAGAAAGGAGATACATTGTTTTACAGATGAAGAAGCTGAGGAAATACTAAGAACCGCACAATCTCATCTAGCTACAGATATTAAGTTAAGCTTCATTAATAAAGAGACATTTGGGGAAATGATGATGGCGATTTATAAGAGGCTTGATGAATTATTTTATGCTATCGCAGAGTATAGATATGGAAGGTATAGCCATGATTCTAATGGTAAGCAAATAGAGGGGGGATATCAAAAAGAATACCAAATGAAACTACAGAATAGAAAAATCTTCTTGGAATTATGGACTAGAGTTCAGGCAAATTATTCCAGGGCAATTTCCGGGGCTGAAAATAGAGCTACACATCAATCAGTCCAAGGTCAAGAGAGCTTACAAAGTGCAGATAGGATGTCGGATAAAAATAGGAGATATAGTTAATGTCATACGAACCAGGGGATATAAAGGTATTCAACCCAAATAAGGAAATATCTACAGAGATAACTTTGGAGATCCTAATAAGGCATAGAGATGCCCTTAAACAAGCCAGAACTGGAGAATTGCCTAATACTCCCATGGATCAGATTAAGGATAATGATCGTAAGATTAACCAGGCCAGGGCATTAAATCTTATTGTAGCAGCACAGAGGGAAATGATAACAATTTCTAGGCCAATTATATCGTATACTTCTAAAAATAAATGGAAAAAGAAATATAAAGAAGAAATAGAGCAGGAAGAACATCCATTTGAAAAGGAAGACAACGACTACAATAAACTTATTAATTGGCTTGAGTTTTTGAGGCATTGTGAGAATGCAATACTTCAGGCAGACAGAACCAAATCTAAAGAAGATGATTTTATGGTAACTAAGACTAAGGGAAACAATGCTGAAGAGTTTAATGAGCTTACTCAAAACTTTTATGATATGGTTGATGATTTAGAGTCTAGTTATGAGCAGATATATTTAATTATGCTTACAAACAAAATAGTTAGTGCTGGAATAGAGGAAGATGAAGAAATGACTTATAAAGAGAAAGAAGCAGAGGCAATTAGGCGAGTAGTGGAGGCCTAAAATGTACCATCAACAGCATTTTCAGAAACCGAAGAGCATATTTCCCCATAGATATTCTAAACTTTTCTACGATTTTTGGTGGTCTAAAGCAGCCCTTTGGAAGGCACTATTGGAAAGATTAAAGATTGAAAAAGATGTTATGATACTTGTGACTGGTGAGACAGGTGCCGGGAAGTCCCATTTTGTAGCAAATATGTGCTTTAACTTTGGAGAAAGAGAAGATAATCCGGTCTTAAATGATGGCTCTAAGATGTTTTTAGCTGAAGAGAATTTTATTATCTCCCCTGAGGAGTTTGCTTACAAAATGATTACAAAAGAGGGGCAGGTACTTTGGGGTGACGAGTTTAGGCGCGGAGCAAACAGAAGGGATTGGTATTCTCCAATTAATAAGGCAATCCTTGACAGAAAGAATACAAATAGAAAGTTATTTAATATTTATTGGCTGTGTATGCCCTTCGAAAGTGAGTTCGATCCTAAACTTGCAGGACATCTCCATATTTGGATATGGATTAGAAGAGGGGTTGGCGAAATTTATGTAAAGAGAAGTGGAGTAAAGGGCGGTAAGGGATTAGATATACAAGATATTTTAGGAAGAGAAGAAAAATGGCTAAAAGAGAATCCCAAAAGAACATTTGTACCTCCTACTATTCATCCAGAATATTGTGGTAGAATTGCATTTGCTAAACTTACTTCAGGACTAAATAGAAGGTATGATGAGCTTGTTAAAGCCAAAAAAGCAACAGGGGATATGACTGATGAAGAAAAGTTAAAATATGGTGTTGAAATCAAAAAAGACCCGAAGAGAATTGTTAATGAGATAATAGATAGAATAAAAAAAGGAGAAATAAAAGATAAAAGAGAAGTTTGGACTGCTTTGGAAGAAATACCTGATTCTACTGATGAAAAAAGGTTAAAATTGCTTAATTTTTACTTGAAGCTTGAAGGATGGGACACTTTTAACAAATTGTTTGATAAAAAGAAATTGGAGCAAATTAAGGTGGTATGGTAGTAAAAAACTCTTCTTCTAAGCCATTATAGACAATTATTTTATTTAGTTAATATAATTATAACCCCTAAATTTCCTTAGTTTCCTTTAACATTTCAAAAGTACTAACCGGATTAACTTTTGTATAAATCATTGTGGTTGCAAGATTTGAATGCCCCAATAATAACTGGATTCTTTCAATAGGAACTTTCTCAATCTCATAAAGATAGGTGGCCCTAGAATGTCTAAGATTATGCACTTTAATTTTCTTACCTAAAGCCTTCTCACAATGTTTTTTAATAATCTGATGCCTGAACATATCATAGCAACTTCTTAGATATTCATTCTTCCATTTCTCAATATCTTGTTTTTGAAGCTCTTGTTTATAATCATTATGTTCAAATGAGAATATCATTCCTCCTATGGGGATTCTAAACTCATTTAGAACCTTACTTTCCTTGGCAAATTCATATAAGTCTTTCATAAGATTAGTAGGGATATTAACCACCCTATCTTTAGAACCCTTACCAGATTTAATTACTGCAACACCATATCCTTCTTGATTAGCTAACCAATCGGCCCACCTTATATGATTCCATGATAACTTAATTATCTCAGATACTCTAAGTCCAGCCCCCATATTAAAGATACATCTTAAAGCAAGATCATAAGGTTTAGGGGCTGAAGAAACAATCAACTTTACTTCCTCATTAGAATATATCTCTGGGGACTTTCTAGGTTTAACTTTAATCCGGGGAATTAATAATCTAAAATCTAGGCCCTTATCATAACAATAATTATTAATTAGATGTAGCACAGCCCTTTGGTTCTGATGATTGAAACTCTTTATTATCTTTCGAAGGTTATCATTGGTTAGACTTCTATGGTTAAGTTGCAGCTTTTTTAATGTATGTTTGTACTGCCTTATACTATTATAGGAGTATCCTTTCATGTTCATCCAATCCATTATCTCCAGGCATTGGGAGTCTTTAAGTTCAAATGATTCCATTTAAATTTTAAGTCTAGAGACTATTTAAACCTTTCGTATAACAGCTATTATACGAGTGTCAAGTATCCGTTGTATCCTAAGTATCCATAGCCTACTCAGGACACTATAAATTGGGGGCAAGATTGTGCACTAAGGTAACCTTAGTGCACAAAGCCACCACTATAATTTAAGAGGGCGAGTTCGCACAATCACGAGTTCGCACAACCCACAGTCTATAAGGCTCAAATTTAAGCCTTACAGCCCGTATAAAGCACAGGTTCGCACAATCCACAAGAATGATAGTCAGGTCTTACGAGAGTAAACCCTCTGCCTGACTTAATGTAAGTTTTTTGTTTTGGTTAGCAAAATCATTGCTCAAGGATCATATACTCCCATTCCTGTACACAGATTGAGAGCCTTACTACTTACAACCTTACAATCTTTCCACAAAGACTGCTAATAAATATAAAAAGATAAAGTTTAAATAGTTATATATACCCAAAAAGTTATGAGTCTTGAACAATTAAACAAAGATATCGAGGCTAATAAGTTATATCAGTTTCTTCTGCGACATAAAAGGATGATAAATATAATTCAGGGAATTATTGTTATCTTATTGTTGATTGGAATAAACAATTATTTATTTAAGGATCATGCAATTAAGAAACAGATAAGAGACCATTGTGGTTATACTGATTATCCTTATAAGTGTATCTGTGAAAAAACTTATGTTGATAAACTGTCTGCAACTGGTGGAGTATCATGGAAGATGAATGTGAGCTTCTTGGATGATTTAAAAAGACTAGATATAAATTCCACTAATTATTCAGAGGAAGAATAATGGGCTTCTTTAGTGATATCATGAAGAAAGTATTGATTAATGTAATTACATTCGCTGTAATTGCCTGGTTGGTTTATTATTTTATATTCCATAAATTACTGGGACTTTAATAAAAGCAATATTTTAAATAGTAGTAAATCTATAAATAGTACAAGAGGAAGAATGAAAGAAAAAGATATCACAAAACTAAATGAGGATTATTTTATTTAGATATGAATAATTATGGCAACTAATTTTTTTCCTTCTAAGAAATCTGGAGTTTCTATAGCAAATAGAAATCCAATAACTGGACAAATACAAGGAGGAAGACAATATAATCCAAATGGAAGCACTGTTACTTTTAATAGGTCTGGGCAAGGAACTTCTTATGGTGGTGGAGGAAGTTCAAATCAAGCACAGATAATTGCTCAACAACAAGAAGTAGCAAGACAAGCAGAAGTACAAAGACAAGAACAATTAAGAATAGAAAAAGCAAAATCAGAAGCACAAAGAGTAAGAGAAGCCGAAGCAAAAAAGAATCTATTGGTTAATTATAAAATCAAACAAGAATTAGCAGCATCTGGATTAAGAGCCATTGAATCTAATAGACAAGTAGTTGGTTTTACTTCTCCAGATACGAGGAAAAGTTATTCTTATACTGATAGTGGATTTAATAATTATAATAAAGATTCGCAGCAATCTGGAGCAAGATTTAGACAATCTATAAGGGAATCTGTAAAGGCTTCAGAGAATAGTAAACAGAGTATTATGAGTCCAGTAGAAAAAAATAAAGTAAGAGCATTATCTAATTCATGGGCAAAGAGTATAGAAAGTTTATCTAATCAAATAAGACAATCAGCAGCAAATAGAGATATACAAAAGCTAGGAAATCTCCAAAGAAGGGGCAGCAATTTAACTGCTTCTCAAAGAGCAGAAAAGGCAAGATTAAGTAGGAAGGTTTCTGAGAATTATAAAAATGTAGGAAAAGTCTTAGGATATGCAATGGCTGCTAGTGTTTTAAATCTAGGTATTGGCGGTTATGACTTAGCAAATGCCATGAGAAGAAATCCTCTTGGAACTCTAAAAAGTTTACCAGGAAATCTTGCAAGAGGAATTTTAAATGATTCTAAAAGATTTATAAGAGATCCTCTAGGTTCTTTAACTGTTGCTAGTGAATATGCTGCAATGGGTGGAGCATTAAAGGTTGTAGGTAAGGGGGCAAGGGCTACATTAAGAGGATTATCTAAGGTGGGCGGTACAATTACTGGTGATTTAGTTACAGAAACAGTGGGGGGATTTAATATAAAAAAGGCAGGACTTACATTGAAGAAACAAACAGTTGCAAGTGGTTCTAGGTCATTGGCTAGACAGACAGAAGTGGCAGGTAAAAGAGTAACTGCTGTAACTGCACAAGCTAATCAATTGGTCTCATTAATTAGAAGAAATAAAATTATTAGAAAGCCAATTACTGGAGAAGCAAGTTTCCCAGCAAGTATTAAAAGGTTATTAAAAAAGTTTGATGCTGGAGAGAGATTAAGTACTAAAGAATTTGCTAGGACTAATATGTGGTTAAGAAGAAATGTTGCTCCAAATATAACCCTTCTTGAAAGAAGTTTATATCTTGACCCAGCTAAAGGTTTAAGAGTTTCAAGATTAGGTATCGAGGCAGAAAGAACTGCTGGGTTGAGAGATATTATAAGAGGTAATTTTAAGTTATTTAGGAATCCAAATAAGCCACAGGTTTTAATATTTGAAAATGCACAAGTTGCAAGATTTCCAAAGGCATTAAGAACAATAGAAAGAAAACTTAAAACTGGAAAGACACTTACTACTGCCGAAACAAATAAGTTAATTAGATGGCAGGTTCAAACAGGAAGTGGAAAGTTTAAGCCAATCGGTTCAACGATTTATGCTGGAGGTAGAGAGCTAGAAGTAACTCTTGCTCCTGGAGAAATGATAAAGAGGATTAAGAAGGTTGGTTTTACTTATATTAAAGGAAAGAAAGTAACTTTTGTTACTGCTGAAGTCTATAAACCTGGAGCAGCAATACTTAAAAAAATTAGATTAGCACAGATAGGTAAATTAAGTCGTTCAGCATTGGAAAGATTAGAGAACTTTTTATCAAGGAAACTTGGAAGAAAAATTAGAATTGAAACTCCAACTAGAATTGGAAAGAATCTAAAAAGAGATGCTAGAGCATTAAGAAGAATGGATCCTAGTATTCCTGTTTTGAGAGTTAGAGGACCAGGACTATTTGTATTATCTAGGGGAAGATTTGGCGGTGCTACATTAGGGAGAAGAGCATTTGGTGTTAGGTCTACTAGTGGAAGAGTTGTAAGAAGAACTACATCTGGAAGAACTGCAAGGCCTGGAAGACCAACACCAAGGATCCCTAGAAGACCAAACAGACCTGGGAGGCTTAGAGTTCATGGAAGGCCAAGGATACCAGTGAGACCAACAAGACCGGGAAGACCGGGAAGACCGGGAAGACCAGGAAGTCCACCTCCAAAGATACCGTTTAGAATAAAGTTAAATGAATTTAAAACTCAAAGATTATCTAGTGCAATCCCAACATTCTATGTAGTTGAAAAGGTTAGAGGTAAATTCAAGAAACTATATCCTAAACCTTTGACATTAAAAGATGCAAGAGATTATGCAGTTTATTCTATTGATAATAGATTATCTAAGACTGCGTTCTTTGTACCTTTGGGGAAAGCAAAAAGAGTTGTAAGACCCCCAAGACAAATACAAAATTATGCTTCTAGGAATAGTTTTAAAGTCAGGCCTTATAGAATTAGATTTGGAAAGAAGAGAAAATTAGTTAATGGATTTATCGAGAAGAGAAGATTCTTCCAGGATACTATTGGAGAGAGAAGAGCATTAAGAGTTGCTAGGAAAATAAGTCCACAAAGGAGAAGACAACTAATAAAACAATTACAAAAGGCAAGATCTGCAAGGTTTGGAAATAGGCCGAGAATGCAAAGAAGAATTACATCACAAAGAACACAAAGGATTGTCAGAAGAAGAACTAGGACTATCAGTCCAAGCCAAAGAAGAGTATTGTTATTAAGACTAAAAAAAGCAAGGGCTGTTAGAATGAGAAATCTGAGAAGGAGATAAATATTTAAACCTCCATGTACACTAGTTCTATAATATGTTTAAAAGAGGAACACGAGGGATATTTCTATTTGCAATACTATTTATAAATCTATCTTTTATATCTGCTGAAGATTGGAAGTATAATTATCTTCCTCAGCCTTCAACTACAACAACAATTAATCAATTCAATTCAACTAATGCTTCTGTAAACAATTCTCAATATCTAGAAGGACATCCAGCTTCTTACTTTCAACCTGCAGGAAGTTATTTAACATCTGAAACCGACCCTATCTATTCTGCTTGGATTGCAACCAATCCTCTTTCTCCTTATTATTTAGCATCTAATCCAAATAATTACATCAATTCTTCTTATAATGCAAGTTATGTTCCTTACACAGGAGCAACAGCAAATGTTAATATTGGAAATCATAAATACATCAATATTTTTGTTAATCCCTCTTATTTAAGTGGACAAGCAAGTCAATTTCAAATAACTGATAGCCAAAATTCTGCACCTTTTACATTTCCTGTTGTTAATGCAGTTCAAGGATATGCTTTAATAAGTGGAACAGAGAGTTCAAACTTTGCAGGGAAAAGCACTAATGTAGTAAGTGGAGCATTTCAAGATACTTCTTCAATAACTCATGCAAATACTTATCATGTTTCAACAGCAGTTGCAGGAACATCACTTTGGATGGGAACACAAACAACATCTTCAACAATATTAAGAATGTATGGGGGTTCATTTACTGCACAAGGAGATTTTGGTAATGGTTCTTATGGGGGAGAACACTATGGAGTTGGAGGTTATGCAACAGGTAATGGTTCTGTAAATTATGGTGGATATTTTACAGGAAGTGGAGCAACAACTAATTATGGAGTTTATGCTAATGGAAATACTAACTTTTTAGGAACAAGAACTTACTTTGGTTCTAATGGAGGGATATTAGGAACAGCAAGAGTAGATTGTGAGGCATCAACAAATGGAGCAGTATCAACAGCACCTTTAAAGTTGAGGGGAATAACCTCAACAAATCTTCTCCCAACATTATTAACAGCACCAGAATTAGGTGCAATAGAATTTCTAAATCCCTCATTATACTTTTCAATATGGGATGGGAATATTGTTGGAGCAGAGAAATTCACAGGGTTTTTAAGAACAAAATGGACAATTTCATCAGGTTGGG
>Ga0247840_10009539_pt1 | contig 12497 bp, 14 predicted proteins | sample LaCruzMarch2015__FD_192404 | JGI IMG/M metagenome (GOLD analysis project Ga0247840, IMG submission 192404) | Freshwater microbial communities from meromictic Lake La Cruz, Castile-La Mancha, Spain - LaCruzMarch2015_17m | ecosystem: Environmental > Aquatic > Freshwater > Lake | place: Spain...
CTCCCCTTTAGGGGTTGGGGGTCGTTCTTATACAAACGTTAAAGACCTCGGCAATTTGCAGGAGGCAATACAAGAGGCATTAGAAATAAAGAAAAATCGCTTTGCTTACAAGCATATTGGCGAAAATAAAACACTGTTGATGGTGTTTTTTAACTCCAGCTTACGAACCCGCTTGAGTACGCAAAAAGCAGGTATGAATTTGGGAATGAACACCATGGTACTTGACGTAAATGCCGGCGCATGGAAATTGGAAACCGAGCGTGGCGTTATTATGGATGGCGATAAACCCGAACACATTCTGGAAGCCATTCCGGTTATGGCAAGCTATTGTGATATTATTGGCGTTCGTGCGTTTGCTCAGTTCGAAAGCAAGGAATTTGATTATCAGGAAACGATTATCAATCAGTTTATTAAATATTCAGGCAAACCAGTTTTCAGCATGGAAGGAGCTACTTCGCATCCTTTGCAGGCTTTTGCCGATTTGATAACCATCGAAGAGTTTAAAGATAAACCACGCCCCAAAGTGGTATTGACATGGGCGCCGCATCCCAAAGCCTTGCCACAAGCAGTTCCAAACTCGTTTGCCGACTTTATGAACGAAGCCGATGTTGATTTTGTAATTACACACCCCGAAGGATATGAGTTAGCGCCCGAATTTGTGCGTGGTGCTCGTGTGGAATACGACCAGATGAAGGCATTCGAAGGAGCCGATTTTGTGTATGCGAAAAACTGGGCAGCATTTCAAGACCCAAATTACGGAAAAATCCTGAGTAAAGACATGAATTGGACAGTGAGCTCGCGACAAATGGCTGTAACTAACGATGCCCGTTTTATGCATTGCTTGCCGGTGCGCCGCAATATGATTGTAACCGACGAAGTGATAGAAGGACCGCGCTCCATCGTTATCCCCGAAGCCGCCAACCGCGAAATTTCAGCTCAGGTAGTGATTAAAAGATTACTTGCCCCCTAACCCCCTAAAGGGGGAATAATGAGCGACAAGAAAACTTTATTGAACCATAAAAAAAACACACAATGAATAATTCAGACAAAGATATTAATCGCCCTGTTTCTCCCCCTTCAGGGGGCAGGGGGGCAGGTATTGGTTTAGAACAAGTTATTGCGTCGATACGCAACGTGCCGGATTTTCCGAAACCAGGAATTTTATTTAAGGACATAACCACAGCCATGAAAGACGCCGAAGTGCTTCATTACATTGCCGATGAGTTATATTATTATTACAAAGACAAAGGTATTACCAAAGTAGTAGGCGTTGAGAGTCGTGGATTTGTATTGGGAAGTATTTTGGCTTACAAACTCGGAGCTGGTTTTGTTTTACTGCGCAAGCCCGGAAAATTACCTTCCGAAACGTATAAAGTAAGTTATGACCTCGAATACGGTTCCGATTCACTCGAAATACACAAAGACTCTATCGACGAAAACGATGTGGTGTTGCTCCACGATGACTTACTCGCTACCGGTGGAAGTGCCAGTGCGGCCTTGAAATTACTTACCGAATTTGCTCACAGCGATGTTTATGTGAGCTTTCTGATTGAACTTGAATTTCTGAATGGTAGGGAAAGATTAAAGGGAGCTAATGATATTCATGCGCTGATAAAGTTTTGATAAATTTATCAGTATCACACAACGACCCATTTAACGAACGGCTATGAACGATTTATCAAGCAATGAGTTTAGTCTGACACCTGTGGAAATTGAAAACCGAATTTTCACTGTTCGTGGTATGCAGGTAATGATAGATAGTCATTTAGCAGAGATGTATGGTGTGGAAATACGAATTCTCAATCAATCAGTAAAAAGAAACAATGAGCGATTCCCTGCGAGTTATATGTTTCAGTTGACTTCAGAGGAGTGGGATTTTTTAAGATCACAATTTGTGACCTTAAAAAATAGCAACAATAAGCAATTTCAAACTGAATTGTTGAATGAAAATAGAGGTAAGCATCGTAAATATCTCCCTTATGTATTTACAGAGCAAGGCGTGGCAATGCTTTCGGCTGTATTAAAAAGCCAAGCTGCTGTAAAAGTTAGTATTATGATAATTAATGCTTTTGTTGAAATGCGAAAAGTTCTTGCCAACAACGCCGGTTTATATCAACGTTTGGATAAAATTGAATTAAAACAACTTGACGCTGATAGAAAATTTGATAAGCTTTTCGCAGCTCTCGAAAGTAAAAATCCAGAACCTGAAAAGGGAATTTTCTACGAAGGTCAAATATTCGATGCATACAGTTTTGTTGCAGACAAAATTCGTACTGCACAAGAATCAATTATACTGGTTGATAATTATATAGATGACACGGTGTTAACACTATTCATCAAACGAAATTCGGGTGTGAAAGCTAGCTTTTATACCAAAAACATCACTAAGCAACTTATGTTAGATGTTCAAAAACACAATGCTCAATATTCACCAATTGAAATATTTGAGTTAAAAACATCTCACGATCGATTTTTAATTATTGACAATACTGAACTCTATCATATCGGAGCATCACTAAAAGATGTTGGCAAGAAATGGTTTGCATTTTCGAAAATGAACACCGAAGTTAAAAAAATGTTGGAGCTGCTGAATATCTGCATTGTTGAATAATCGGGAATTACAAATTAATAACGTAAAAATTTAATACTATGTCAGGAGGAAGATTTGATTATATACAGTATCGTTTTTCAGAAATAATTGATAGGATAGATCAAGAAATCAGAGATAATAATGCCGATCCACGTCCGGAGGATTGGTTTAGGCCAAATAATTACAGCGCCGAAACACTTGATGAGTTTCGCAAAGGGATAGAATATCTCAAAAAAGCACAAATATACACGCAGCGAATAGATTGGCTTCTATCGGGAGATGATGGCGAGGATGATTTTCACGAAAGGCTTTCGGAAGATTTCAAAGAAAGTGGTTTCAAAAAAAATCTCTTAATAAACGGTTAGGCTAAATAATCATCACACTATATAAAACAAATCAAAATAATATTTGGATAAAAGTAGAAATTATTCTACTTTTGCAAAATCATAAGCTTTTTAATGAAATCAAGTGAATTAAACAGACTAATACTTCGAAATGGTTGGATAGTTGTTTCGCAAAGAGGTAGTCATACCAAATACGAAAAAGATGGACGGGTTTACGTTGCAACTTTTCACGGTAGTAAAGAAGTAGGTAAGGGACTTGTGCTAAAAATTAAAAAAGAAATGGGACTTAAATAGGATTATATTTGATTAAAAGTAAATTATTATGACAAAGATTGAAGCAATTATAGAGCGAGCAAGCGATGGAACTTACAGTGTGTATTGCACAAATGAAATTTTTTCGGGGATGGGCGACAACGTAGAATTAGCAAAAGCTGATTTGCTGGAGCAAATGAAATTTTTCAAAGAAACAGCCGCCGTTGATGGACACACTTACCCCGCATTTTTAGATGAAGATTTTGATATTGTTTATAAATTCGACACCAAAAGCCTGTTGGAGTATTATTCCGGCATTTTAAGTTTATCTGGTTTAGAAAAAATTACCGGCATACACCAAAAGCAACTTTGGAAATATCTGCACGGGCAAGCTAACCCCCGCCGGGCACAGATTGAAAAAATTGAAACCGGACTGCATCGGTTTGGTAAAGAATTGATTGCGACATCGTTGTAGAAAGGGACTATGTTTTATAGATTTATATTTGATAAAACTGAACTTCATTCCTAATATTTACTTATAAATTGAATCAAATGAAATTGAAAATTTACGCTTTTCTTTTGTTTATGTTTGAACTATCTCAGATACAAGCACAAACCATGTATGTGAAACAAAGTAGTGGCACGCAAGCAGGCTTTACTTTGAATAGTGTACGAAAAATGACATTTTCGACAGGGAATTTAACTGTTCAGAAATCAGACAATAATTCAAATGTGTATACTCTTAATAATTTACGGTATTTGAATTTTTCAAGTATTACTGCTGGTGTTTTTTTTAATACATCTGATAATCAATTGATAATATATCCTAATCCGATAGTCGATGTTTTAAATATTGATTTATCAGGCGAAATAACCAAAAGTGCAATTGTAAGTATATTGACACTTGATGGCAAAATACTTCAAACTCACCATTCTGAAAACACCGACAAATTAAGTATTAATCTTAGCCATTTGTCAAAAGGAATGTAGCTTTGCCGATATACTAATGGTGAAAATATTAAAACAGTAAAAATCATAAAACAATAACAGGAGAAATTTTGCATGAAAAAACTTATTTTATTCTTTGTAGTTCTATTTGTGTTTTGTCACCCAAGCAATGCACAAAACGACACCATGTACATTATGAAAAATGGAGTGACTATTGGTAAATACAATGTAAATTCACAGGTTGATAGCGTGATTTTTTATAAACCACAGCCACCAAACAGCGGAACATTTACCGATAGCAGAGATGGTAATGTTTATAAATGGGTAAAAATTGGTAATCAGATATGGATGGCAGAAAACCTGAAATATCTACCTAGCGTCGTTGGACATGAAACAGGATCAAAGACAACACCATGTTATTATGTTTATGGATACAATGGCACAAGTTTAACTACTGCCAAGACCGTATCTAATTATATTACTTATGGCGTTTTATATAACTGGAGGGCAGCTTGTTCCTCGTGTCCCTTAGGTTGGCATTTGCCTAGTGATGCTGAGTGGATACAATTAACTAATTATTTGGGAGGTGAAAGTATTGCCGGTGGTAAACTAAAAGAAACAGGCATAACCCATTGGCTAAGTCCTAATACCGGAGCAACCAATCAAACTGGATTTACTGCTCTTCCAAGTGGACGCCGAGACATTGATGGATTTTGGGGTATTTTGAACCACTCTAGCTGGTGGAGTTATACACAGGATAGTTCAACGAGTTCGTGGTACTATTTCATGCACTATGATTACAACAATCTATATAGGCACAATAACCCAAATGAACTTGGGTTTTCTGTTCGCTGTTTAAAAGATTAAGTCAAATACTATAAATAAAGGTGATATAAAAATGAAAAATAGTGTAGTTTTACTAGTAATTATGTTATTTTTAGTATTAACAATTAGTTCTCAAAATGACACCATGTATATAATGAAAAATGGCGTGGCTGTTGGTAAATACAATGTAAATACACAGGTTGATAGCGTGATTTTTTATAAACCACAGCCACCAAACAGCGGAACATTTACCGATAGCAGAGATGGTAATGTTTATAAATGGGTGAAAATTGGTAATCAGGTTTGGATGGCTGAGAATTTACGTTATTTGCAAAGTGTTGTCGCACCAACCACAGGCTCGACAACAACCCCTTGTTATTATGTTTATGATTATTATGGTACAGATGTTAACGCTGCCAAAGCTACAGATAATTATAAGATTTATGGCGTTCTATACAATTGGAGTGCAGCTTGTGCCTCTTGTCCTATAGGATGGCATTTGCCAAATGTTGTTGAATGGTATCAATTAATCGATTTTCTTGGTGGATTAAGTATTGCCGATGGTAAACTAAAAGAAGTCGGAACAATACATTGGGCTAGCCCAAATGACGACGCAACAAACGAAACTGGCTTTCGAGCCCTTCCTGGTGGCGATCGTGGTAGTAATGGGTTATTTGGTGCTATTGGGAAATTCGGTCATTGGTGGAGCTCTAATGATAATGCATGGGGGCTGCTCATAGCCAACAATTACAGCATGAGTGGTTTCAGCCCTAAGGAGGTAGGTTTTTCAGTTCAATGCATGAAGGATTAACACATAAACGTTTAGCACACAACAAAAATTATATAGCGATATAATTTTTGTTGTGTGCTAAAGTAACAGTCTTAAAAAAATGAACAATAACTTATATTGGACAGTATTTAAAAATTTAGAACATGAACTAATTGAATTATCAAATTTAATTCATATTGACGATAATCAATTAGAAGTATATTCAATTAAAATTACTGAATTAATTATTAGAACGGTTGTTGAAGTCGAGTCGATATCAAAAGAATTATATCTTCAAAATGAAGGAACAAAAGATAACGACAGAAATTTGTTTTTTGATACAGATTGTTTAGACTTGTTAGAAAGTAAATGGCTTTTGAGCAAAAAGCAAGTTCACATTACAGGTTTAAATTTTTATTTCAATTCGACTGATAATAAAATTTTGACTCCGCTAAATAAAGCAAACAAACGCGGATCAAGCTCGTCAGATTGGCTTAAAGCATATCAAGCTCTAAAACACAATAGATCAAAGTCGTTAAATAAGGGAAATTTAAGAAATTTAATTAAGGCTTTAGCTAGTTTATATATCTTGAATTTGTATTACAAAGATACTATTTATGATTTTGGTAAAGATGAAACCGATACTAATTTTGATAATAGCTTAGGCTCAGCTATTTTTGCAGTGAAAATTCATAGAAATAATACTGTTAGTGTTGATAAAGAGTATTCCAAGAATAATGATTTCGATGAATGTATATATTTATTTAAGTCAACGAAAGAGACAATTTCAAAAGCTCAAGAGAATTTGAAAATTTTTATTGAAAAAACCAATAATAGAGCTACCTCATTATTAATTCAACAAATAGAAAAAGGAATGATAGGAATTCAAAACAAAAATCAAGAAGAGATTAATGCAATTTTTGAGAAGATAAAGAATGACAATATGAGTGTTGTCGCAAATGAAAATAAATTATTGTTAAAAAAAATATTTGAGGACTTAAAATTCGAAGCTATTCTCAATAAACAACAGTATTGAATTTTAATGAAAGTATTTTCCCAAATTTTTATTGTTTGCTAACCATTAACTTAGGCTTTATTTTGGTGTGAATGATTTATTAAACAAAAAGCCCAATCCATCGAATATGGAAATTGAAAACCGAATTTTCACTGTTCGTGGCATGCAGGTAATGATAGATAGTCATTTGGCAGCGATGATTAGCATTGTTAAATAAAATAGTACAAAAATGAACAAACTAACAGCCGTAAAAGTTGGTGGTAAAATTGTGGAAGAGCCTCAAAGCCTGAAATAATTAGTAACTGATTTTTCGAAAATAGAAGACTGAATTTTTATACAAATCACACAATAGATGCCAATAATGTGATTATTTACACATAATTCATATTTATTCTGTGATTTTGTGGCAAATTCTTTTCAACCAAAACTTAGAATATAGTTTTCGCTTTATAATCTTAAATATGAGAGTAATGGATTGATACTTTTATAATCTGTAAAAAAATATCATTCCTGTATAAAATATTAATAAATTACTCATAATAATGTATTTATGAAAATTATATTCATATATTTGCAACTCATAATGTAATTTTATCTTGATATAATAGCAAAAGAAGTCATGTATCTACGAAAATTAGTGCTCGAAAACGAATATGAAGATAGTGTTTTTTTGTGGGGAGCTCGTCAGGTAGGGAAAACTACTTTATTAGAAAATCGGTATCCCAATGCTCGGTATTACGATTTGTTGCAAGCCACAGAATTTGAACGGTTTTTTCGTCGTCCTGCTCTGTTGAGTGAAGAGTTGGAAACAGCCAACGAAGGGGAATTGGTGATTATAGATGAAATTCAGAAAGTACCACAATTATTAGACGAAATACACCGATTAATCCACCGAAAAAAACTTCGTTTTATACTTAGTGGTTCCAGTCCGCGAAAATTGAAACGGATGGGAGCCAATTTATTAGGTGGTAGAGCTTTGAGAAAAACGCTTTTCCCGTTGGTAAGTGCCGAAATTCCGGATTTTGATATTTTAAAGGCAGTAAATAATGGAATGATTCCCCGGCATTACACCGTAAATAATCCATGGGAACGTTTTAGGGCTTATATAGGTGTTTACCTAAACGAAGAAATAAGAGAAGAGGCTATTTCGAGAAAACTAAATTCATTTTCGCGATTTTTAGAGGTTGCTGCATTTAGCAATACCGAAATGGTAGTTTATAAGAATATTGCTCAGGATTGTGGTATAGACCATCGAACTGTAAAAGAGTATTTTGAAATTTTGCAGGATACTTTGATTGGTTATTTAATTCCAGGCTTCGGTGCTACACAAAAAAGAAAAGCTATTTTAGCTCCTAAATTTTATTATTTCGATGTAGGTGTTGCCAATTATTTGAGTAATCGAAAAAATATTATTCAGGGCACTGATGCTTTTGGTCATGCCTTCGAACATCTTATTATACAAGAAATTATTGCCTATCTTAGTTACCATAATTCGGATAACGCTTTATCTTACTGGCGCACAAGTAGCGGTTACGAAGTGGATGCAATTATTGGTGATGGACTTGTTGCAATTGAAATAAAATCAAATAGCGAAGTTAGTTCACGGCACTTAAAAGGTTTAAAGGCATTTAAAGAAGATTTTCCTGCTGCAAGGGCAATGGTAGTTTCGATGGATAAAAATAAGCGAATTCTAAATGGAGTAGAAATTTTTCCAGCCGTTGAATTCTTAAAAGAACTTTGGAATGATAATATTGTCAATTAAATAATTGTGAAAGAGCCTTAAAGCTCGAAACAACTGCTAACCCATTTGTTAAAATAATCAGTAATAAATACCCTTTATCACACAATAAGTGCCAATATTGTGATTTTATACACATAATTCATATTTATTCTGTGATTTTATCTTAAAAACAAATATGAACAAACTTACACTCGTTAAAGTTGGCGGCAAAATTGTGGAAGAGCCAGAAAGCCTGAAACAATTATTAGCCGATTTTTCAAAAATTGAAGGCTACAAAGTGCTGGTGCATGGAGGTGGTCGGTCGGCAACGGCTATGGCTGCCAAACTTGGCATTGAAAGTACAATGGTGAATGGCCGTCGTGTAACCGACGAAGAAACGCTAAAAGTGGTAACTATGGTGTATGGTGGCTTGGTAAACAAACAAATTGTGGCTGGTTTGCAGGCTATTGGTGTAAATGCGCTTGGACTTACAGGCGCCGACTTAAATTATATGCGTTCCGAAAAACGCCCCGTGAAAGATGTAGATTACGGTTTTGTGGGCGATGTAAAAGAAGTTAATGCCGGAATTTTGGCCGATTTAATTGCCAAAGGTGTTGTGCCTGTTTTGGCTCCACTTACACACGATATGAATGGTAATATGCTCAATACCAATGCCGATACCATTGCAGGAGAAGCCGCAAAAGCATTAGCAAAGTATTTTGACGTAACATTAATGTACAGTTTTGAGAAAAAAGGTGTACTTTTGAACGAAAATGATGATGATAGTGTTATTTCTGAAATTACACCATCTTTGTTTCAAAAATATGTAGCTGATGGAATAATTTCGGGTGGAATGATACCAAAGTTGGAAAACGCTTTCGAAGCCATTAATGCCGGTGTAAAACAAGTAATTATAACACGCGCTGATTTGATTCATACTGACGGAGGAACGAAAATCTTAGGATAGAAATAAGTCGACGGACAACAGACGACAGTCGACAGAAAACAAAATAACTATAAATAACGCACGAAGTGCAAATAACGGCAAAGCCCAATAACGCGAAGCAAATAACGGCAAAGCTCAATAACGTGAAAAAAAATGCAAATAGTAAATTTATCGGAAAATAATTCCGTTCTCAATCATTACATCAAAGAAATTCGTTCGGTGGAAATTCAGAAAGACGCAATGCGTTTTCGTCGAAATATTGAACGAATTGGCGAAATTATGGCTTACGAAATAAGTAAAAAAATGCACTTCGTTTCGGAAGATGTACAAACTCCACTTGGCATTTCGCCCGTAAACGTGATTGACGAAAAAATAGTGCTCTCAACTATTCTTCGTGCGGGTCTGCCTTTGCATCAAGGTTTTCTGAGTTATTTCGATCAGGCCGAAAATGCTTTTGTATCTGCTTATCGAAAATACAAAGATGCGCTTAAATTTGATATTTATATCGAATACATAGCATCGCCCGATTTAACAGGTAAAACGCTGATTATAATTGACCCAATGTTAGCAACCGGAGGTTCGATGGAATTGACTTATGGTGCTTTACTTACGAAAGGAACACCCGCTAATGTGCATATAGCCACTGTTATTGCAAGTAAGCAAGCAGTGAAATACCTGAAGAAAACTTTTGCAGGCTCAGGAATTACGCTTTGGACAGCAGCTATCGACCCCGAGCTGAATGATCATTCATACATAATTCCCGGAATTGGCGATGCCGGCGATTTGGCCTTTGGCGTTAAACTTTGATTCCCCGTTTTATTTCCGTATCTTTGTAGCGAATTCTGTTCCGTGCGTTTGAATTTTTTTTACGGTTTTAGAGAGCAGAATTCGCTAAATATTTTATGACATTTGATCAATTAGATCTTATAGAGCCGATCTTAAATGCTCTAAAACACGAAGGATACAGCCAGCCAACTCCTATTCAGGAAATTTCTATCCCCATTGTACTTCGAGGCACCGATTTGTTAGGATGCGCACAAACAGGAACCGGTAAAACGGCTGCTTTTGCTATTCCTATTTTGCAGTTGTTGCACGAAAACAAAGGTAGCGACCGCTCGCCACGCAAAATTAAAGCCCTTATTGTAACGCCCACACGCGAATTGGCTATTCAGATAAACGAAAGTTTTGCTGCTTACGGTCGGTTTATGAATTTGCGTCATGCGGTGGTTTTTGGTGGCGTACCACAAAGTCAGCAGGTTGGAGAATTGCGTAAAGGTGTTGATATTCTGATAGCTACTCCTGGGCGTTTACTCGATTTGCAAACACAGGGTTATGTGAAATTGAACGATTTAAGCATTTTTGTGTTAGACGAAGCCGATCGCATGCTCGATATGGGTTTTATTCACGATATTAAAAAGTTGTTGAAATTGATTCCGGCTAAACGTCAATCGCTGTTCTTTTCGGCAACAATGCCCGAATCCATTCGTGTGTTGGCCGGAACTATTCTTACAAAACCCGAAGAAGTGCAGGTTACACCTGCTTCGACCACTGCCGAAACCATTCAGCAGGAAATGTATTTTGTAGATGCAGCCAATAAAAAAGATTTGCTAATTCATTTACTTCAGGATAAAAAAATTGCCACAGCATTGGTATTTACGCGCACCAAACACGGCGCCGACAAAGTGCAGCGTTTTTTGGTAAAAGCAAATATTAAAGCCGAAGCCATTCACGGAAATAAATCGCAAAATGCCCGTCAGAATGCGTTGCGGAATTTTAAGGACAGAACTACGCGTGTGTTGGTAGCAACCGACATTGCTGCTCGTGGAATTGATATCGACGATTTGAATTTGGTAATCAACTACGAAATTCCGAATGTGCCGGAAACTTATGTTCACCGCATTGGGCGGACGGGTAGGGCAGGGCTGGATGGGAAAGCGGTTTCGTTTTGCGATGTGGAAGAGTTTCCGTACTTGCGTGATATTCAGAAATTAATTTCTATTCAAATACCAGTTGTAAAAGAACATCCTTTTCCTGCCGAAAATTTACCGGTTGAAAACAATCGAATTTCGCATTCGAAAGCCCAAAAAAATACAAATAAACGGCCGGATATTAACCCCGGAAAAGGAAACCGACGAAAACCAACGGAAAAAAAGTTGGTGTTAATTCGATAAGTAGTTAAAAGAAGCGAGGGCGTAACTTAAAGTTATGCCCTCGCTTCTTTTTTAGCAAATCACAGTCGATTTCAGTTGTTTGAAAAAGTCATTTCCTTTATCATCAACGAGTATAAACGCAGGGAAATTTTCAACTTCAATTTTCCAAATAGCTTCCATACCTAATTCGGGATATTCCAAACATTCAACGTGCTTGATATTTTGCTCGGCTAAAATGGCAGCCGGACCGCCAATTGAGCCTAAATAGAACCCGCCATATTTCTGACAAGCATCGGTAACTTGTTGTGTGCGATTACCTTTTGCAATCATTATTAAGCTGCCACCATATTGTTGAAACAAATCAACGTACGAATCCATACGACCTGCAGTTGTTGGACCAAACGAGCCCGAAGCCATTCCTTTGGGCGTTTTAGCAGGGCCTGCATAATAAATTGGATGATCTTTTACATATTGTGGTAACGGATTCCCAGCATCAATTAATTCTTTGAGTTTGGCATGAGCTATATCGCGCCCAACAACGATGGTGCCGGAAAGCGATAGGCGAGTTGCCACCGGATAGCTCGAAAGCACAGCCAAAATATGTTTCATTGGTTGGTTCAAATCAATTTTTACGGCATCGCCTTCGCCGGCATTACGCAGATTCTCAGGTATGTATTTGCCCGGATTCTCCTCCATTTTTTCAATCCAAAGTCCATCTTTATTAATTTTTGCTTTAATATTGCGGTCGGCAGAACACGAAACAGCCATTCCTACAAAACACGAAGCACCATGACGCGATAGGCGTACTATGCGAATGTCGTGAGCAAAATATTTTCCTCCAAACTGCGCTCCGTAACCCGAAGCCTGTGCTTGTTTCAGAATTTTTTGCTCCATTTCCACATCGCGGAATGCCTGACCGAGTTCGTTGCCCACGGTTG
>Ga0247840_10009540_pt1 | contig 12497 bp, 6 predicted proteins | sample LaCruzMarch2015__FD_192404 | JGI IMG/M metagenome (GOLD analysis project Ga0247840, IMG submission 192404) | Freshwater microbial communities from meromictic Lake La Cruz, Castile-La Mancha, Spain - LaCruzMarch2015_17m | ecosystem: Environmental > Aquatic > Freshwater > Lake | place: Spain...
CCAGTGTGTTCCAAAACCGCGAGGTCACTCAGCTTTCCACCCAAACCTGGGATGCCCGTGTGACCATTGAGCCATTCCGCGACATGCGTCTTGACCTCGACATCAGCCGCAGTTATACCCAAAACCACTCGCAATATTTCAAGGATACCATTTTGGATGGAAGCACCCGTTTTGTGCACGCCATTCCACAAGATGTAGGTACCCTGACCATGTCGTACTCTGCGCTCAAAACCTTGTTCAAAGGTGATACCTCCGATTTGCGTACCCTTTTCAAAACCTTTGAAAACAACCGGATTACCATCTCGCAGCGCCTAGGTGTGGGCGAACACGTGGACACTACCCTGGCCAAACAGGGCTATACCTATGGCTATGGGCGTACCCAGCAGGAGGTGCTGATTCCAGCCTTTTTGGCTGCTTATACCGGAGAAGATGCACGAGGCATCAACCTGAGCCTGTTTGAGTTGCTGCCAAAAGTCAACTGGCGCTTTACGTACAATGGCCTCAGCAGATTGCCGTTCTTCAAGGACTATTTCCAAAGCTTCAGTTTGACGCACGGCTATAAATCTTCGCTTACGGTCAATACCTTCAATACTGGTCTCGACTTTGTGCGTACCCGCGATCAGGGCTTCCTCAACGAGTTGAACAACAACTTCTACCCCCGCTTGGAAGTACCCGAAATTGTAATCCAGGAAGGTTTCAACCCCTTAATTGCGGTAAGTGCCGTGATGAAAAACGGGATGAGCTTCAACTTTGATTACAAACTCACCCGCAACCTGGCCATGAGTTTTGTCAGCAACCAGTTGGCCGAAACGCGCAAAAAGGAAATCGTCTTCGGGTTTGGCCACAAAATCAACGATTTTGACATCAACTCGATTTTTGGCAAAACCAAGAAGAAAAAACGACCTGCACCCAGGGCTAATCCCAATAGTACGGGCCCTGGCGGCAGCACAACCATTGCTCCCCGAGCGCTGGATTTGCAGTTCAACTTCTCGCTCAGCGACGATGTGACCTTCAACCACCTGCTCGATCAGGGCGTACGCGAACCAACCCGGGGGAGCTACCAATTGAGTATGTCGCCTTCGGCAGAATACAAATTGAACCAACGACTTTCATTGCGCTTCTTTGTGGATTATCGCCGCAGTGAACCAAAAACCTCGGCAGGATATCCTCGAACGGATTCTTCGGGTGGGGTGGTGGTGCGTTTCGCCTTGCAGTAGAGATGCGGCATCCTATTTTTAACCGCAGAGTAAAAGAGTTGACGCGGAGTTTCGCGGAGTTTTTTTAGAGGCACCTTCGGTGCAGAGAGGCCGTGGAGGTCGCCGATGTTGAAGCTTGGTTCGTTGACCTAAATCAAGTCCTAGCATTTGATTTAGGCAAGATACTGCTGGAGCACAATCTCCAGCCACCGCAGGTGGCCGCCTCCATAATACTAAAAAAAACTCCGCGAAACTCCGCGTCAACTCTTTTACTCTGCGGTTAAAACGCGTAATGTGAGTGAATATAGTACTTACCGACCACTCGCCCGCACCCCAGACATAGCCAATCGAAAACCGATCGCCCCAATATCCATCCCCGGATCGTTGAGGTAACGATCTGACACCCGGCAATTCACCGCATTGCTGTCCCAGGAACCACTTCTGGTGATTCGGCCTCGGCCTGTTGCAGCGCCAGATGGATTCGTTTGAGGCTTTGCCTCATAATAGCCAAACCAATCCTGACACCACTCGTTGAGGTTGCCACTCAGGTCATGAATCCCCAATTGATTGGCTTTTTTCTGTCCGACAGGATGAGAACTTCCCTTTGAATTCCCTTTATACCAGGCCACTTCATCGAGGTTGTCGCTTCCAGCGTACTGAAATTTGTCTTTTTGGGAATATTCACCACCCCGCGCAGCGTACTCCCATTCTGCTTCGGTGGGCAGGCGATAGCGTTGCCCGGTTTTTTTGCTCAACCAATTGCAATAAGCCTCTGCACCTCTCCATGTCACATTCACCACTGGGTATCTTTCGTACCCTTTGTCGGGTTGCCAGTGGTCGTTACCATTGATGCTGGTTTTTTGCAAGCCAAATTTATCCGCTGAGATGTATTTATCTGGGTCATCTGCGCGAGTGGGGTTTTCGATTATGTCATTCATAAATGCCGCATACTCCGCATTGGTCACTTCGTATTTGCCGATGGAATAGGTACTCAAAGTCACCTCGTGGGCTGGTTTTTCAGGGCCTTCACAATCTTTATCGCGCCCATCCTGACAGCCCATCACAAATGAACCTCCACTCACTTGCACCATATCGGGCAGAATGGGTTTGTAATCGGTTCTTTCGCCAGTAGTAGTTTGCTCGGTTTGGCGGTTATCGGGGTTGCGTTCGGCAATAGGCTTCAGGCGAAGATCGATCGTGCGATTGTCCATCCGGCGCAATTCGGCCTGGCTATAGTTGAGTGTCAACTGTTGATGCCCGTCTGCAGTAACCTGGATGTTTACACTTCTGATGCGCAACAAATTGCGACGGATCACGTAGGTACCTTTGGCATTACTCGGGCCTCGACTGGTTCTGGCGCCAATGGTCGTGTTCCAGGTCCAGGTCAAGGTGGCGTTTGGGATCGGTTCTCCCGTCCGGTCATCCAATACCCGGGTGGTCAAAATGGCTACGGTATCTTCAGCGGAGGGAGGATTGGCTGGTAAACCCCACTGCTTGACATAAGGCATAGCCATGCGGGTCAGCACCTTGCGGGTACCGGAATTGGGGTTGACCTGAATCAATTCCGCTACCAGGCTATCGGTGCGGCGTACATCACCGGGTCGATTCAGCTTGCTGCGCAAAGTGAAAGTCTGGTTTCCATCCCGGATGTATGCAGCGGTTTGCTCCTGAGCATTGAGGAAACTTGCGTTGTTTGGCCGGTTGTTTCTTTCGCGGGCCAATACCCGCAAGCTCAAGGTTTCATACCGATTGGGATTCTTGTAATACTTGACCTGCAGCTCCAGCGATTGATTCTTAGCTTGTCCTGGAATGATCTCCACGATGCGCGAAGGTTCTTTTTGGAGCAAAGTGGACAAATTGGGACGCAACTGAGTCGTATCAAAAAAGCCACGACGATCCAGTTCGGCGTAGATGCCTTCGGCCTGGGCAGGATCTTTTACGGTATTGGTCAGGTACAAAATCACTCCTTCTCCGTGTAAGCTGGCGAGTGCCAGGCGCTGATAAGCAGCCTGATCAACAGCGGGAACATTTTTTGCACTGAAGATGGTCTCCAGCTCGCGGTTCTGTTGGAAGAACAACAAACTAAGAGAGTCGGGAGCACGCAAATAGCTTTGGTTTTGCCAGGCACGGTAGTAGGTTACCCCCAGGTTGTAGTTCAAGCGCGCCAGATTCAAGGCAGCCGAATGGCGTTGTGGGTCTGCCTGTTGTGCCCGCTCGAGGAGGTTGCGTACTTGGGGTGGATAGGTGTAAGTTTTAGGCCCCTCGTTGCTGGCTCTTGAGGTCGCCAACATTTCGGAGAAAGCCTTTTCCTGGTAAAGCTGCACTGCCTCATTGTTGAGCAGCGTCGCACTATCGCTGTTGACCACTTCTTTGATCAAGGGATTGCCACGCAATTGAATTTTGGGTTCAAACAGTCGGGCTGCTGGCTCCTGACCAAAAGCCCAGCGGTAAAGCCGGGGCGTATTGTCTAGTACTAAAATGCTAAAAACCAGGGTCAGAAAAGCAACAACACAAGCCAGCATTTGCCAAAACGTCCGATTGAAAACGGGGGGCTTGGGAGGTTGTTCGGTGATCGGTATTTCCTGCTGCGCAGCTTCGCCATATTCTTCCAAAAAGCGGCGCAAGGTGGGTTCGTCGGGTTGAAGTGGGAAAATAGGCTGATTGAAATTCGGCATGTTCGTCTGCCCGACGTTTTGTTGAGAGATGTTCGACTGAAAAGATTCCTCCGCCATCGCGCTTTCCTCTGCGAACCCGCCTTTGGTCATGCGTCGTGAGCGTTGCATGGGCGCAAGCTCCCGCACCGCTACGCCACCCAGATCCTCGATGTGGACGCGGTTGAACCAGCCTTTGTCCAGCAAAAGTTTGACCTGTTCCTGAGTGATCGGTTCAAAGGGAGCAAGGGCAAAGCGTTGTACGGTCAAATTGGTTTGTAAGGCTCGATTGGCAAAACCCGGCGCCGCTTCGGCCATCGAGTCTTCCAATTCTTTGGTGATGGCCTGGCGGGCCAATTCTTCGTCATACAAATCCAGATCCGCCAGCAATTCCTTGCGCAGACGAGGGTTGATTTTTCCTTCCTGCAAACTGGGAATACGCGACAGGAGCAGCAGGTTGTCGGCATTCAGGGAAATGTCAAGTGCAGCTCCAATGGCCAGAGTGATCTCCCAGGTGGGCGTAGGGTACACCGCCAGCGCACAAAACCAGCGGTACAGATCCGATTCGTAACCCAGGTATTCAGCATGGTCGCTGGCACTGCGCCAGCGGCGGTTGATGTCGGCTTCTTCGCGGGTGGCAGCCAGGCTTTCGCGCCAGGAACTAAAAGTTGTAGGCAGATCATCGGTCTCCATACCATTGTCGATGAAATGGGCGGCGGCCATTTGGCCTTCCAGGTCGGCAGGAAACACGGGCAGGATACTGTGCAAACTGGCCTCGCGGTAATCCCAACTTCGGGGCGGACGGGGCGTAAGCAAGAGGCGACGTTTCCAGCGTTGCAAATCGGCGGCGCTTTCCTTGCGTAGGGCCTGGTTTTCTTTTCCGTAAGGATCAAGTAAACCGTGGGCATCGCCAAACACAATCACCCGATGCTCTGGACACAATCGACTGATTTGCTCCAACGTGACGCCTTGAGGAAACTGATCGTTCCAGAAATGGAAAAAATGGCTGCGGTAATAAAACACCTCGGCGTGTACATCTTGATCGTGCAGTACCTTCACCAAATGACGCAACAATCTACCCTGGTGGCTGCTTTCGTTTTGTTCGTCTACCAAAAACAGGTAATCAGATGGCCGAGTCGTGCTGCGAAACCGCAAACTCGGGTATCCGCCTCCGGCAATGGTGGCATCCAGGGTTTTGGGGACATCTACCTCTTGACGCAGGCCTTCCTGACGGCGGCGCAGGGCATCCGCCAGCCGAAATTGTCCGGCCAAATTGCGGATCAATCCATTCAATGAGCGGAAAGGAATTTCATACGGTGGCCGATCGGGCGATTGTTGGGGCAACCCTCGCGGTTGCTGATTAGGCAATTCAGGTGCAATTGGCCGTTGCGTTTTTAACCAACGAAAAAAACTATAAAAACTGGCGGCTGCCAATAAAGCCACAATCAGCCAGGTTCCCCAACCAAAAGCCGCTTCGGGTATGATGGGGTCGTACTGCAAATCGTACCAGGGCAAAAACACCTGAGTCTCTCCAACGCGCATGGTCGCCGAGGTACTGCTGGTACAAAACCCGGAGAGACCCAGGCGGGTTACTTTGAGTTCCACTTCATACGATCCATCTTCCAGGTAGCTGTGAGTAGGGTTGCGCAGGGTGCTGGTTTGGGCGTCGCCAAAATCCCAGAGAAACTGTAGATCAGTGCTGTCGTCGAGTACCTTGGGAGTAAAGGTGTACGCCTCTCCTGGCAACAGATTGTCTGGCAAGTCCAGTCCATCCAGTTGAGGCGGATTGACGCATTCAACTACCAGATCACCCTGATAGCGGAAGGTGCTGTCGCGGGTTTTTTCCTGAATTTCGAGGATGACGGTTTTCTCGGGATTGCCCTGCAATACTTTAAATGGGATACGCCAGTTTTTGCTGCCAAAGTTTTCTTGCTCCAGGCTATCGCTGGATTTGTCGCGCAAGCTCCAGTGGATTTTTGCGCCAGCAGTATCGATGTTTTTGGTATTGAGGGTAAAAGTAGCCGAATCCCCCACGCGAATTGGGGTAGGGGATATGGAGTATCCGATCGTAGTCACTCCCGGATCAGATTTCAGCAAAGGATAAATAAGGTAGCCCAAAACCACCAATAAAAGTACACTTGGGAATACCCACCACCAGCGCCGTAACCAGGTACGGAGCGTTTTCAGCCAGGCATTTTTGGCATCGACTTTGTCTGCATCGCTTGCTGCATCCAGTAATTCGGTATAGTATTGGTCAAAAATGGCGTAGAATCGTTCTTGCTCGGCTTTGCTGCGGGCAATCACTGGAGCCAACAGGAAGCGCAGCTTTTGTGGCTCGCGCCAATGCGCGCTGGCCGGGCCGCTGATGACCTGCAACAAACGAATCTTCTCAGCTGGGCTGAGGCTGAATCCCGCCAGTTCCAGGCGTGTGAGCAGGCCTGCCAAGGGTAAGTCGATATGTGGGAATTCGGTGTTGATGGTCGTGATGCTTTGAGGATTTCAAATTTACTGTTTTATTGAGAAAATGCAAGCTCAAAAAACTTTGTCAGCGCGGGGTTAACTATCTTGGTGGGGTAAAAAATCGTACAAAAAGATCTCTTTTCAATATGTCCATCAAGACCATCGACCCAAACGCACTCTCCATTCCTGAGCGCCAGATCTACCTACAGTCCGCTGTTGCGCCCCGTCCCATTGCATTTGCCAGTACCGTGGATGCAGAAGGGAATGTCAACCTTAGCCCATTCAGCTATTTCAATTTGTTTGGCAGCAACCCGCCCATTCTGGTGTTTTCTCCTTCGGTAAAACGGGATCGGAGCTTTAAAAACAGCCATGAAAACATTCTGGAAACGGGCGAAGTGTGCATCAACATCGTGAATTACCCGATGGTGGAACAAATGTCCTTGGCCAGTACCGAGTACGACAAGGGGGTCAATGAGTTCATCAAAGCGGGATTGACCCAGGTGCCTTCTACCTTGATACAAGCTCCCCGGGTAGGGGAGTCTCCGGTTGCTTTTGAGTGCAAAGTGTTGCAGGTACTGCCCTTGGGGACTGATCCTGGTGCAGGCAATCTGGTCATTTGCCACGTACTGCTGATGCACATGCAAGAACAATACCTCGATGAGCATGGGCATTTGGATACCACCAAGCTCGATTTGGTAGCGCGAATGGGGGGCAACTGGTATACCCGCGCTTCTCGTGATACGCTGTTTGAAATCCCGAAGCCCAATCAGAACAAGGGCATCGGGATAGATGCACTGCCCGAAAGCATACGCAACAGCACCATTTTGACGGGAAATAACCTGGGGCGATTGGGCAATACTGAAACATTGCCCAACCCAGAAGAAATTGTGGCATTGCGCACCGTTCCAGAAGTTGCCAAGGCTTTGAACGAGGGACTTGAAACCTTGCACCGCCTGGCACAAAAACGCTTGGAGGCAGGGTATACCGAAGAGGCACTGAAGCTATTGATGCTGGGGGAAAAGGAGGTTTAATGGTTTTTTATCCTAACCCGATACCACTTATTAACTCACATTACGCATTTAACCGCAGAGTAACGGAGTTGACGCGGAGGTTCGCGGAGTTTTTTTAGTATTTAGGAGCTTGCCACCTGCGGTGGCTGGAGATCGTGCTCCAAAAGGATAGTGCTTCAATCAAGTAAACTGCTGGGACTTCTTTTAGGGCAAGGAATCAAACTTCAACAACCGCGACCTCCGCGGCCTCTCCGCACCGAAGGTGCCTCTAAAAAACTCCGCGCGACTCTGTGTCAACTCCGTTACTCTGCGGTTAAATGTGTAATGTGAGGTATTAAAACAAGCTGCGAAGCTACTTAATGTGTAATGTGGGTTTTCAAGTCATTTCGAGAGACAATTATTTCTTCATCGTTCCGAACTCTTCTTAATTTCGCCCAAATTTTCAGACGAAATGAACAACAAAGTATGTGTGGTAACCGGGGCGAACTCGGGTTTGGGTTTTGAAACAGCCAAAGCTTTGGCTGAACAGGGATCGCGGGTAGTCTTGCTGAGCCGCAGTGCAGACAAAGGGCAAGAAGCCCTGGAGGCCATTTTTAAAGCAACCAAAAACGATCAGCTCGACTTGTTTACGGTAGATTTGACTTCCCAAGCCTCCATTCGGGAAACAGGGCAGGCCATTTTGAACAAATACTCCATCATCGATACCCTGGTGAACAATGCTGGAACCTGGATTTCAAAACATGCCCTCACTGAAGATGGGGTAGATACCTTGTTTGCGGTCAACCACCTGGCTTATGTTTTGATGAGTCACCTGTTGTATCCAGCGCTGCGCCAATCTCCTGATGGACGGATTGTGTGTGTTGCTTCGGATTCCCATTTTCAGTTCAAGATCAACTACGACGACCTGAATTTGACCAAAAATTACCACGGCTTGCGGGCTTATGCCCAGTCTAAAGGAGCCAATGTGATGTTTGTGTCAGAACTGCACAAACGCAAAACCGAAGAAAACATTTCGACCTACGCCATCCAGCCAGGTCTGGTCAAAACGGATATTGGCGTCAAGCGCACCAATTGGTTGCACGCGTTGGCCTGGAAAATTCGGCGCAGTGGAGGCGTAAGTCCCGCTGAAGGAGCCCTTTGTCAAATTTTTTGCGCCAGCGCCCCCGAAGCTCAGGGACAAAGTGGCTTGTATTGGGACAAATGCAAACCGAAGCCTTCGGCAAAATACACCTATATAGAAGCAGATCGGATTCGACTCTGGGAACAGTGTTTGGAGATGTGTCGGATTGAGGATTTTTTTCAGCGTTAGCGTCCACCTGCGACACCCACGAAAGAATTCCGGGTTTAGTTTGAGTGTGTGGGGAATAAAAAAAGCCCTCTAATTAATTGATTAGAAGGCTTTTAAATTTATGCGCCTCAGGTAGGGCTCGAACCTACGACCTACGGATTAACAGTCCGCCGCTCTAACCGGCTGAGCTACTGAGGCAGTTGCCGGTGCAATTATCGAATTGCGTGTGCAAATGTATGTCAACTCAAAATAATGTGCAATCTTTGCGCCATAAATTTTCAAAAATATTTTCATTATGAGCTTACTTGCGGTAGGTACTGTTGCCTTTGACGATATTGAAACACCGATGGGTCGGGCAGAAATGGCCATTGGTGGAGCAGCAACTTACATCACTTTGGCTGCCTCACATTTCCTGAATGACCTGCGTCTGGTGTCGGTCATCGGAGATGATTTTCCACAAGACATGTTGGATTTCATGCGTCAACGGGGCATCGACCTCGACGGGCTGCAAGTAAAAGAGGGTGAAAAATCTTTCTTTTGGGCAGGCCGTTACCACGACAACATGAATTCACGGGATACCCTGGATACCCAACTCAATGTATTGGCCACTTTTGACCCCATTTTGCCTGAAGCATATAAGGATACTGAGTACCTGATGCTGGGCAACCTTACGCCATCGGTACAAATGCGGGTGATTGAGCAAATGAACAAACGCCCCAAGCTGATCGCGCTGGATACGATGAATTTCTGGATGGACATTGCGCTGGATAGCTTGATGGAAGTGTTGAAAAAAATTGACATGCTGATCATCAACGATGAAGAAGCCCGTCAACTTTCGGGTGAACATTCGTTGGTAAAAGCTGCGCACAAGATCCACGCCATGGGCCCACGCTTTTTGGTGATCAAAAAAGGGGAGCACGGCGCGTTGTTGTTTGAAGACGACAAGTTGTTTTTTGCCCCCGCACTGCCCCTGCAAGAAGTGGTTGACCCAACTGGTGCTGGCGATACTTTTGCGGGTGGCTTTATGGGGTACATCGCCAAAACGGAAGATACCTCCTTTGAAAACATGAAACGCGCCATCATTTATGGTTCGGCTATGGCGTCTTTCTGCGTAGAGCAATTCAGCGTAGAGGCCCTCAAGTCACTAAATGCCCCCATGATCAACGAACGCGTGCAACGCTTTGTAGATTTGGTGAATTTTAATTTGGAAATCGAAATTTAGTTCTGTTAAATCTAATAAGAATGGACATTCTCCGCCCTCACGCCGAATCCGTTTTTGCTGCCGAACTATCAACTCTTGCTGCCGCTGATCAGCACCAACGCCCACGCAACTGGAAGCTGTCGCCCTGGGCGGTAGTGACTTATTTGATGGGAGGGACGCTGGAGGGAGGAGAAACCATTACGCCAAAATATTTTGGCCAGCGTCGCTTGATCGAAGTGGCAGTGGCCACGCTGGCTACCGATCGAGCCCTCCTGCTGATGGGGGTACCCGGTACGGCCAAGACCTGGGTATCGGAGCATTTGGCAGCAGCCATCAGCGGCAGCTCCAGCCTCCTGGTGCAAGGCACTGCGGGCATGAGCGAAGATGCCCTGCGCTATGGCTGGAATTATGCACGATTGCTGGCCGAGGGCCCATCTGAACGCGCCCTGGTGGCCAGCCCGGTAATGCATGGCATGCAAAACGGCCAACTGGTGCGGATTGAAGAGCTTACCCGGATTCCTTCGGATGTCCAAGATGCCTTGATTACGATTCTTTCGGAAAAAATTCTGCCAATTCCCGAGCTCAACAGCGAAGTGCAAGCTGCACGAGGTTTCAACATCATCGCGACGGCCAACGATCGAGATAGGGGAGTGAATGAACTCTCCAGCGCCCTGCAACGCCGTTTCAACGTGGTGGTGCTGCCACTGCCCAGCAGCATGGAAGAAGAAGTGGAAATCGTGCAAACCCGCGTGGACCAATTGGGCAAAGCACTCGAACTGGCGGAGGCAAAAGTGCCCAGTGAAGAAATTCGCCGACTGGTGACCATTTTCCGGGAACTGCGTTCGGGCAGAACCGAAGATGGAAAATTGAAACTCAAATCTCCTACCGCTACGCTTTCTACTGCCGAAGTCATCTCGGTGATCAACAGCGGGCAGGCGCTTTGCCTGCATTTTGGGGACGGCACGCTGCGCGCGCGTGATCTGGCCTCCAGCCTGACCGGCGCCATCGTCAAAGACACGTCTCTGGATGCCGAAGTATGGCAGGAATACCTCGAAACGGTGATCAAAGGCAGAGATGGCTGGCAGGATTTGTATCGCGCCTGCCGGGAAGGGGTTTAAGTCTGATAAATCGAAAAAATGTAATTGTTTGTTACCCCGCCTTCGGCGAGGTAACAAAACAAATGTTTAGCCACAAATTACACAAATTTCCACAAATTAAGACACGAACTCCGTTCGTGAAGGGAGCACAAACGCAAGTTTGTGGCTTAATTTGTGGAAATTTGTGCAATTTGTGGCTATTATTTAAAAAAGCACCCCACCGAAGGTGGGTGCTAAACTTTCACGAAAAAATTAAAAACTTACTTCCCGATACAGAACCTGGAAAAAATATTGTCCAGCAAATCCTCTGTCGAAATCTCTCCGGTTATTTCTCCCAAATACGCCAGGGCATGCCGGATGTCCATGGCAATAAAATCGGTGGTAACCACATTTTCCAAGCCTTGAATCACCGCTTCAAGACTTTCCTGGGCTTTTTGTAAAGCATCATAGTGCCTTAGGTTGCTGATTATTGCCGAGTCCATGCTCACTTGATTGCCTACTACGGTTTGATAAAGGCGCTCTTTGAGGTACTCGATGTTCATTTCATTGGCTGCCGAGATGGGAATCCACTGCTCGGCACTGAAGTGTGGGTTTGCGTAATGTTTGTATTCGGTGTAGGGATTGAGGTCCATTTTGTTGGCCACCACGAGGAGCTGCGTATCTGGGTGGACGAGTTGAGCAAGGTCGGCTTCCAGTTGAGCAGGTTGGGTTTTGATGACATCGAAGAGATAGATCAATACCGCAGATTGGCGTACTTTTTCCAAGGTTTTTTGTACGCCGATGGCTTCAATGGCATCAGAAGCTTCTCGGATGCCTGCGGTATCAATGATGCGGAACTGGATGCCCTGGATGTTGAGCGATTCTTCGATGGTGTCGCGGGTAGTGCCGGCAATTTCACTGACAATGGCGCGGTCTTCATTGAGTAAGGCGTTGAGCAGGGTCGATTTCCCGGCATTCGGGCGTCCGGCAATAACTGTAATCACGCCTTCTTTAATGGCATTGCCCAACTGAAACGACTCCAGTAACTTGTGAATGAAGCGGAGCAGTTGTTGTACCAAAGCCTTCAACTGAACCCGGTTGGCAAATTCTACATCTTCTTCTCCAAAGTCCAGTTCCAGCTCAATCAAGCTGGCAAAATCGATCAATTCCTGGCGCAACTTTTTTATTTCAGTAGAAATACCTCCCCTCAACTGGTTGATGGCGACTTGCTGCGCGGCTTCCGAACTGGCCGCAATCAGATCCGCTACGGCTTCCGCTTGCGCAAGATCCATCTGGCCATTGAGAAAAGCGCGCAGGGTAAATTCCCCGGGTTGTGCTGCTCGTGCGCCACTGCGAATGAACAAGCGTATCAATTCCTGGATGATGTAATTGGAGCCGTGACAAGAAATTTCCACCACGTTTTCGCCAGTATAGGAACTAGGTTCAACAAAAAGAGAGACGAGTACTTCATCCAAAATCAGGTTTTGTTCGTCCCGAATGGTGCCAAAATGGATGGTATGGCTGGCTTGTTTGCTGAGTTTTTTTCCGTGAAAAACGGTGTCTACGATCTGAATGGCCAGTGGCCCCGACAAGCGGATAACGCCAATGGCACCAA
>Ga0247840_10009541_pt1 | contig 12493 bp, 11 predicted proteins | sample LaCruzMarch2015__FD_192404 | JGI IMG/M metagenome (GOLD analysis project Ga0247840, IMG submission 192404) | Freshwater microbial communities from meromictic Lake La Cruz, Castile-La Mancha, Spain - LaCruzMarch2015_17m | ecosystem: Environmental > Aquatic > Freshwater > Lake | place: Spain...
GCGCGTATGGTCTTGGGTTGGCAGCCAGTTTGGAATAGCTCCATAACCTTAGATAAATTAACTTTATGGTATAAGGCATATTTTGCAGGGCAGAATATGCTGGAACTAAGTCAACGACAAATTAATCAATATATGAAAGATCTCTAATGTTAGAACAATTGCAAACTGAAATTTTAGAATTAGTCGGTAAATTTGCTGCACAAAAGTATGTAGCTAAACCCTTTGTGGCTGGTGAAACCGTGATTCCGCCTGCAGGTAAAGTGATTGGTGAACTGGAACTTAAATATATGGTCGAAGCTTCACTCGATGGTTGGTTAACTACGGGGCGTTTTAATACAAAATTTGAAGCGGAACTTGCTAAGTATTTGGGTGTAAAACATCTAATTACGGTTAATTCAGGTTCTTCGGCTAATTTGGTCGCCTTTAGTGCACTAACTTCGCCTAAATTGGGTGAACGTGCGATTCAACCTGGTGATGAAGTTATTTCGGTAGCAGCTGGCTTCCCAACCACAATTAACCCAATTTTACAGTGTGGTGCGGTGCCAGTATTTTTGGATGTTGAAATTCCTACTTATAATATTGATGTTACTAAACTAGAACAAGCGATTAGTTCAAAAACTAAAGCGGTATTTATTGCACATACTTTGGGGAATCCATTTAATTTAGCTGCGATTCGTGAATTGTGTGATCAACATAGCTTATGGCTAATTGAAGATTGTTGCGATGCGCTTGGTTCAGAATATGCGGGTAAAAAAGTCGGTAGCTTTGGTGATATTGCAACCGTGAGCTTTTATCCAGCCCATCATATAACCATGGGTGAGGGTGGTGCGGTATTTACTAACAATGATCAATTAAAAATTATTGCCGAATCATTCCGCGATTGGGGACGGGATTGTTATTGCCAACCTGGTTGTGATAATACCTGTGGGAAACGTTATTGCCAACAACTCGGTAAATTGCCGTTTGGCTATGATCATAAATACACCTATTCGCATTTAGGCTATAATCTAAAAATTACCGATATGCAAGCTGCTTGTGGTTTAGCGCAGTTGGCACGCCTTGATGATTTTGTTCAACAACGTAAGAGTAATTTTAAGTATTTGAAAGCTAAATTACACGAGTGTAGCGAGTTTCTGATTTTACCAGAAGCCACCGAAAATTCAGAACCATCGTGGTTTGGTTTTCCAATTACAATAAAAGAAACCGCTGGATTTAGTCGTGCGGATTTACTAAATTATCTCGATGATAATAAAATTGGCACACGTTTATTATTTGCAGGCAATGTGACTAAACAACCTTATATGCAAGGACGCACTTATCGCACAGTTGGTGAACTAACTAATTCGGATCGGATTATGAATCAAACTTTCTGGGTTGGAATTTATCCAGGTTTAACTGAAGAAATGTTAGATTATACCGCTGATGTGATTAGCCAATTTTGTGGCGTAGGTTTCTGATGCAACTAACTGAAACGAAAATAGCTGGATGTTATGTAATCCAGCCAAATATCTTTACCGATGCCCGCGGTAGGTTTATAAAAACATTTCACCAAGAGATCTTTATTGCGAATAACTTAAACCTTGATTGGCAAGAAGAGTATTATTCTGTATCGCACAAAAATGTAATTCGAGGAATGCATTTTCAGCTACCTCCGCACGATCATGAAAAATTAGTCTATTGTACTACTGGTGCTGTGTTGGATGTAGTTGTTGATTTACGTAAGTTTTCCCCTACCTTTAAGCAGCATATTTTGATTAATTTGTCTGATGAGAAGGCGAATATGCTTTATATTCCTAAAGGCTGTGCACATGGTTTTAAATCTTTGCAAGATGGAACCGTGATGATGTACAAAGTTGCAACTATGTACAATTCATCTGCAGATTGTGGTATAGCTTGGGATAGTTGTGGAATTAATTGGGAACTTGAGTCTGAAGCAGTAATTTCACGACGTGATAGCGAGTTTGTTATGTTAGATAATTTTATAACCCCGTTTCAGTAAAGATAAGTTAGTTTATGTTGGAAAATAAGAATATTTTAATTACTGGGGCAACTGGTTTTATTGGGTATAACCTTGCGAAATATTTGGCTCGTACTAATGTAGTATATTGCATTGTTCGGAAATTAAGTAACCTAGATAAATTAAGCAATATACCAAATATTCAATTCATTTATTTTGATAGTGATATATCAAAATTTACTAATTCTTTAAGCGCGGTAAACTTTGATTTAGTTTATCATTTGGCTTCTTTATTTATTGCAGAACATAAGCCTGAGAATATAAGTGATTTAATTGATTCAAATATTAAATTTCCAAATCAGTTACTAGAAGCATTAAGTATTACACAAGCTAAAATTAGATTAATTAATACTGGCACTGCGTGGCAAAATTATGATAACTCATTATATAATCCAACTTGCTTATATGCCGCAACCAAACAAGCTTGTGAAGATATAATTAAGTTTTATCATGAAGCAAAAGAGCTGAGTTGTATTACTTTGAGATTATATGATACCTACGGGCAAAATGACGAACGAAAAAAACTATTCTGGCTTTTAGAGCAGTTAAGAGATTCTGGTAAAGATTTAGATATGTCAGCTGGGGAACAAAAATTAAACATTGTTTATATCGATGATGTTATTAGTGCTTTTGAAATTGCAGGAGAGATGCTTTTATTCGATGATAGGGTTAATGCCGTATTTGGTGTTTATTCTGAAGAGGAATATTCATTACGAAGGATTGTTCGCTTGTTTGAAGAAGTTAATAATTGTTGTTTGAATATACACTGGGGCAAAAAAGAATATCGAAAACGAGAGTTGATGCAGCCAAAATATCTTTATCCATGTCTTCCAAACTGGTCTGCAAAAATTAAATTGAATGATGGATTAAAAAGATTATCAAGATGAACTTAAGGCAAATTATGCATAGTAAAATGTTTTGGGGCGTTAGTGCACGAGCTTTGAATATTGCTGGAGGATTTGTTTTATTACCTGTTGTTATTCATTATCTAGATACAGAAATGTTAGCCTTGTATTATTTATTTATTTCATTAACGATGATTACAAGTATTTTGGATTTTGGATTTAATTCTACACTAACGCGAAATTTTGCTTATGCTTACGCTGGCGCGAAGAGGATTCATGCAGAAGGTATTTGTGATGAGTTTGGAACTGAAACTAATTGGAGTTTAGTTGGTGAGTTGTATGTATTATCAAAGAAAATTTATTTTTATTTGAGCCTTGTCACCTTAATTGTATTTTTTATTCCTGGTAGTTATTATATTTACAGTATAATTAAAAAATCATCCATCTCGGTTGAATATGGCATAACTTGTTGGTTGGTTTTCTCTTTATCATCTGTGTTAGCCATGTATTTTGTTTATCTATCAACCATGATTCAAGGTCGTGGCGATGTAAATTTAGCTAATCAAATTTCTATCTTTTCGCGACTAACAAATATAGTGATTACAATTGTTTTGTTGGTGAATGGCTATAGCTTGCTGTCTATTAGTTTCTCAGCCATTTCGGTTTGTATTATTGAGCGTGTTTTATATTTCAAATTTGCATTTCGCGATGATAATCATAAAAAAATCAAGCATTTGAAAGTAGATTCATCGTCAAAGCTCAAAGAAAATTTGAATCGTTTCTTTGGGAGCTTATTTAATTACCCGAGCAACGATTATTTTAGCTACGACCTATTTAGGCTTGCTTGAATCAGCCAGTTATATTTTTACCATTCAAGTTATTTCAATAATTACAGGCATTTCTTCAACTATAATTGGGGTCTATTTACCAAAATTAAATCAGTTGGCTAAACATCCTAATGAGCAATTTAGTCTTTTTTGTTTTAGTAATTTAGTTTCATTATCTGTATATTGTATTGGTGCGGTTATTTTAATTTTATTTGGTAATTATGGTTTAACTTTAATGCATTCAAAGACTCAATTGATTAATAATTGGCAAGTCATTACGTTGTTAGTTGTTTATTTGCTGGAAGTACAACATTCTAATTATGCTACAATGATTACAACTGGTAATCAAGTTCCATTTGTTGGTGCAGCAATTTATTCTGGTATTGCAATTGTTATATTATCTATCATCTTGATGAATTTCACTAAATTAGGGATATGGGCTCTTATTATTAGTCAAGGGGTGGTGCAACTTTCATATAATAATTGGTACTGGATTCGTTTTATTTGTCGTAAATATCACATAAGTTACATCAAAACAATCTCATTAGGGTTAAAATATGTCCAAAATAGATAAGGATACTGATTTTTTTGCGTATGTAGATAATTTTGCGAAATATCAGCATGTTGAATCTGTCAGATTATATGGCCAGCATAAGGCTGTTCCACCCAAGGTTAGTATTACCATACCAACTTATCGGAGACCTGAACTATTGAAAGAGGCGGTCGAAAGTGCGATTAATCAAGATGGCTACGAGGATTACGAGATTATAATTGTTGATAATGATACAACAGGTGAATTTGCGGCGCAAATAATTGAGATGTTAAAATCATTTGCTAGTGATAAAGTTGTATATTACCGTAATCAAGAGAATATAGGTATGTTTGGAAATTGGAATCGTTGTATAGAGCTGGCTACTGGTGAGTGGATGACTATTCTTAATGATGATGATGTACTATTTAAGCATTATTTGATATCAATGACTTCAAACTATAAGACTGCCAATAGGATCGAATGTTGTCATCGAATCTTTCAATGTGAAGATGAGTTAAGATTATGTAAAAATTTGCAGTTTAGTAACAATACGCCGTTACTTAAAATGTCAACATATTTCGTATATATTTTGGATAATTTTAATGGTTGCCAACATTCAATATTATTCCAAATAGAAAAAGGTAAATTAGTTGGAGGTTTTAACAGTGACTTTTATCCTTCGGCAGATTATGTATTTAATGCTATGTATGCGTTTTACTTTAAAGAAGTCTATAGGTTAGATCAAAAATTATGCGGCTATAGGGTGTCCGTAGGTGAGAGTTTGAAGCCTAGTACAAAATTTGGATTTTTTAGAATATATTATCTATTTGGTCATTTTTTGTTACAAAAAAAATCTTGCATTAGTGCCAAGGTGTTTTATAAATTAAATTGTATCTATAGAATTAGAATGTTTAAAGGCTCTCCACCTCTAAAAGTGTTAGACCTTGCTCATAAGTGTTTAAGATCACTCTTGATGAATAAATTTTTTATTAGTAATAACTATAAAAATATTAAAGATGTTGTAAAATGATTAAGTTGTCAGTTGTTGTCCCCGTGTATAATGTTGAAAAATATTTACAGCGGTGCTTAGATTCATTAATTAACCAAACCTTAAATGATTTGGAAATTATAGTAGTAAATGATGGTTCACAAGATAATAGTCAACGAATAATTGATAACTATGTATTACGTTATTCAGGAAAAGTAAAAAGTTACCAAAAGGATAATGGTGGATTAAGTGATGCTCGCAATTATGGTGTCAAATATATTTCAGGCAAGTACTTAGCATTTCTAGATAGTGATGATTGGGTTGATGTTAATTTATATGATGAGTGTGTTAAGCATTTGGAACAAAATGAGGTGGATTTTGTTAACTTTAATTACATAGAAGAGTATGGAGATCGTAAAAAAACGGTTGATTGTAGGTCTAAAATGTATCGTAGTAAGTACTTTATTCCTGTTGTCGCTTGGAACAAAGTGTTTAAGTCTTCATTTTGGTTTGAGAGCAAGTTTCAATTTCTAAGTGGTGTCAAACATGAAGATGTTGAATTAATGCCAAAAGTGATTTTTTTAGCAAAAAATATTGGGTTTCTTGATAATAAAGATGCTTTTGTTCATTATGAAAGAACGAATATAAATTCTATTACTATGCTAAAAAGGGATACGGTGAGTTGGATTAAAGTTGCTGATAGTCTCATAAAGTTTTCCAATAATGTTGATGATATAAATTTTACTAAATTTACGGCCTCAACTTTATTTTACCAGCTGATATTATTTGGTGGTAATCCAGATTTATCATGGAAAGCATATCGTAACAACAAGAGTTTTTTTAACTCAGATAATGTAATCTCTAGGTTGCACGTCATGCTATCGATTATTCAGTCATTAAAATGTGATTACGTTATTTTAAAGCCAATAATAAGTTTACTGCATATTTTTAAGATTAGATCTGAACGATGAAAATTTATATTAATTGTCGGTTTCTTACTCAACGCATCACAGGAGTTCAGCGTTTTGCTTTTGAATTATGTAAAGCTTTAGATAATTTGCTTGTGGAAGTTCATGATTTGCAAATCATTGGTTTAATGCCAAATCGTGAAATAAATGCTCAATACACAGATTATGTGTTTCATAATATTACGATTCAACCATGTGGTCGTTTTGCTGGTCATATTTGGGAACAGCTTGAATTACCATTTTATTCTCGCGGAAGTTTACTGATAAACCTATGCAATACCGCACCATTAGTTAAATTTTATCAAATGATTACACTTCATGATGTGATTTTTATGACCAATTTGGATAGCCAGAAATGGTGGTTTAAAGCGTGGTATCGAGTAATCGCTTATGTTACCAGTGCTACGGCAAAACATATTTTTACGGTGTCACAGTTTTCCCAACAAGAAATTTGCCGTTTACTTGGTTGCAATATTGCTAAAATAACTGTTCTTGGCAACGCTCCAAAAATAACCAATTATCCTTATCAAGATGATATTCTTCATAAATTTAATTTGGTTTCACGTCCGTATTATTTGATGATAGGTTCTAATTCGGCACGTAAGAACACGCAGTTGGTAGCTGAATTATTTGCGCAAGATCCACGCTGTCAAGAGCTGATCTTAGTTATCGCTGGTGGAAAGTACGCTAATTTAGGTGAAGTTAGTACTATAGAGGCTTCAAATATTATTTATACTAATTATATTGATGACAGTGCGCTACGTTGTCTTTATCACCATGCTCAGGCTTTATTGTTCCCCTCTCTTTATGAAGGTTTTGGTATTCCTTTGGTTGAAGCTATGGCTGAGAGTGTGCCTATTATTGCCGCTGATATTCCAGTAACCCACGAAGTTTGTGCTGAAAGTGCTTTATATTTTTCAGCTACGGATAGTCAGCAGCTAGCCAATTGTATTCTTCTCTTGCAGACGCAGCCAGAGTTACGTGAACGCCTTATTAAGAGTGGTCTCCAACGACTAGATAATTATCAGTGGGATAAATTTGCTAAAATTATGCTCGCTAAATTAATGCTTGAAACGAAAGAAAAAGAATGAAAATCGCGATAGTTCATGACTGGCTTTACACTTACGCAGGTGCTGAAAAAGTTTTAGAACAAATTATTCAGTGTTTTCCGCAGGCAGATTTATTTAGTTTAATTGACTTTATCCCAGCTGGAGAGCGTGGCTTTATCCAAAATAAAACCGTAACCACGTCATTTATTCAACGCATGCCGTTTGCTAAGACTAAACATCGTCATTATTTGCCGTTGATGCCGTTAGCAATCGAGCAACTTGATGTAAGTAGTTATGATGTCGTAATTAGTAGTTCGCATGCGGTTGCCAAAGGTATTTTAACTGGACCAAATCAACTGCATATTTGCTATTGTCATTCGCCAATCCGTTACGCTTGGGATATGCAGCACCAATATTTACGTGAGGCTGGGATTACGAGTGGGCTAAAATCATGGCTGACACGCTATATTTTACATAAAATCCGTTTGTGGGATTACCGCACTGCTAATGGCGTGAATTATTTTGTGGCGAATTCTAAATTCATTGCACGACGCATTTTTAAAGTTTATCGCCGTGATGCGAGTGTCATCTATCCGAATGTTGATGTTGATAAATTTACGTTGCAAAGCGAGAAACAAGATTATTATTTAACCGCTTCACGTTTGGTTCCTTACAAGAAAATTGTGTTAATTGCTGAGGCTTTTGCTTCGATGCCTGACAAAAAATTGAAAATTATCGGTACAGGTCCAGATCAGAAAAAAATTGCCGATTTAGTTGCAACTGCTGCGAATATTGAATACTTGGGCTTTGTTGAAGATGCTGGATTAGTTAGCTTAATGCAAAACGCTAAAGCCTTTGTTTTTGCAGCTGAAGAGGATTTTGGTATTATTCCAGTTGAAGCGCAAGCCTGTGGTACGCCTGTAATTGCGTATGGACGGGGTGGAAGTCTTGAAACTATTAATGGCTTAAGTAGTGAATCACCAACAGGCGTTTTTTTCGCTGAGCAAAGCACGGCTGCTGTGATTGCTGCGGTTGCCCAATTTGAAGCGCAAACTGTAATAACGTCTGAAAATTGTCGGCAGAACGCACTGCGCTTTTCTGCTGCACGCTTTAGAACTGAATTTATTGCGTTGGTTGAACAAGTGCTTGAGCGGCGTAATGAAAATATGTTTGAACGTGAACGTAGTCAGAGCTCTCATGAGTTAAGTTAGTATTAGTTGTTATTTACCTAAATGCCACGGAACTAGTTGTGGATTGCTTTATAATATGATAATAGCAAAAATATGGGAAAAACATGGGGAATTGATATACAATTATGCACGGGTAAAGTATTTCATGGGGATTATATAATTAAAAAAACTATCATAGAGGATTATGCACTCAATTTGGGTTGAATTATTGTATAGATAATTCATCTTCGTTTATGACGTTAATTAGATATATAGGTTATATGGGAAAATATAAAAAACACTTACGGCATGCGGCACATTTAATTTTAGTATTAGGTGCATTTTTGAGTGTCGCACTGATTTTAATTAATCAAGTCATGGTATCAATTGTACCTGTAAGTGCTATTGCGGGAAACGTAGATTTAAGAAATGGCTTAGATAGTTACGCTCTTAAATCAAATGTGTCAACTATTTTTGTTTTTCGACCAAGGCTATTGACTTCTTCAATTAATGTTCCATCTAACTCAAATAAAATAAAATTGAAAATAGTTGACATAACTATTGCTAATGCATTTAATCATAAATTTTTGAATTATAATGTGTCTAGAGAAACTTCACTGGCTGATATTTTAAAGATATCAAACTTTGTTGAAATGACGGTTCATTCACAATCCGTAATTGATCAAGGTCATAACATTTACAAAAATGTATTCTGGTCATTACTTGTTGGTTTCGTACTTTCTATTGGAGTGGTTTTTTTATTTTCAATGATTTTTATTGTTATAGATAAAATTTTGCTTCGTTTTTTTATAAGATATAATGATAACAGTCTATCTAAGAAAATTGTATTATTGATAACATCCGTGTGCTTGATGACTGTTGTTGCTTTATCAATTAGCGTATGTTTTTGTGGTTTATTATCTGGGGATGATGGTTTCTTTAACTTAATGGCAAAGTATCCTCAAGACGTATTGACGACTGGTACTCCAACCCTATATTATAAAATTACTCATTTGCTATTTTTAATATCAGGTAGTAATATTGTTCTTTTTAGAGCCGAGTCATTGTTTTTAAATTTTCTAGCCGTGTTGTTTTTAACATATGCATTGGTTAGGTTTTATGAAGTTAAATTTAATGCCAATATGGCGTTACTAGAACGTTGGATTTTTTTTGTATTGCTGTATATATCAAGTTCATTTCTCTTAATTCATCATACAACACCTGATTATAACGTGTTATCAAAAGTTATTGTTTTTTGTCAAGTTGCTATATTAATTATGTTGTTTGGTAACATTATAGGTAATAATATTTTACGTTTTACATTGGTGATTCTACTCGGCTTTCTTACTGGCTTTAATATTTTTATTAAATTTCCTGAGTCAGTTGCGAGCACTGTAATTATTTTGATTGTTTTGTTTATTATACCTGGTAAATTTTTTAAATTAGTGACATTATTTATCATTGGGTATTTATTTGCATTATTGACATATTTTACATTGATTCAACATCCTCACGATGCGTGGATGGTTTTTAACAATACGATGCAAGTTGCGCATATGCTTGGAGGTCATCAGGCATCTGAGCTTTTATTGAATAATTTTCATGATATTGGAGTGTGCTTAGTCCAAGTGGCTGTGGTAGTCTCTGTCTATCATTTTATTACATGTAGTGCTAAGTTTTCAAGTAAAAGATTAGAGGTTTTATTAAGCGTGTGCGTTGTAGTTTTATTAATTGCAATCTTTCGTTCTTTACCATTATCATTTCCTGTGGTAATTCACTATTTAAAACCATTGGTTTTTTCATTGTTATGTATTATTGGACTTATATTATATGAAAATATTCGGCAAAATGTCTCACGTGGATATGAACAACGTAAATTATTTAAACAAGTAAATATTATTAGCGTTATTTTATTGGTAATGGTTTATGTTGCATCCGTTGGCACTGATATTGACATTGTGTATCATGCAATTTTCCATATTCCCTTGCTGTGTAGCATAATCATGCTTCAATGGTTAATTCTTGATGACGCTGTGCGCTATAAGTTAGTGCTATTAATGATTTTAATAGTTAGTATTAGTGCAATATTCATAAAAGGTATAATCTATAACAGTTATATGTATGTTAATCTCTTTCAGCAAAATATACCATATCAAATAGATGTGACTAATCGAGTTTATTTGGATCAGGATACTGTTTCGGGTTTAGATTTAATCAGGAATAAACTTGACTTATGTGGTTATAGCAATGGAGATTACATCGTAGGCTATTATAATATGCCTGCATTGGTTTTTGCTCTTGGGGCAAGATCACCAGTAAACCCGTGGTACGCAGTTGGATTTAATCATGAAAGTACACTTAAAGTAAATGAATTCATGAATTCATTAATGAGCAATATAGTGAAACAACACTTATTTGTTTTGGTTGATGAGTTGAATAAAACGGCTGAAGTTGATTTGGGTCTAAATAATTATACCGATTGTGGTCGTGTAGATGTGTCACCATATCCAGCACTTAATTTTAGTGGAATAAAGATTTATAAAAGTAAATAGTTTTAAAGCTTAATTTGATGTATTCTTTTTTTAGGAGTCTATTTGTGAAATGTGTAATTTTAGCCGGTGGTTTAGGAACTAGGTTATCCGAAGAAACTGGCTCTAGACCAAAACCAATGGTTGAGGTAGGTGGTAAGCCTATTTTGTGGCATATAATGAAACTCTATTCACATTATGGGGTGAATGAATTTATTGTGTGCTTGGGTTATAAAGGTTATGTAATCAAAGAATATTTTGCGAATTATTTTTTGCATATGTCGGATGTAACTTTTGATATGTCAAATAATCAAATGACGGTACATAATCAGCATGCTGAAGCGTGGAAAGTTACCTTGGTGGATACTGGTGATGAATCAATGACAGGTGGGCGCTTGGCACGGGTTAAAGATTATGTTAAAGATGAAGAGGCTTTTTGCTTTACTTATGGCGATGGTGTGAGCGATGTAAATATTAGCGAGCTAATTGCTTACCATCAACAACATGGTAAATTAGCTACACTTACAGCAGTGACTCCTCCAGGTCGCTTTGGTGCTTTGGATATTAAAGATGGTGAAATCCGTAGTTTTAAAGAAAAGCCTAAAGGTGATGGAGCTTTGATTAACGGTGGGTTCTTTGTGTTATCGCCTAAAGTAATTGATTTAGTTGATGGGGATAGTTGTATTTGGGAGCAGAAGCCATTAGAACATCTAGCCAAGAATCATGAATTAATGGCATTTGATCATGATGGATTTTGGCAACCGATGGACACGCTACGTGATAAGCATCATTTGGAAGAGTTGTGGAGCTCGAATAAAGCGCCGTGGAAGTTATGGAAATGATAAATTCTCAATTTTGGCAAGGTAAGAAGGTTTTACTCACTGGTTGCACGGGCTTTAAAGGTAGCTGGATGACTATTTGGTTAAATATGCTGGGTGCTAAAGTGTTCGGTTATTCATTAGCCGCACCAACTAATCCCTCGATGTGGGAAGATATGCAGCTTGAGACGCTCTGTGCTGAGATGTGCTATGCCGATATTCGTGATTATGCTCGGTTGGAGAGCTACTTTCAGCAGGTGCAACCCGAGATTGTTATTCATATGGCAGCACAGCCCTTAGTGCGTTATTCATATCAGTATCCACGTGAAACTTATGAAGTGAATGTAATGGGCACGGTTAATTTACTTGATGCCATTCGCAATACAGGTTATGGGCGTGCCGTGGTAAATGTGACTACCGATAAATGCTATGAAAATAAAGAGTGGCTGTGGGCTTATCGTGAAAATGAACCAATGGGTGGGCATGATCCTTATAGTAATAGCAAAGGCTGTTCTGAATTAGTTACCGCAGCGTTTATTAATTCTTATTTTGGACATCCTGATAGTCAAACTTTTGTTGCGAGTGGACGTGCTGGGAATGTAATTGGTGGTGGTGATTGGGCTGAAGATCGTCTTATTCCTGATATTATTCGTAGCTTTAGCAAGAATGAGTCTGTTAGTATTCGTTTTCCAAATGCGGTGCGTCCTTGGCAACATGTGCTTGAACCACTCTCGGGTTATTTATTGTTAGCT
>Ga0247840_10009544_pt1 | contig 12486 bp, 12 predicted proteins | sample LaCruzMarch2015__FD_192404 | JGI IMG/M metagenome (GOLD analysis project Ga0247840, IMG submission 192404) | Freshwater microbial communities from meromictic Lake La Cruz, Castile-La Mancha, Spain - LaCruzMarch2015_17m | ecosystem: Environmental > Aquatic > Freshwater > Lake | place: Spain...
CCGGTTCGCCGCGACGACCCGCGCCTTGCCCCGATTGCTCTGCTCGTCCGCCATCGTCATCCCTCCCGCCAACCCCATCAAGGAATCACAATTCATCTGGAATTGGCAGAATTTCTTCACAGGCTCGCAGGCCGGGATCCAGACAACCATCTATTTGGGCGCTGGCTAAGGCGGCTGAATTTAGTTAGCAGAGCCTTCGCTTAGTTACCGCCCCACAACCGCGAGATATTTTGCGCGCTCGCCCTTGTCAACGGACTTACCGGCCATCACAATGTCGTCGCGCTCACGCACCAACCGCTCGGATTCAGACTGCCAGCGGCGGGCTTCTTGTGTGCGATGACGCGCCGTGCGCCGCCAGCGGCCTTGATTGAACCACGTCGCGATACCGCCCAGTGCCACGCCCGCGATCAGCGCGAGCAGCAGATAAATATAAAACGGCATCGAAATCGCAAGCACCGCATCTTCCGGGCGGAACGGATTGAGCGCCAGGCGCACCGGGTGCCGATTGGCGAGTGCCAGCGAGACTAAAATCAGCGCAGCCGGCAACGCGATCAACAGCGATATGATTTTCTTCATGATGGCCGGGCCCTTCCGAATAGCTTAGTCTTTGTTGAGCTTATCGCGAAGCTCTTTACCCGTCTTGAAGAATGGAACAAATTTTTCCTCGACCGGCACCGATGCCCCCGTCCGTGGATTTCGCCCCGATCGTGCCGCCCGGTGCTTGACCGTGAAGGCCCCAAACCCGCGCAGTTCAACCCGGTCGCGCCGCACCAGCGCATCGACGATTTCGTCGAACACCACGTTCACAATGCGCTCGACATCGCGATGATAAAGATGCGGGTTTGCCGCTGCGATCTTCTGGATGAGTTCGGACTTGATCACGCGACAATACCCCAACAGCTACAGACACCAACCAAAAGCCATAAAAGCCTCTGTAATCCCACTACTTTTCGGATTGATGCCAAACTGAGACCATGCCGTCAAGCGTGAGCGCATCCAATCGTGTACCGCGCCCTAACGAAGCAGCGATCTGGGCAGCAGCATCCCCGAACAATCGGCCGGTCAACTGGGCGCTGGCATTGGGCACGGCCCAACTGTCCTCGCTATGCGGTTTCCAGTCGACAACCTTCAAATCTTTCTTCACGCCTTTGGCCGACGCAAGCCAAGCAACGGCTTCGGCTTCGCCGCCGATTTCATCGACCAGCTTGACGCTAAGTGCCTCCCGGCCTGAGAAAATGCGCCCTTTTTCAAGACCATCTATCTCGGCAGCCTTGACCCCGCGCCGCGCCTCAACGAGAGAAACGAACCAGCGGAACCCTTCGTTGACCATGTTCTGCGTCACGGCCCGCCCGCCTTCCTCCATCGGCAAGAACGGCGACGGCGTGGCTTTCAGATTGCCGCTTTTAACTTCGTTCACCTTGACGCCAAGTTTATCGAGCAGGCTGGTGAATTCGGGCCATTGCGCAATGACGCCGACCGACCCCGTGATAGTGTTCCCGCGTGCCACGATGTGATCGGCCGCCATCCCCACGATGTAGCCAGCCGACGCTGCGACGGTGCCGAATTGCGCCACCACCGGCTTCTTTTGCGCCACCCGCCGGATGGCCTCGTGGATCGCTTCCCCACCCGTCGTCGTCCCGCCCGGCGAGTTGACGAACACCAGCAGCGCCGCAACCTTGTCGCTATCGGCGATCTTTTCAAACATCCGCAACTGATCCCGGCTTTCCAGGATCGTGCCTTCGATGGCGACGCGCGCGATTTGCTGCGGCTGCCCCAATGACGTCAGCTTATCCCCGCCCAGCGCAAACGCGCCGATGGCGAGCGCCACGGCCCCGATCCCCAGCGACCGCCAGAATGTCACCGACCGCCGCAACTGCCGCCGGTCGAGCACGATTTCCGTTTCTTCGCTCATAGCTTTGATATTCCCTCAACAAATCCATCCCGCGGACCTTAAGCAAACGAGCTCGTCCTCGCAACCGCTTCCCGGCGAGCCTCAATCAACCCGGCCAGATATCGAGCCGGATGACATCCTGCGGCCCCTCACGATCGTAATTCCGATCCCCGAGTTCCATCCATTGGATGCGAACGATGACCGGCGTTCCATCCACCCGAAAATGAGGACCATAAGCCTCCGTGCCGGCTTTGGACGGACTGGAGATCGAAAACGTCCGCGAGGGCAACATGGCTGTTGCGATTTCCGTCTGGGTCCAGGGCTGGTCACTGCGATAGTCCGTTGCGTCAGCCGATTGTGCCGTCGAGAACAAGCGCACCTCGATCAACTGGCGCAAACAGTCGTTTGTGTAAACAACCAGCCCTGACGGCATCGGATGCCACCGCCGCTGCATCATCTCCGGCGTGATATCGACAGGGGCCTCACCAAGCAGACTGTGACCGTCAACCAGATAGAACTGCGCATAATCCGACTGCCAGTCGAGAGTCGCACCACCCAAGTAGCTCATGCTATCCGCCCTGAACCAATGCCAATCATTGCCCCGTCATCATCCACGCCACGCCGCCCAGTTAAACAAAAAAACGCGCGATCCCTTAGGACCGCGCGCTGATTTTTTCGCTCACCATGACCCCAGAGGGCAACGGCGGCCGTCTTACTCCACGTCGTCGTCGGAGCCTTTTTTCTTGATCGCGGCCTTGAAGATGTCGCCCAGCGACGCGCCCGAATCCGACGAACCGAACTGCGCGACGGCAGCCTTCTCTTCAGCCATTTCGAGTTGCTTGATCGAGACGGCGATCTTGCGGGCAGCCTTATCGACCGACAACACGGCCGCATCGACCTTCTGACCGACGGCGAACCGTTCGGTGCGCTGATCGGCACGCTCGCGGGCAACGTCTGCGCGCTTGACGTATGAGACGAGGTCGCTGTCGGCGATCTTCACATGCAAACCGTTTTCTTCGATTGCCGTGACTTCGCAGGTGACAGTGTCGCCCTTCTTGTACTTCGACAAAGCGTCGATCGGGTCGCCCGAAAGCTGCTTGATGCCGAGCGAAATGCGCTCCTTCGCGCCGTCCACATCGAGCACCTGGGCTTTGACGGTGTCGCCCTTCTTGTAGTCCTTGATGACTTCTTCGCCAGCCTTCGTCCAATCCAGATCGGACAGGTGGACCATGCCATCAACGCCACCGTCGAGCCCGATGAACAGGCCGAATTCGGTGATGTTGCGGATCGGTCCTTCGATGACCGAACCCTTGGGGTGAGCGGCCAGGAACGCATCCCAGGGATTGTCCTGGGTCTGCTTGAGACCGAGCGAAATGCGGCGCTTGTTGGCGTCGACTTCGAGCACCTGAACTTCGACCTGCTGGCTTGTGGCCACGATCTTGCCCGGGTGGGTGTTCTTCTTCGTCCACGACATTTCGGAGACGTGGATGAGGCCTTCGACGCCTGGCTCCAGTTCGACGAACGCGCCGTAGTCAGCGATGTTCGTGACGTTGCCCTTGAACTTCGAGCCAACAGGATACTTGGCTTCGATCGACGCCCAGGGGTCGGACTGCAGTTGCTTCATACCCAGCGAAATACGCTGCGTATCCGAGTTGATGCGGATGATCTGCACCTTCACGGTATCGCCGACGTTCAGGATTTCGGATGGGTGATTGACGCGGCGCCATGCCATGTCGGTAACGTGCAACAGACCATCGATACCGCCCAAGTCGATAAACGCACCGTAATCGGTGATGTTCTTGACCAGACCGTCGATAACCTGACCTTCGGCCAGACGGGCGACGATGTCGGCGCGCTGTTCGGCGCGTGTCTCTTCGAGAACCGAGCGGCGCGAAACGACGATGTTGCCGCGACGACGATCCATTTTGAGGATCTGGAACGGCTGCGGCTGATGCATCAGAGGCCCGATATCGCGCACGGGACGGATATCGACCTGCGAGCCAGGAAGGAACGCGACAGCGCCGTCGAGATCGACCGTGAAGCCGCCCTTGACCTTGTTGAAGATCACACCGGTGACCTTCTCCTGCTTCTCGTGCATCTTTTCAAGACGCGTCCAGCTCTCTTCGCGCTTGGCCTTGTCGCGCGACAGCACGGCTTCACCGAGCGCATTCTCGACGCGCTCCAGGTAAACTTCAACCGTATCGCCGACCTTGAGGGTCACGGGTGCGCCGTTGACCGAGAATTCCGACAGCTTGACGCGGCCTTCCATCTTCAGTCCGACGTCGATGACAGCCTGATCTTTTTCGATGCCGACGATCCGGCCCTTGATGACCTGACCTTCGTAGACGTCGTCCTTGGCGAGGCTTTCCGAAAGCATCGCGGCAAAGTCGTCCATCGTCGGGTTGTATGAGTCTGCTTGCATACCAGCCACGTAGATTGTCTCCTGGCAGTGGGTTATCCGCGCAAAGGGCCAATCCCGATGGCGGTGGAAAATCTGAAAATACAGCTTTCACCTCCGTCTGCGCCTCACGGAACAGCGGACAGCACAAGCTGCCAAAAACGGTTGATGTGGTTCGTAAGGGCTGTCCGAGGGCTTGGCCCACCAACGCAAATTAGGGCATGCGTTTCGCACACCCTCGTTGTCCAATCTTCCTCTTGATCAGTCCAACAGCCGCCTAGAATTCGGCTTCTATACCTAAATCAGCATGTTCCGGCAAGAGGCCAGCTTCCGTGAATAAATGTCCTATTACGGATTTCTAGATTTGGGCTTTTTAAGATGCTTCACTCCAATCCGAGCAGCAAGGTTTACTCCTCGCGCGCGGACAGCGTCCGAATTTGAAAAGCTATTGGGTAACGAAAGATCTCCAGAGGGACCAAACTCACCGAACGGTGACTTAATGCGCGTTCTCGCTCACGCTTGGCTCGTTTAGCCGCCGCTTTCTTAGATATGCCCTCTCCCACCCAGTACCTCCAAGTCCATCATTTCTGCATGCGCCCCCTCGATCATCGCGATTGCAGCCTTGAACACGCTTTTGATGTCCATCTCGGACGTATCCAGCAGATGCGCATCGTCCGCCCGCTTCATCGGTGCCGCCCCTCGCCCCGCATCGCGCTGATCGCGCGCAATGATATCGGCCAACACCTGCGCGTAGGTAATATCCTCCCCGCGCGCTTCCATCTCGCCAAACCGCCGCAACGCCCGCACCTCCGGGCTCGCCGTCACGAAAATCTTCACGTCCGCATCCGGACAGATCACCGTCCCGATGTCGCGCCCATCGAGCACAGCCCCAGGCTCACGCCGCGCAAACGCCCGCTGAAAATCGAGCAACGCCGCCCGAACCTGCGGAACCTTCGCCGCAACCGAGGCCGCGTCCCCTGCCTTCGCCCCCCGCAAAGCTGGATCATCCAAGCTCGCCGGATCGAGGCACTTGGCCAACGCAGCGCCCGCCCACGGATCGTCGAGCTTAAATCCCCGCGCCATCAAATCCCGCGCCACCGCCCGATACAACAGTCCCGTATCTAAAACCGGCAAGCCAAAATGCTCGGCCACCAGCTTTGCCAGTGTCCCCTTGCCGGAAGCAGCCGGTCCGTCGATCGCGATAATCATGTCTGGATTCCTCTCCCCCGTTCCTTCCCCCAAGCCACCGGCGTTGGCAAGAGGAGCAGGCAAGAGCAATCCGAACCGGGACGATACGCCCCATGACGTGGCCCTCTGTTACAGCGCCACAGGCCCCACTGCGCGACATCAACTCAAGTTGAACATCGCAACTATGACGTTCAGCCCGCGTATACCCAACAAAGGAAGCAATGCAGCAACGAGGACCACACCGATGCGCACCTTGATTTTGACGACGATGGCGTTTTCTCTCGCCGCAGCTTTGACCCCTGCCGCTGCCGAATCTTACCGCTCAAAGCGCAACCAAGATCGCAGCGCCCACAGCGACAATGAGCGCATCAACGCCGACCGCCGCCAGCGCCGCCTCATCGACAGCTCCGAGCGCGACCGCGCCCAAAACTGCGACGGTGCCGGTCAGTATTCAGGCTACCCCGATTGGGCCCGCATCGCTTTCGCCTGCGGCAGCCGCCGTTGACCTGCCTTTAGGACGTGGGGTCCAGGGGATGAAACCCCTGGCCTTCACTTCATATCGAGCACCAGACTCAACCAGCCTTCGCCAGCTCAAACCCGCTATCGGCACCCAGCTTGACGCTTTCCCGCTCAACGAACGCCAGCAGCGCCTTTTCGGGCCCGTTAGTCACGCCGTTGCGGGCAATCCGCTCCTGCAACCAACCAGCCTTTTCAGGCGTCAGGATTGCCGCCATTTCGATGGCAACATCGCGCTCCATGTTCCGCTGACCGTGCTCGTCTTCGATCTCTTGAGCTAATGTGCTCGCCCGCGTTTTGAGCATGGCCGTCAGCTTGGGCGGGCGCTTGCCAAACACATGGCCCAGCACATTGCCCATCGCGCCGACGACGTCGGCCTTGTAAGCCCCGGCATTATCAAATCGCAGCGCTGTTTCCCGGTCCGGCATGACGCGGCCCGTCGCGCCCAGCAGATAGTTCCCGATTGCCTTGGCAAACAGATCATCGAACGCTGGATCGTTGGCAGCCCCCGTCGTCGCATCCGCGATGGCAAACAACGCCTCTGCCTCCTCGCGGCTGACCGCCAGATGCCCTTCGCTGCCCGCGCCCCACAAGATCCGCTGGAGCATCGCAACATCGGCCTGATCGACGCGCCCGCTGACGTGCGCACGCCCCTGCGCGTCCGCACCGTCCCCATAGATTGCCGCTTCTTTTGCAGTCCGCAGCGCAAACGCTGCAAAAGCAGGCGGCACCTCGCGTGCCTCTTCGATGACACGAACCAAAATGGCCAGATCGCCATCAATCGACGGCGTACGACGCTTGGAAATCTGCCCCTGCAGCCAAGCCGCATTGTCCTCAGACACAAAGCCCCGCGGCTCGGCCTGATTCAGAATGTAGTCGCTCAAAGCCTCAACAAAGAACGCCGACCACTCAGGGCTGGCCACGCGGCGCGCGCGCTCGACAGCAAAGACCGCTTCAGCCTCGGCGCCGGACACGAGGCAATCCCCACCGTAGACCGCCCGCCGCACGGCCAGCACATCCGCCGTCTCGACTTTGCCGCTATCAGCAATCCGCTGCGCGATCTCATGAACACTCGTAGCCCCGGCCATCGTCCGCTCCCAGCTTTCGCGACCCTGCGTCGCGCGCCTGAGCCTACACAGCCATATTTAATCCCCGGTTAACGATTGCCGCTAGGGCAGCGCTCTTGTTCAAACTCTCACGCTTGGTACCTACTTCCCCGACGTCATCTCGGCGGAGGCCGGGACCCAAGCAACCCTGAGAAATCATTCTGACAGCCAGCGACGGCGCAACCCAACGCCCCATCGCCGCGACGACATCCACACACCGGCTTTAGCGCCCCATCACCCCACATACCCCGCCCCAAGCCGCTCCATCAGCCCGCGAAATTCGGGAAAGCTGGTTGCAATCATCGTCGTGTCGTCGACCGTCACTGGCGCTTCGCTCGCCAGCCCCATCGTCAAAAACGCCATCGCGATCCGGTGATCCAGATGCGTCGCAACCGTCCCACCACCAGGCACCTTGCCGCCCGCAGCCCCCGTCACGATCAGCGTCTCGCCCTCGACCCGCGCGCTAACCCCATTGGCAGCCAGCCCCGCCGCCGTCGCCGCCAACCGGTCACTCTCCTTGACCTTGAGTTCGCCCAAGCCCTCCATCACCGTCTCACCCTCGGCAAACGCGGCGACACACGCCAGCACCGGATACTCGTCGATCATCGACGGCGCACGCTCCGGCGGCACCCGCACGCCGCGCAACTTCGAATACCGCACCCGGATATCCGCAATCGGCTCCCCGCCCTCGACCCGCTCGTTGCGGAACGCAATATCAGCACCCATCTCGGCGAGCGTTACATAAAGCCCGATCCGCGTCGGGTTCACCAAGACCCCCTCGATCATCACCTCCGACCCCGGCACCAACAGCGCCGCGCACGCCAGAAACGCCGCCGACGACGGATCGCCCGGCACCACGATGTACTGCCCGGTTAGCTCCGGCTGACCCACTACCGTGATCCCCGTCTTGTCCCCGCGCGGCTCGACCCGCACAGTGGCCCCGAACGCCCGCAGCATCCGCTCCGTGTGATCCCTCGTCGGCTCGGCTTCGATCACCGTCGTCTCGCCCGCCGCATGCACGCCTGCGATCAAAATTGCGCTCTTCACCTGAGCCGATGGCACCGGCAGCACATACTCGATGGGAACCAGATCGGCCGACCCGCGCATGACCAGCGGCAACGTCTCGCGATCTCCTTCGACCGACACGCCCATCGTCTTCAGCGGCCCCAGAACCCGCCGCATCGGCCGCTTCGACAGCGACGCATCGCCGACCATTTCAGCCGTTATGTCGTGCCCGGCCACGACCCCCATCATGAGGCGCGTGCCCGTCCCCGAATTGCCGAAATCCAAAGGCCCGTCCGGCTGACGCAACCCGCCAACACCCCGGCCCAAAACCTCCCACATGTCGCCTACTTTCGCCGCCGGTGCGCCGAGTGCAGTCACAACCTTGGCCGTGTTGATGACGTCTTCGGCCTCCAGCAACCCGGCGATCCGGGTTTTTCCGGTCGCCATCGCCCCGAAAATCAGAGCCCGGTGCGAAATCGACTTATCGCCCGGTACGCGCACAGTTCCCTTCAACGCGGATACGCGCTTGGCAGCCAATGGACGTGGTGCGGCAGATGAATGGGACACGGACGAGCTCTTTCCCGACAGGTTATGGATTGCCGCGCATAGAGCCGACGCATCCAACCAGTGTCAACCGTAGGGCGCAATAGCCGGTGGGCGTATTGTGCCAGCCCCACACGCCCCGCCTGCGACGCAATACGCAAAGTCGCTACTGCGCCCTAAAGGGCCCTCGCCCCCTACTTCAAGGCGCGAAGCGGCTTAGGGAGCGCAGTCGCGACCCGGCGGGCAATCCGCCGCCCCGCCGGAGCGCCCGAGCATAGCGAGGATCAGCGCGTGAGGCCCCAGATACCGTCGCCAAAGGCGACAGGGAGCGCAGTCGCGACCCGGCGGACAATCCGCCGCCCCGCCGGAGCGCCCGAGCATAGCGAGGATCAGCGCGTGAGGCCCCAGATACCGTCGCCAAAGGCGACAGGGAGCGCAGTCGCGACCCGGCGGGCAATCCGCCGCCCCGCCGGAGCGCCCGAGCATAGCGAGGATCAGCGCGTGAGGCCATAATTGACTCTCCCGCCTGCGTATGGCAGACCGCACGCTCTTTTTTCATCGAACACCCAAAGGCATTCCCATGGCCACCAAGCAAGCGCGCGGCATGAAGCGCACCTGCCAAAATCAGTCCTGCGGCCAGCGCTTCTATGACCTGGAACGCGATCCGATCATGTGCCCGATCTGCGGATCGAACTATAACATTGCAATCTCCAGCGCAGCCATTGCTGCAGCCGCCGCCGAAGAAAAAGCCGCCCGCAAGGCTGCCAAAAAGCCGATTTACGCTGAACCCGAAGCCGTCGTCGACGACGCAGCCGAAGGCGCCGAAGTCCTTCCCGACATCGAGGGCGACGATGAGCCAGTGGCCGCCGAAGCCGACGAGACCTTCCTTGAGGAAGAGGAAGAAGAAGGCGATGTGTCCGGCATCATCGGCGGCGTGACCGAAGGCGAAGAAGAAGTCTGACCCCAATCCGCTGTATTAACTAACTATTCAGCCCACGCAATTACTCTCGTTCCCCATTAGGGAACGGGAGCTTTGTCATGCGTCAAATACTGAAAACACTGCTGATCGCTGTTGGCCTGTGGTTGATCGCAAGCCCCGCATATGCTGGCATTCCAATCCCTTGCACGGGCGAAACGATCGTCAAGGTCCTCGACATCGACAGCGTGCCTGGCCGCAACCCCGGCATTCCCGGCCTGATCGAACGCCCCATCGACCTCGGCTACAAATTCAGCGGCTGCGGCAAGGGCAAATGGGTCGGCTACACCGGCCAATCTGGTCGCTACCTCGACCTGCCCGAGCCGGTGCTGAAGCTCCTTCTCCTGAAGGCGGGTCGCACCGAGTTTCCGCCAGCCCCATCATTTATGGGCACGCTCAGCGCATCATGGGTCGTGTGGATGTACATCGTCCTGTTCATTCCGGTCATCATCGCTGGCATTTTCGGCAAGAAGCCCGAAGCAGCGCTTGCCACGGCCCAAGATAGCCCAATGAGCCCGCCAGCCCGCCCGCAAACCCCGCTAGGCCCTGTGGCAGCCGCCGCCCGTACCCGCGCGCCAAACATCCAATCACGCCTCGGTGCCCAACCCGGCTTCGGCCGCCGCGCCTGACCCGATCGCACTGTCGCTTCTGATGAAAACGGCAGCTGCCGCGCCTTGACAAGCCGCCGCCTGCGTGCGCTGTTCCGCGCTTTCAGATGACCCGACAAGGCGACGGAAGACCATGGCCACCCGAAACAACACGACGCCGACCACACCCGGCAAACCCCTCCATCGTTACCGCTCCCACACCTGCGCCCAGTTGCGCAAATCCGACGTCGGCCAGACGGTTCGGCTGTCGGGCTGGGTCCACCGCGTCCGCGACCACGGCGGCGTCCTCTTCATCGACGTCCGCGACCACTACGGCCTGACCCAAGTTGTCGCCGATCCCGACAGCACCGCCTTCAAGATGGCCGAAAAGGTCCGCTCCGAGTGGGTCATCTGCATCGACGCCCAGGTCCGTGAACGCCCCCTCGGCACGCTCAACGCCGACCTGCCAACCGGCGAAATCGAACTCTATGCGACCAAGATCGAAGTCCTCTCGGAAGCCAAAGAGCTGCCCGTCCCCGTGTTCGGCGAACCCGACTACCCCGAGGATTTGCGCCTGCAATACCGCTTCCTCGACCTTCGCCGCGAGAGCCTGCACAAGAACATCATGACGCGCTTGGCCGTCATCAAGTCGATCCGCAACAAGATGGACGGCGCGGGCTTCTTTGAATTCTCCACCCCGATCCTGACCGCCTCCTCACCCGAAGGCGCACGCGACTTCCTCGTCCCCTCGCGCATCCATCAGGGCAAATTCTACGCCCTGCCCCAGGCCCCGCAGCAGTACAAACAATTGCTGATGATTTCCGGCTTCGACCGCTATTTCCAGATCGCGCCCTGCTTCCGCGACGAAGACCCCCGCGCCGACCGCCTGCCGGGCGAATTCTACCAGCTCGACGTCGAAATGAGCTTCATCGAGCAGGAAGACGTGTTCCAGACCATGGAACCCGTTATCACAACGCTGTTTGAAGAGTTCGCCAACGGCAAACCCGTCACCAACGGCTGGCCGCGCATCCCCTATGACGAAGCGATCCGCACCTATGGCTCCGACAAACCCGACCTCCGCAACCCGATCAAGATGCAGGACGTGACCGAACACTTCCGCGGCTCGGGCTTCAAAGTCTTCGCCGGCATGATCGAAAAGGACCCCAAGGTCCGCATCTGGGCCATCCCCGCCCCGACCGGCGGTAGCCGCGCGTTCTGCGACCGCATGAACGGCTGGGCTCAAAAGGAAGGCCAGCCCGGCCTTGGCTATATTATTTGCGAAAAGAGTCGGGGCGCACCCGACGGCTCGAATATCGAAGCAACCAAGATAAAGTTAGAAGCTCATTTTGCAAATGACGCAGCGATATTAGAGCGAATTAGGAAAGACTACGAACAGGATATGTTCTGGATCGGGAAAGGACCCGTTGCCAAAAATTTGGGTCCGGACCGTACACAAGAGTTGTTGTTTGAACTTGAGGAAACGCGAGGACTTAAACACGGCGACGCCGTCTTCTTCACCGCTGGCGACCCGGCCAAGTTCTACAAGTTCGCTGGCTTGGCCCGCGACCAGATCGGCCGCGAGCTGAAGCTGATCGACGAAAACCGCTTCGACCTGTGCTGGATCGTTGACTTCCCGCAATACGAATGGAACGAAGACGAGAAGAAAATCGACTTCTCCCACAACCCGTTCTCGATGCCCCAAGGCGGCCTCGACGCCTTGAACGCCGCCGATACCACCGAGAAGATCCTCGCTCTCAAAGCCTTCCAGTACGACATCGTCTGCAACGGCTACGAGATTGCATCGGGCGGCATCCGTAACTCCGTGCCCGAAGCCATGATCAAAGCGTTCGGCATCGCAGGCCTCGGCCCCGACGTAGTCGAAGCCCGCTTCGGCGGCATGTACCGCGCGTTCCAGTACGGCGCACCGCCCCACGGCGGCATGGCAGCCGGCATCGACCGCATCGTCATGCTGATCTTAGGGGCCAAAAACCTGCGCGAAGTCACGTTATTCCCGATGAACCAGCAAGCCAACGACCTGCTCATGGGTGCCCCCAGCGACGTTTCATCCGCTCAACTCCGCGACCTCAACCTCCGCATCGCCATTCCAGAGAAAGAGAAGAAGGCGTGACCATCCCCTCTCCCCGTCCTTGATGGGGAGAGCGACTGTCTTAACTGTCAAGCGGTTTGCCATGGTTTCTGATCCCTGACGATAGCGTTGAGGATGGTGAGGAGTTTGCGGGCAACCGCGATCAGAGCCACCATCTTCGGCTTTCCGG
>Ga0247840_10009545_pt1 | contig 12485 bp, 12 predicted proteins | sample LaCruzMarch2015__FD_192404 | JGI IMG/M metagenome (GOLD analysis project Ga0247840, IMG submission 192404) | Freshwater microbial communities from meromictic Lake La Cruz, Castile-La Mancha, Spain - LaCruzMarch2015_17m | ecosystem: Environmental > Aquatic > Freshwater > Lake | place: Spain...
TAGAATACGTCCTTCCCAAGGATGAGATACGGGTCCGACTCCCGTTACCCGCTCCACGTATAAATTTTTTGCAAAAATTCACGTGGCACAGCTACAGGTATTAAGCCACGAAAATCCACGTGGCACAGAAGAAAAGAAAATTTATACGTGTGGCGTGATTTTTAAAAAAATTATACGCCACAATATTTATTATTAAACTCTTGCCGATATAGCTCAGTTGGTAGAGCAGCACTTTCGTAAAGTGAAGGTCGGCGGTCCGACTCCGCCTATCGGCTCCAATAATTATGAAAAAAATATTCATAAATTCAAAAATGCTTCAGGAGTTCTTTTTTGACAATGTCTTCATTCGATATTCGCTGCTTTTGACGATTATTTTTTCGATCATAAGTTACTACTTGTGGACAAACATAATTGTGGGTAGGGAAATTTTTGTTTACACTTCATTTGGCTATTATCCGCTTCAAGTTTTTGCTATAATTGCAGTGTTGCATCTGATTCTATCGCTGTACGCTTATGTCAAAGATAAAACCATCAGCTATCTGTTAATGGGATCTTTGCTTTTTCTTTCAACTATTATTTTGATTACTATTGCTGGTTACATAATTCATTCATGAGTCACTGGAAATATAAAAGATTGTTCGAAATCCTACCTGGCGCAATCGCTTGGTTAATTTTACTTATGCCAATTGTTTTAGCCATTTGGGCGGCTAAATTTTTAGCTATTTTCCTTATGATTTTTTTTACTTTTTGGTTAATTAGAACATTTTTTATGTCTTATCGTTTAATTGTGGGTTATAGAAAATACAAAGAAGACGTTGGCACAAATTGGCTTCACAAACTGGAGAATATCACTGAAAAAACTTATCTTGATTGGAAGGGCCTTTATCATCTAGTGATAGTTCCTACATACAAAGAAGACATTATGATTTTGGAGTCTTCAGTGAAGTCTGTCATTAACTCAAACTATGCAAATGATAAAATTATCTATGTCCTAGCAACTGAAGAAAGAGACTTTGAACGTGCAACCGAATACGGCAAAATTCTTTACCAAAAATACAAAAACGAACTTAAGGACTACATTGTCATCATGCATCCAAAAGACATTCCTGGAGAAATTATTGGCAAAGGCCCGAACATAACTCACGCTGCCAAACAGTTGTTGCCTTATTTTCAGAAAAACAACATTCCTTTTGACCGAGTCATTGTAACCACTATGGACGCTGACAACATCTTCGACAAAAATTATTTACCATGTCTTTCATATAAATATGCCACAGATCCAGATCCAATCCACAAGAGTTTCCAGCCGCTTCCTATGTACTTTAACAATATTTGGGATGTGCCAATGGCGATGCGCTTGATTGCTATGGGTTCATCGTTCTGGCAACTTATTGTCGCTACAAGGCCCTCTCGTCTTAGAAACTTCTCTTCTCATGCTCAGAGTCTTGAGGCGCTAGTAAGAGTAGATTTTTGGTCTACTACCTCTATAGTTGAAGATGGGCATCAGTTCTGGAGAACTTATTATAAATTCAACGGCGATCACGAGGTAATTCCGATGTATACACCTATTTACCAAGATGCCGTCTTGGCTGGTTCATTAAAGTTGACCCTAAAAGAACAGTACTTACAAAAAAGAAGATGGTCGTGGGGTGTTTCCGATATTCCTTACGTGATGGAGCACACCTTCAAAGACAAAAAGATTCATTGGATAGATAGATGGAGCAACGCATTGATTCTGTGGGAATCGCACCTTTCGTGGTCTACTGCGTCAATAGTGCTTGCGACATCATCGTGGTATCCCCTAATTTTGAATCCAGCTTTTCAAAAAAGTGTGATGGCGTATTATTTTCCGTTAGTTTATTCCAGAATATTCGCAATTGCATGGATCGGTATGATGATCACCCTTACCATTTCAACCCTACTTGTACCACCACGAAGAGGCAAAAAACCGGGTTGGAGAATTGCCCTTGATTGGATTTTAACACCGATCATGTTGCCAATTACCAACATACTTTTTTCTTCAATACCAGCCATAGAATCACAAACCAGATTGTTGCTCGGAAAGTATTTAGAATTTAGAGTTACAGTAAAATCAACCAAAAGATCAGGCACGAATTAAATTTAAGATTAAAGATTTAATATTTAAGAATAGAAAAAATTTCAACTTTGAATCTTGAATCTTGAATTTATAATAAAGTATCTTTAATCTTAAATCTTTAATCTTAAATCTATAATAAGGAGTCGGGATGGCAAAAAGTGAGGGAAAAGAGGGCGTTCTTCAGTTTATTAAATTTGCAGTTGTAGGTGTATCTAATACAGCTGTTGATTGGGTGGTATTCTATTTGTTGGTGAACTATTTGCTCAGCGATATGCGATCGGTTGCTAAAGCAATTTCCTTTGTTGTAGCTATGTTAAACTCTTATCTTTGGAATACAATTTGGACATTTAAGAAGGAATATACAAAAGCAGGTCAGAATACTGGGGAAAAGTCAGCAATATTCATCAAATTCGTCGTTGTTAGTTTGGTGGGTTGGGGAGTAAATGTATGGGTCTTTAGTCTCGCTTCTGGACATTTAGAGATGCAGATCTTAAACAGAGATTTATTGCCGTTAGTATTATCATCAGTCGCTGCTGTGTTTTGGAATTTCTTTGCTAACAAGTTATGGACATATAAAAAGTAATTACACTGATTTATTGCGCTGAATTGTCGCAGAAAAGACATTTGCGCATTAAATAATTGAAAGTTGATAATTGTGTAGGAGGGCGTATGAGGAAGAAAAGAAACAGCGCGTTAGTCTATGTAATCACAGTGGCTATTTTTGCAATTTTCTTCTGTCTCTCCTTCTTCTCTAGCAAAGGGGATTCGACTACGTTCGACGAAGTCGCGCACATTCCTGCCGGTTACTCTTACGACAAATATCACGATTTTAGGTTAAATCCAGAACATCCGCCACTTGCCAAAGCAATAGCAGGGTTACCGTTAACCTTTATGACCATAAACGGACTCAAGTCTGATTGGTCCTGGGAGAATATTAGCCAATGGAGGGCGGGCTCTTATTTGCTATATGAAGCCGGGAATGATCCCGTGCAAATTACGACATGGGCTCGAGTGCCTATGATAATTTTAGCCATGCTTCTGGGCTTGATGATTTTCATATGGGCGAAGGACTGGCTTGGGGTTAAATCTGCGCTTTTTGCACTTACTTTATTTGCCTTTTATCCAGATCTCTTGGGTCATAGTCACTTGGTAACAACGGATATCGCGGCCGCACTTGGCTTTGTTATAACAATCTACACTTTCGATAAGATGCTAAAGAAACAAACGTTCTGGTGGATTGTGCTGGCTGGTGTGGCCTTTGGGTTAGCACAGGTGCTTAAGTTCTCCGCCTTTTTGCTTTACGGTGTTTTGCCAATTTTAGTTTTTTATCGAGCATGGTTAGACCGAACACCAAAGCGAAGATACTGGTCTCTTTTCTGGAAGTATTTCAAATACTTTATTTGGGTTTGTATAGTTTCTTTGGTTTTGGTTTGGATAGTTTATCTTCCGTTTGTATGGAACACACCCGCGGGGATTGAACACAAAGTAATTGAAATGAACGTAACTGGCGACCAGACATTATTCCTTAGGAATTTTTTACATCATTTCGAAAATAATGTTTTCGCCAGGGCTCTTGGCCATTATATTTTGGGTGTGTGTTTGGTCTTTGCCAGGGTTGCTGGTGGAAATGCAGTTTACATTATGGGCCAAGTTTCAGACAAAGGCGTTGCATGGTTCTTTCCTGTGGCCTATGCGATTAAGACCCCTCTACCAATTCTAATATTTCTTTTATGGTCAATCGTCTCGCTCTTCGTTTACAGAGCAAAAGATAAGGAAGAGAAATGGTTAAATTGGTTGCTTTTAACACCGCTGATCGTATACTGGGCCTTTACCCTTAAAGGATCACTGAACATCGGCATCCGCCACCTAATGCCAACGGTACCATTTGTGATTTTATTAATAGCCTCAAGAATGAAGCGCTACATAGAAAAACCATTTAAGTGGAGCTTACCAGTAGCCGCGATCATTGTACTGTTATTCTGGCTCATAGCTGACGTACTCTCTTACTACCCACAGTACATAGCATATTTCAATAATATTGTACCTAGGGATAAGCGTTACGAATATTTAACAGACTCTTCTCTTGACTGGGGACAAGACCTGTACCGTTTGAGAGATTACGTTGAAGCAAATCATATTGAGCATATAAAAATAGATTATTTTGGTGGTTCTTCAACAAAGTACTTTATACCGAGTCAGGCTTCTGATTGGATAAGTTCTTATGGTCCAACCACGGGCTGGCTTGCGGTTTCGGCGACAATGTTCCAGTCATCAAAGCTATACGGTCCTCTTGAAAGTAAATGGTCGTATGAATGGTTGGAAAAATTTGAACCGAAAGCTCAAATTGGCGGTTCCATTTTAGTGTACAATATATCACAAGAGGAACTTGACGCGGCCAATATTCAATCAGCTTATCCGATCACTCGTTTTGATATTCCTGGTAGCGTGGACATTCGCAATACAAAAATTTCACCAATTTTAAACAAAAATTAATAAAGGATAAATATGCCGGAAAAATTCCGCCTATCAATAATCGTCCCTGCCTACAAAGAAGAAAAAAGAATTCACAAAATTTTAGATGCCATAATCGCATTTGAAAAAACAGTAGATTATAAAATTGAGGTTATTGTTGTTGTGGATGGCTCACCAGATCACACTGCAGATGCTGCGCTTGAGTACAAAATAAAAATCCCATCTTTGAATGTTATCGATCGCAAGGAGAATAAAGGTAAGGGTTACACTGTGAAAGAGGGCGTTATGGCGGCCAAGGGAGAGTACATATTATTTGCTGATGCAGATAACTCAACTCCAGTTGAACAAGTTGAAAAGCTTTTAAAGCACGTAGATAAGTATGACGTCGTCATAGGATCACGCTACATTGAAGGTGGAAAACTTGCTGTGCCACAATCACTTGTGCGAATTATTGGTAGTAGAGGTATAAATCTTTTCATCAAGCTTTTTGCCGTCAGAGGAATTAAGGACACACAGTGCGGTTTTAAGTTGTTTGAAAACAAAGCCGCTCAAGAGATCTTTAAACGTCAGACATTTGATCGCTGGAGTTTTGACATTGAATTGCTTGCAATTGCCAAACTTCTTAAATATAAAGTAAAAGAAACTGGCATTACTTGGTATGACGATCCTCATTCCCAAGTAAACCCTATTAAGGATGGTCTTCGTATGATTAAAGATGCTTGGCAAGTTCGTAAAAACATCATGGCAGGAAAATACAAATAGTCCTTCTGGATTGACTCTGGTTTGGATTTTGTGTATAATACTAACGTTATCGGGGTGTGGCTCAGTTGGCTAGAGCACCGCGTTTGGGACGCGGGGGTCGTCCGCCTGAGGCGGACCATCCTCGACCTGGGAATGTATGGTATATTCAACATATGCATTACTTTTTAAAGATGGAGATATCTACAAGGGTGTCACTTCAAATCTAGCGAAGCGGCTGGATTATCATCATCGTGGATTGAGCAGGTGGACAAGGGACAAAGGAACTTTTAGGCTGATTTATTCCAAAGACCATAGAGACAAAAAAGAAGCACTGAAGGTTGAAAAGTTTTTGAAGACAGGCAAAGGTCGCGAATTTTTGAAAAATATATCGTCGGGGTGTGGCTCAGTTGGCTAGAGCACCGCGTTTGGGACGCGGGGGTCGTCGGTTCGAGTCCGACCACCCCGACCAGAAACTAGAGTTTAGAGGGGAGAATTTAGAACTTAGAAAAATAGCCCTAAGATCTATACTCTCATATCTATATTTTATTTTGCGGGTATCGTATAGTGGCTATTATGCCACCCTTCCAAGGTGGAGAGGTGGGTCCGATTCCCACTACCCGCTCCAAGAAATGATCATCGTTAGATGGTCTTTTTTTGTATCGCAGCAAGACGTTTACGGCGAAATGTGCTACAATCTTTACCAATCATGAAAAAGTATAAAATTAAATGGCAAATTATTGCCCTCGTTATAGTTATAGTCTTAGCGATAACCTTATTTTTTTATTCTGAAAAAAATATTGTAAAAGCGCCAGGAGGGCAGACCGAAGTAGTGGGAATCGGTCAAACTGTGGACACACCAATCGTTGCAAAAAAGATTGTTCTACCCACAAGCTATCTTCTGGAGGTTTTATTTCAATCACAAGCGCCAAACAGAAATTGGGCGGAACCATACCAAAACGCTTGCGAAGAAGCTTCAATTGTTATGGTCAAGTATTTTTATGAAAAAGAAGCCTTAAACACAGAGATTATGAAATCAGAGATAGACAAAAGTGTCGCGTGGCAGATTAAAAATTACGGCAGTCACTATGATCTGGATGCGGCTGGTACTCTAAAATTAGCCGAAGAGTACTTTGGCTTAAGCGGAAAAGTCATTTCCGGTTATACTCTCGAAGATATTAAAAGTTATATTTCAAACGGTACTCCGATGATTGTTCCATCGGCCGGCAGACTGGTCGGCAACCCAGGTTTTACTGGATTGGGGCCAATCTATCACATGCTTGTTATTATCGGCTACGACGACAGTAGGGGGGTATTCATCACTAATGACCCGGGGGTCAATCACGGGGCTAAATTTGAGTATAAATACCAAACCATTCTAGACGCGGTTTCTGGTCCAAAATCAAACATGGCAAAAGAACTCTTAGTTTTGGATAGATAAAAAAATCCCTCACCATATTAGCTCTTTTGTTTTGCAGCAACAATCTTCGGTTGTTGTTATTTTGTCGATAATATTGTATATAACTTATGAAGGACAGGAGGCAAACACAATGGTAGCTCGATTATTAATCGAGGGAATGAGCTGTCGCCGCTGCCAACAACGAGTGCAAAAAGTCATCATCGAAACTCAAGGTGTCGAGGCAGCGACCGTTGACTTTGGTTCTGGCGAAGCCGAAGTTGACTTTGGAAGACCGACTACGGTCAAACAGATCATAGAGGCCATTGAAGATGCTGGTTGTGTGGCTTCCGAGATCTAGGATAACACCTAGGTCTTTTTTTATCCTTAGTGTGGTAAATGATTATTATAATCTGTGGATAAGTGTTCGGTATATGTTCGGTATTATATATTACAATAGTTAATACAATAGCTAGACGATGGTAAGGCAATAGCTAGGCAATTGTTTGTTGGTAATTTCGTAATTTTATTCAATTAGTAATTTAGTAGGAAGAATGAGTATAACGAATGTGCCAAAAGATTTTCAGGTCATGTTTTTGGACATGAACTCCTACTTTGCCTCAGTTGAACAGCAAGTTCAGCCATCTTTGCGTGGCAAGCCGGTTGGCGTTGCGCCGTATTTGGGTCCAAACGGCTGCATTATTGCTGCCTCGCGCGAAGCCAAGGCAGTTGGAGTCCGCACCGGTTGCCTGGTTCAAGATGCGAAAAGGATCTACCCAAAAATCAAAATAGTAGAGTCTCGCCCTGCTCTCTACGTGATCTATCATAATGCAATTAAAAAAGTCATTGAAAGTTTTACACCATACTTCCAGCCACTTAGCATAGATGAATTTGCTATATTTTTAACTCCGAGAGATCAAAATGAATACTCTTCTATTAAATTAGCAAAAAATATCAAATCAAAGATGTATGAAGAGGTGGGAGACTTCCTGTCCTGCTCCATCGGCATTGGCCCCAACCGTTTTTTAGCCAAGGTGGCGGGGGAGACCAAAAAACCAGACGGTTTAACGCTGGTAAAATTATCCGAGCTAGATAGATTTTATTCACAACTTAAGCTCAGAGATCTTACTGGCATAAATTATCGTATGGAATCTCGTTTATTATCTAAAAATATTAAGTCACCGTTGGAGTTTTACCAAACTCCGCTCTGGCGTCTGCGAGACATATTGGACCACTTCGGGCGTCTTTGGCACTTCCGTTTGCGCGGTTATGAGGTTGACGACTACGTATCGGAAACTAAAAATGTAGGGCACTCTCACGTTTTGCCACCAGAATTTAGAACTAGGCATGGCGCCGAAACGGTACTTCGCAAGTTAATATTTAAAACAGGAGCTAGACTTCGCAAAGATAATTTTATAGCGGGAGGCATTTATGTGTCAGTTCATTTTTACAACAAAGGCTCTTTTTCACAATCTAAAAAAACACCAAAGTTCAACGACAATTTAAGTTTTGAAAAACAAGTGTTTGAAATACTGAAAAAATGCGATTGGCGCGGTATGCCAAGCTATGTTTCTGTGGCAGCTTTTAATTTGTCACAAACTAAAAATATTCAGATTTCAATATTTAAGGACATTGAAAAGTCTCGAGAATTATCTCGCGCGCTCGACAACATTAACGATGAGTACGGTCTTGGCACTATCCACATGGCTTCGATGTTGGAAGCTCTGGAAACTGCTCCAGACCGCATTCCCTTCGGCAAACCAAGGTACGATATAAGATGTTAATACTACAAAAAGTGAACGATCGTCCACATATTGTAGTAAAATAAAAGAAACAAAGGAGAACAATGGAGAAAAAACGTCGGTCTATCACGTTAGATATTTTAGAAGAAATTTTGCGAGTGTCTGAAGGAATTTCGCTGATATTCTTAGATCGCAAAGAATTCCATCGGAGATTGCGGTACGAAGATTTTAGTTATTCAAAATTTATGGACCGAATTAGAAGGTTCGAAAAAGAAGATCTAATAGAAATAAAAGATACAATCGAAGGGATAAGCATTGAACTTACCAACAAAGGTAAAATAAAGTGCATAGAAAACAGCACTGATGACGAGGTGGATGGAAAGTGGAGGATGCTTTCTTTTGATATACCTGAGAAATTCAGAAGTAAAAGAAACCAATTCAGAAGGTCTATAAAAAAAATTGGGTACAAACAAGTTCAAAAAAGTTTATGGGTCTGCCCTTATGTCAGAGGCGAGCAGGTCGAATTAATTGAGAAAGAGCTAGGTATAAATCAGTATGTTGCATATTTACTAGTTGAAAAAACCGATATTGACGAATATTTGAAAAAGTTATTTATATAAAGCTTACTACAAATAATGAACGATCGTTCATTATTTGTAGTAAATAAGAAATAAAGAGCAGAAAACAAAAAAAGCCGAAGTAATAAACTTCAGCATTTTTTGGTAGCGCCAAGGGGAATCGAACCCCTGTTACCAGGATGAAAACCTGGCGTCCTAACCACTAGACGATGGTGCCATAGGCCGCGAAGCGGTAATATTCAAGATACAAGAAACAAAAGTCATTGTATCTATTCAACTGTATTACAATATCAGATAAGAGGCTAAATTTCAATCCGATAAGAGTGTTTCTTGTTCTAACAAATTTTGGTGGGTCGCCCGGGACTCGAACCCGGAACCAATAGCTTAAGAGGCTACTGCTCTACCGATTGAGCTAGCGGCCCACACATAATATTTTATTTTCTATTTCTAACTACTTTAGCAGGATTGCCGGCTGCAACGGAATAAGGCGGGATACTTTTTGTAACTACGCTCCCTGCGCCGATAATGGAACCTTTCCCGACTCTGACACCAGGCAAGATAATGACTCTCGCGCCAATCCATACATCGTTCTCGATTACGATTTTTCTTGGCGCCTTGTTCCCTTGAACGTTAATGGGTAAATCTGGATTGTCATATTTGTGACTTAAGGCAAGCATCAAAACTTCAGGACCCATCATTACGTTCTTGCCTATTGCAACTGGACCGCATATTCTAGAGCTTTGACCAATTCCGGAATTATCGCCAATTTCTAGCCTGTCGCCTCTGCCAATGTTTGCTTTGTTTTCGACATTTACATTTGAGCCGCATTTCTTCACGACATGTTTGACTAGAAAATACCTCGTCATGCGCCCAAATCTACCAAATGGTTGAAATGACGCAGGCAGCTTCGACGCAAATAGATAGTAAACAACCAAATAAAATGTTTTCATGTTATGGTACGCCCAGAGGGATCTCGAGTGGTCGCTTCAGCGACCTTCTAAAAACCCTCGGTTTTTAGTATTTTCCTCCACGGGAAACTCCCGCCACTAGGGTCATCTTCGAAAGATTTCCCGACCCCTTCCCGTTCGATTCTCCTCGGATTCTTTCAGAATCTGGTACCCGCGGTTGGAATCGAACCAACGGCCAATAGCTTAGAAGGCTACTGCTCTATCCACTGAGCTACGCGGGCAAACATAAAAATTCCCCAAAATCTCTTGTATTCTAGCATTTTTAGATAATTTTGTAAACCAAGTCATTAGTATTACATGTTATAGCGGGGTCTGACAAAAAACATACATTCGAAAGTACTAAATTGAGCTGGAAGAATTGAGGTGAATACTAAAGACATAGAAAAGATACCTTTGGCGATTACTTTGCAACGTACAAAATGCTATTATAATAAGTAATTATTAGAAAGGAAAAGATGCCTTGGTGGGATAAACTTGCATTAGGAAAATATGGATTATCGAAAAAAGATCTGGAGATGATGGAGCATGTTCCGCATCCAGATGATATTGAATATATGCTTACAGTTGAGGAGGAAAGCAAAAATATTTATAATCTTCCGCTAGCCTTAGCTGCTGATTCATTAGATCTTGGAAACACAATTGCTCAGAAAACGCCTGGGGTTCCACCTGAAAGATTGCGTCAAGTTGGTGGGTTTTTGGTTGAAGACAGTGTTGAGTCTCACAAGTTGCAATTTAGACAAGCGTTGGATTTTCTAGTGCCCGACGGGACTACTGTATTTGCCGCAGCAGATGGTATTGTAACAGAAATTATTGAAGAGAATGACAAATGGGGACCGACAGAGCAATTCGCAGATTTTCAAAACCGCATCACTATCAAACATTCTAATGGGGAATATTCCCAATATATTCATCTAGAAAAAGGATCTGTATCACAGTTGATAGATCTAAATCAACCTTCAAAACAAAACATTGTGGATGGGTTTGGAAATAAGATAAACAGGATTGACGTATCAGCGGGAGAGCCAATTGCAAGAGTGGGAAAAACCGGTTGGACAGACCGCGATCATCTTCATTTTATGGTGTTTAGAATGTTGTCCTCAGCAGAAATGCATGAAAGAAATAACCAACCTCCGAACTGGAAGAGTTTGAAGCCGAGATTTATTGAAGACGAGATAAGTGCGAATACGGAATTATAGCAATTGTTTTGTTTGACTTAAAGACGAAAAATCTGTATATTTAAGTAGATAAAACTTTATTAACTTTTAAAAATAAATTGACCATAGATATATCAAAATACGCATGTCTTAAACTCACATTACGGTAAGATTCCTCTTGCTTTATTTTGGTATCGGTCGTTGAAAGGACTGTATGACTCTAGTATTAATTGCCCTTGCGGGTTTGATCGCTGGTGGTATTTTGGGTTTTGTTGGTTGGCAATTCTTCTCTAGCAAAAAAGCACAGAATGCACAAAACAAAGCTGAAAAAATTATTGACGCGGCCAAGAATGAAGAAAAAGACATCTTGCTTAAGGCAAAAGATGACGCTTTGAGATTCAAGAATGAAGCTGAGAAAGAGGTAAAAGAGAAGTCCCGGTACCTTGAAGATGTTGAGAGAGAACTTCGAAGAAAAGAGTCTACCTTGGATGAACGATTTAACATGATTGAGAAGAAGAAAACCGAAATTGAAACTAAAACAAAAAATATTGAAGAAATTAAAGGTACTTTGCAAAAACTTCGCACTAAACAGGAAGAAAGTTTAGAAAAAATTGCCAAGATGACTAAGGATGAAGCCAAAGAAGTATTATTTAAAGTTATAGAAAAAGAGGGCAAAGAGGATCTTGTCAAAAAGATGAAAGAAGTTGATCTTTACGTTAAGGACAACATTGAAGAAAAATCACGAGAACTCATAGTCACTGCCATGCAAAGGATCGCTGCTGAGACAGCTTCAGAAATTACCGTTTCAACAGTTTCTCTGCCAAGCGATGAGATGAAGGGGCGTATTATCGGCCGTGAGGGTAGAAATATTCAGGCTTTTGAAAAAATAACCGGAGTTGACCTAGTAATCGATGATACACCTGAAGCAGTTGTTGTCTCTTCGTTTGATCCTATCCGACGACAGGTCGCAAAGGTAACGTTGGCAGAATTAGTCTCTGACGGCAGAATTCACCCAGCTAGAATCGAAGAAGCATACGAAAAAGCTAAGAAAATAGTCACAGAGGAAATTAAGAAGGCTGGCGAACAAGCAGCTGTTGAAGTCGGAGTAACAGGTTTACCTCCTGAGATTTTAAGAATTTTAGGAAGACTCAAGTTCAGAACTTCATATGGTCAAAACCAGTTGCAACACGTTATGGAAGTATCCCGAATTGCTGGACTGCTAGCTGAAGAAGTCGGCGGTAATGTTGCCCTGTCCAAGAAAGCTGGACTATTGCACGACCTAGGTAAAGCTGTTGATCACGAGGTTCCAGGTTCTCACGCTGTTATCTCAGCTGACATC
>Ga0247840_10009548_pt1 | contig 12481 bp, 12 predicted proteins | sample LaCruzMarch2015__FD_192404 | JGI IMG/M metagenome (GOLD analysis project Ga0247840, IMG submission 192404) | Freshwater microbial communities from meromictic Lake La Cruz, Castile-La Mancha, Spain - LaCruzMarch2015_17m | ecosystem: Environmental > Aquatic > Freshwater > Lake | place: Spain...
AACTCTTTCTTGCTCGCACAGACACAGATCAATCCTCCTCAATCGTGACAAACTCCAGGTGCTTCTTTTTGATTTTTTCTACCAGGGTGGTTCGGTTGAGGTTGAGTATTCGAGCTGCATGTTTTTTGTTTCCGCTCGACAATTCTAGAGCCCTGCGGATTAGGCTGTTCTCAAACCCTTCCACAAGCTGATTGAAATCTACGCCTGTTGCTGTGACCTCAGGCACGAGAGATTCCTCGAGTAAGACGCATGGGGATGAATCCGGCAAATGCTCTGTGAGATGTGCGGGGAGATCCTCTAGCTCAACAAAAGAGCCGTCTGTCAGAATACACAAACGGGCAATGAGATTTTCAAACTCTCTTAAATTTCCAGGCCAAGGATAACTAGAAAAGACATCCAACACTTCTGGGGAGAACTCAAGCCTTTTGCCGCCCAACTCATCTGCGCATTTGGAGCTGAAGTGTTTGGCCAAGATCTCGATGTCAGACTCACGCTCTCGCAAAGGAGGTAACTCTACAGGGACCACCAATAGGCGATAGTAGAGGTCTTCCCTGAACTGCCCGCTCGCCACCTTCTTTTTGAGATCGACATTGGTGGCTGCTATAACCCTTACATTTACAGCCTTAGACGATGTGCTGCCCAATGGCTCAACAACTCTCTCCTGAAGAACTCTCAATAGCTTCACCTGTAATTGAGGGCTCATCTCTCCAATTTCATCGAGAAAAATAGTTCCGTTGCTAGCGAGGACAAATCTCCCAGCTTTGGAGTTAGTAGCTCCAGTAAACGCCCCCTTCTCGTAGCCAAACAATTCACTCTCTAACAACTCTGAAGGAATAGCGCCGCAGTTGACAGGGACAAAAGCCCCAGTAGATTGGCTCAAGTCATGTATAGCCCTTGCGATCAGCTCCTTGCCCGTGCCGCTCTCTCCCAGGATGAGGACCGTGCTCGATGTAGCTGCTACCTTTTCAACAACGCGAAAGACTTTTTCCATCTCCCGATCCTGTGTGACGATCTTCTTAAACACAGGATTCGTGTGTCGCGTTATGAGTCTCAAGTTAGGTACGGGAGTAACCGACTCCGAATAGACTGATGCTTGCATTAGTTTCCTCTTCCTTTTGAGCTGCTTGCAAAATTAGCTTCTGCTGCGAAAGTCGATCTTTGGCCTGCAGCTTCGTCAGCGAAGTCAAAAAAATCCTCAACGTATCCCAGAGGATACGCCTCCGGTTTTTTTGACCCCGCTTCCTCGCTTCGGCTCAAACCTCGCCTTTCTCGCGACGAAGCTAATCTTGCAAGCAGCTCTTTTGATTTTCCCCGCTCATTCCATGAGCCCAACTCGCTACAACATCTAGCTTCATACGCATCGCGAATGTGGTTACAACATTTCTATTCGCGAGGAACTTAAGGCAAAGCACGTGCCAAGATCCGCAGGTGCCTGGCACTTCTGGAATAAGAACCCAGCTAATAGCCGCAATCTTTTTTGGAAGAGGAGGATAAGCCACTTATTTGAATAAAGTTTTTTTGCGGCTCGCATGCTGAATCAGCATAAACTTTTTTTAGCGGGAGGGTTTATTGGGTGTGTAGATTCGTTGTGGATCGCCACTGCTAGGCGCAAAACTCGTGCAGATTTGTAATCCAGTGTTCAAAAGTGTGCACACAGAACACGTCTAGTTAGTCGGCACAAAGCGAAAAATACTTTAGCTTTTTCTCGCTTTTTTTTGCGGGAGTTTTGGGAATAGACTCTTCATCGGCGTCTGCGATGTTTGTTATGACCCGCAGTTGACGTAATTCTCGCCAGGCGTCACTACCCCATCTCCATTACAATCAGGGTGTTTTCCATCTGCTGTTCTCAAATACGCAATCTTACTTTCCGGTACACCCATTGCTTCTAAAACTTCAATTTGAAATTTATTGGCGGCCAATTCGCGTCCTGCGCTGTCATTCCAAGATGAGACTCTTTTAGCTGCGTACTCCTTGTAGTCATATTCGTGGTAGGCCTCGTGCCCTAGGACCGCAGCAAATTCATCAGCCGTCCAAATGGGAAGAGTAATGCCGCTAATACGAAAAGTTCGGGTACCCGACCCAGGGGTGACTGAACCGGACCTCTCTGCATCGGCTTGCACTATACGGCTCAGGTGAGCTTGAACAAATGCAAGATGTCCAGGCAATTTCTGTTTAAGCACCCTAATTGCGTCTGTGACTCGAGCAGTGAACTCTTTGTCACCCACGATCTCAAGCAACTCGAATGTGGTAGAAACATGTGGATGCTGCGAGAGCTCTGCCATCGCAGCACCAGCCTTCTCGGTGATTTTCGTTACATAACCGAGTGTCTCTCCACCTCTTGTATTGGGGATGTGCATCCTCCCTTGTTTATCCCGAGTACGTAGAACTGCATTCTCTCCCGCGTTATAACCCGCGAATGCTAGTGCCGGGTTATCAAGCAGCTTGTTAAGATACTCCATGTAAGAAAGTTGGGCATCAATACACTCAAATGGGTTGTTCGGATCCTTAAGACCATATGTCTTTGCGGTACCAGGCATGAATTGGCACATTCCTTCTGCTCCAGCAGGAGACTTAGCCATGGGTCTAAAATCAGATTCGGCCTCGTCCTGGTAAAGGGCGAGGAGTGGATTCGCATTGAACTTTCGGCATTTGTCTACGTAGTAATCGGCAAGCGCTGCAGGCCAAGCCGTTCCACCACCTGGTAATTTAATCTTCCCTGTTTTAAGAGCTTCCTCCCAAGCCGCCCTTGTCTTTGGATACTTCCTAGACACATCTTGGAGATGCTTAAGCAGATAGGCTCTTGCTTGCTCATCCGTTAGCCCTTTAGGCCACTCCTCACTACCTTTTTGTGAAAAAAACGCTAGGTAATCAGGAGGTTTCGGAGATGGTTGCTTGGCAGGAAGCTGAGGAAACTGAACTGTTCCTACAATACCACTATCGGGATCCATCGATTTATAGGCAAACAATTTGGCCTGATTCTTCGGGTGGAGCGGGTCAATTTCCGTTGGATCAACAACATATCTCACAAAACGCGCCTGACGCTCGATGACGATATCTGTTGGATCTGATCTGCGAACAAACGGAATTGTGAGTTTTGTGTCAGGTGCTGCGAGTCTCAATCCTGAGCTTCCGTAACCATCTTGTAATAAAGGTTGACCACCCACAAACACCCCACAAACATTGAGTTGCCGTCCTCCCGTCTTAACATATACTTTATGCTTAGATATCAGGCTTTCGTGACTCCAGATCCTCACGGCCGGCACCAGATATTGTCAGGGAGTGTTTTCTTGAACATGCTTCTCTAGCTGAGGTCGCCGATGTAGATGAGGAGGCACTCGCTCTCCAAATGCAGTATTTGGACTGCGGTGTGCTCACTCCAAAGTGGGCGGATGATGCGTTGCACGTAGCCATAGCATTAGTTTCAAGATGTGATCTGATAGTCAGCTGGAACTTTCGGCATATTGTCCATTTTGACAAAATACGAAAGCTAAATGCAGTAAACATGCTCAATGGCTACAGCCCTCTAGGGATATTCTCACCTTTGGAGCTTATCGATTATGATGATGCGTGAACCCAAGTGCGTTGATCTAAAACGGATCGGAGCTAAACATGTGGCCACGTTACTCGAAGGTAAGAATCGACATGAAATCTTGCAGTTCTGGAAAGAATGCACAGACAAACTCAGACAGAGAAGCCAGGCAAACTCGGCAGCTGATTCCGCGAATTTACACATTGATATGTGCACATGCTGTGGCCACACTAAGGGCCCCAAACAAAAAGTGGCTAGCACCTTTTTAGAGTAAGCCCGTACCAGAAAAATATGCGCATATGCTTTCGAGACAGGCCCCACGCCGCACATTGACACATTCCTGTCTGGCCGCTAGAGTGCTCGTATGCGAACAACAATTGTCTTTGATTCAGATGTAGAAAACAGCATACGCGATCTGGCTAAAGAGACAGGCAAGTCTTTGCGCGATGTGGTCAATGGACTGATTAGACAGGCGATAAAACAGAGGCGTGAGAAGATCTCGGAACCTAAGCCTTTTGTTGTTAAGAGCTTCCCCATGGGTCTTTCTCCAGGCATAGATCCACTCAAGTTCAATCAGCTTGCAGATGAACTTGATGTGGAAGAGAGTCCGTTGCGCCTGAAGATGGAGGTCAAAGGACTGTGATACTGCCTGACATTAACCTACTCATTTTTGCCTACAACTCCGAAGTTGAGCAGCACCCAAAAGCTCGTAGGTGGTGGGAAGAAACAATGTCGGGCAATTCAACCGTATGTATTCCTTGGGCTGTTATCTTTGGCTTTATAAGACTGACCACACATCGCAGGGTTTTTAGTTCTCCTCTGCGAGTGTCGGACGCACTGGAGATTGTTAGCTCCTGGATTGAATGCGAAAACGTGAGAATCCTAGAGGCCTCCCCAAAACACTTTGCCGTGTTCTCATCTCTACTCGCAAAGATCGGCACAGGAGCGAATATGGTCACAGACACGCACTTGGCCGCCTTAGCGATTGAACACAACCTCACACTTTACTCAAACGACCTGGACTTCTCCCGCTTCCCAGGCCTGCGCTGGAAAAACCCGCTCAACGCACAGCTGTCTTGAGATGATCAAGTAGCAACTTACCACCTCACCCAAGACTCTTAGCCGCCAGTTGGGCAAAGCGAACAAAGGAGTCCGAGAAGATACCGACGATCAAAATGCCAAACGCGGCGACGCCCAATGCAAAGCGCAGGCTGGGCGTTGTCTGGCCTTCATCCCAAACGAGTCCTTCTTCTCGATCTCCGAAATACATAACGAGGATTACTCTTAGGTAGTAGTAAAGAGAGGCTACGGAATTTAGAGCGGCTACTATTACTAAACCGGTGTAGCCGGCGGAGAGGGCGGAGCTAAAGATAAAGAACTTGCCCATAAATCCAGCTAGGGGTGGCATACCTGCTAGTGAGAGCATAGCGATGCTCATCACTAGGGCCAAGGCTGGGGAGGACCATCCCAAGCCAGAGAGGGACTTTATGTCATCTCTTTGATATTGGAGTCGGGATGCATTGCCAGATACTAGGGCTACACCAAAAGAGGCTATAGTCATAAGGGCATACGCGAAGAGATAAAACACAATAGCTTCGGCTCCTCGATCTTTGCCAATGGCGAGAAAGCCCATAAGGGCATAGCCAGCATGGGCTATGCTTGAATATGCCAGCATACGCTTGAGGCTCTGCTGCCTTATTGCCAACAAATTGCCGATCGTCATCGTTAGAATCGACAGGGCCCAGACAAGCCCATTCCAGTGCATTGCACCCTCACTAAATCCGAGCGCGACGAGTCGAAGGAATGCGCCAAATGCAGACGCCTTGACCACGACTGCCATGAAAGCGGTTAGAGAGGTAGGGGCCCCCTGATAAACATCAGGCACCCAAAATTGGAAAGGCACAGCCCCAATTTTAAATGCAAAACCAAAAGCGATTAGCGCAAAGCCAACCCAGAAGAGCTGACTGGCAGAAGCTGCATTAGCACCTATCTCAGCTAGCTGCATAGATCCTACTTCCCCGTAAACCAGGACCATGCCGTAGAGAAGAAAGGCGGAGCTGAAAGCACCGAGGAGGAAATATTTAAGAGCACCTTCAGAAGATGCCCTCTCTTTTCTAGCCAATCCGCTAAGCACGTATACAGAGATCGACAGGAGTTCAAAGCCAAGAAACAGAGCAATCAAGTCCGCCGCACCAACCATGATCATGCCGCCCACTGTCGCCAAGATCATCAAGACATCGACATCAGTTGAATCCTCAACACCCTGCCTCGACAATTGCCCTCTGGTCATGAGTAGGCTTAAAAACAGGCCCAATAAAAGAATCGTGTTGAGCGCGAACGAGAAAGAGTCCGGGTAGTAGAAACCTCCCAAGACTGGGGCAACCGAGCGAATCTGCGACAGAGCCATCAGCTTGGCTGGCGGAATGACTCCATCCGAGTTCAATAGTAACTCTCGAGCATCCTCTAGATTAAAGAGAAAATAGGTGGAGCACATCCAGCTTAAGCCACAAATACATAGGACTCCCAGCCAATAGAGTCGACCCAGAGAGAGCCCGCATAGATCTATGACAAGCAGGCATATGGCCCCGAGAACAAGACACAACATAGGGAGTGCGCCAATTAAATCCATCATCATCGTCGCTCTACCTCCCCACAAGATCTCACGCCTGTATCTTTTCTCTCACTAGCCAAAGGAAGTGTCTGCTTATGCTCTCTCTCGATGTAGGACAATACGGTCCGAGAGGCCGGTTCTATGTAGCTAAGCACTTTACCTGGGGAGATCCCAATATAAAAAACAAGGATTATCATCGGCAGGAAGACTAGCTTTTCTCGCAAGGACAAATCTGAAATATTCTCTATGTTATGCGTTGGCACTACAGGGCCAAATACTACTCGCCGGTAAAAGGAGAGCATGTATATAGCGCCTAGGCTCACACCCATAACAGCTAGAGCAACGACTAAGAAGCTGTGATTGTAGCTTCCCCAAAAAATCAAAAACTCTCCGGTGAACCCGTTCGTAAGCGGCAGACCTATAGAGCTGAGCGTAAAGACAAGTAGCACTGCTGCAAAGAAAGGCACCTTGTCCGCCAGTCCACCGAAACGAATTATCTCTCTTGTATGTGCCCTCTCGTATATAGCGCCTACCAGTAAAAAGAGGGCGGCTGTAGAAATGCCGTGATTTAGCATTTGGAGAACTACACCCTGAATCCCTTCGAAGTTCATAACACCATAACCCACAACACAAAGCCCCAAGTGACTGATAGAAGAGTAGGCAACCAACTTCTTCATGTCCGTCTGAACCCAGGCCAATAGGGCACCGAGAGATACGCCGAGTAATCCTAGAACAATAAACAATGGGCCCGCAGAAACAGTGGCTATAGGGAAAATGGGGACGCATATGCGCAGCAAACCATAGAGGCCCATTTTGAGAAGGACGCCAGCTAAAATAACAGAGCCCCCTGTGGGAGCTTCAACATGGGCATCAGGGAGCCAGGTGTGCAGTGGGAAGATTGGAATCTTGATCGCGAATGCGAGAGCAAAAGCAGCAAAGAGCCAGTGCTCTTGTGTCTGAGAGAGGGAGAGCATCTGCCAATCTGCAAAAGCAAAGCTCGCATTGCCAAACTGTTCTAAATGTAGAAGTCCCAAATATACGATACCAACCAGCATGAGCAGACTGCCAAAGGATGTGTAGAGAACAAACTTCAGAGCTGCATAATGCTTCCTCTGCCCTCCCCAAACACCGATTAGGAAATACATTGGTATGAGCATTATCTCCCAAAAGACGTAGAACAAGACTCCATCTAATGCGAGGAATGCCCCGAGAATCCCTATTTCCAGGATGAGCAAGTGGCATATGTAAGCGCGAATATGTTTCTTAACACTCGCAGCCGAGCACAGGACAACTAACGTAAGGAAGGTCGTAAGGACTAGAAACCAAATACTAAGGCCATCTACTCCGAGTATATACTGCACACCTGAGAAGCTACTCCATGGCACCTTCTCGCCCAACTGCATCCCCGAGAGAGTTGGGTCGTATTTTGCCAAGACGATAAGTGAGAGTAAAAAGGGGATTGTGCCTGCCACCATTCCTAAGCGGCGTATATAGACATCAGATAATCTGGAGAACAAAAGCAAAAACAGAACGCCAATCAGAGGCGAGAAAATCAGCCAGGAGAGCAAATGCCCATGAGCGTAGCTCATCTCAAACACAGTTTATTACCTCCGATTCTCGCGTCATCATACCTCACCCTAAGAACCCCATCCCTAGCAACACTGCGACTAATCCTCCCAACATCAAAAGAGCGTAACTGCAAACTCTGCCAGATTGAATGCCCCTAAGAGTCTCTGACTGCATATCCACCGATGCCGCGATTGCGTTGACTCCACCATCGATGATCCAGCGATCGACGACCCAATACGTGGCCATCGCCAAGGCTTCGAGGGGTTTGGCAAACACAACGCGATAAAACTCATCGACCCACCACTTGCCTTTTAAAGTTCGGTAGATGAAGCCGAACCGATTCACAAGCACAGCGGGGACTTGAGACTGACCTCGGTAAATCACAATGCCCAAGACTATTCCGAGTAGGGCAACACCTATGGAGAGTCCTTCCAAAACTAGCTCAGGGCTCATATGTCCATGAGCACCAGCATGATCTGTGATTTTCAAGTCTGGCCTAGTCCACACACCCAAGAAATCAAGAAGAGTTCCGCCATAGAGATAACCGAAACCAAGCGAGAGGGCCGCTAGAATTAGCAAAGGGATAGTCACGATCTTTGGTGACTCGTGAGGATGTGCGTGTCCCCTATATTTCCCAAAGAACGTCATCATCAGAGTTCGCGTCATGTAGAAGGCGGTCATGAGTGCGCTCAACAAACCGACAACGCACAACACCTGAGCTAGACTGATATTCAATAGACCTGGGAAACTCACTGCTCCAAGAGAGGGGCTTGAATACACAGCCCAGAGGATTTTGTCTTTTGAGTAAAAGCCGGACAAACCAGGGAAGCCAGAGATAGCCAGAGTCGCGATTAGATAGCTAAGAAATGTGTATGGCATAAGTTTCCTCAGCCCGCCAAACTTGCGCATGTCTTGTTCGTGGTGACATCCCATGATTACTGAACCTGCGCCCATGAAGAGGCATGCCTTAAAAAATGCATGTGTGACTACGTGAAAGATTCCATTGCTAAATGCCTGTGCACCGAGAGCCATAAACATGAAGCCAAGCTGACTGATGGTTGAGTATGCAAGGACTTTCTTGATGTCGTTTTGCACCAAGGCTACGCTCGCTGCAAAAAAAGCGGTCAGTGTGCCGATGACAGAAATGATCACCAAGGTGTCGGGTGCCTGTTCATATAGGAATGACATACGAGCTATCATGTATACGCCTGAGGTCACCATAGTCGCTGCGTGGATCAGGGCAGATACGGGTGTCGGCCCCGCCATAGCATCTGGCAACCATATGTAGAGCGGGATCTGAGCGCTCTTGCCGACGGCTCCAATGAAAAGCATAAAGGCTGCAAGCTCTATTAAATCGGGCCTCGCCGATATGCCCGCTGCGATAGTGGGGAACTCTAATGAGCCAGTTGCCGCGATGAGAGTAACCATACCAAGGACAAAGCCGATGTCGCCGATCTTATTTACAACAAAAGCCTTTTGCCCAGCGCGGGCGTTGTCCATGTTCTTGTGCCAAAAACCGATTAACAAGTAAGAGCAAAGACCCACACCTTCCCAACCTACAAACATGACAAACAGGTTGTCGCCTAAGACCAGTGTGAGCATGGCAAAGAGGAAGAGGTTTAGATACGCGAAAAATCTAGGCTTGCTCTCGTCATCCGCCATATAGCCGATAGCATAGAAATGAATGAGAGCCCCGACTCCCGTTACTATCAAAGACATAACAGCAGATAGATGATCAAAGCGAAGCGCCACATCTACGCTGAGAGAACCAATGCTCATCCAGTTCCAAAGATGTGTCTGCAAACCTGGCTGCTCTACACAAAGAGACAGCTTCCAAAAGGCAAGCACAGAACCAGCAAATGAGGCCAGAGCGGCAAAGGAAGCGACCCAGCCGCTTAGCGATTGGCGGTCTTTGCCCAAGCCAACACAAGAGTAAGCGAGGACTGCTCCGATAAGTGGGAGGAGGGGTATCCAGAACAATGCTGGAAATGCAGACACCTCCCAGATTTTGCTACCTACTAGTTCCATCGATCCTAAGAATTATCCTCTGAGAGAGTTAGCATCATCTGCATCAACCGAATATAAATTGCGAAAGACAGACAACACTATCGCTAGGCCGACTCCGGCTTCGGCGGCAGCAACTGCCATGATAAAAAAAACAAAGACATGCCCTTCGTCATTACCGAACCCACGTGCGATAGCTACTAAGGTTAGATTCACAGCATTGAGCATCAGCTCCACGCACATGAACATGACAATGGAGTTGCGCCTGAGGATCACACCCAGGACGCCAACTGAAAAAAGACATGCGCCTAAATTTAGATAGAACTGCTCTTGGCTCATTTTAGTTCACCCGTTCTCATCGCGCTCAACCCTCTGCCAGGAGGCAGTGGCCGCTTCTTCTCTCTAACTAAAATAGTCGCGCTAATAATAGCGGCGAGCAAAAGAACAGAGACTATCTCAAACTGGAATAGATAAGAAGAAAACAATTGCCAACCTACAGATTCAATCGTGCCAAAGCCCTCAGGCGCAGGGCGGGAGGCAGTATCCCCTAGCCCAAAAGATGCCAATAGGACAGAGAGGAATAAGCCGACAAGAACTCCAGAAATAGCCAGCGTCTTGCGACTTATACTCGTCTCGATCTCACCGTTTGTCCCCAAGAGCATGATCACAAAAATCACAAGCACCATTATGGCACCCGTATAAATTAGGATCTGCATAGCTGCGAGAAAATGTGCTTCTAGTAAAGCGAAATGAACTGCTACGCTAAAGAGCGTCCCTATCAACCAGAGAGCGCTATTGAGCGGCTTTCTCGCGGCAACCACTCCTAGCGCTGAGATCAGAGTGATAGCGCCAAAGATTATAGAGGCGAGCAACATAACCAACTTCTCAATAACTTTTGAGTTAAGATCCTTGTAACGAAAAGCAAGAAATTTGAAGCGTTCATATGTAATGAGAACTACCACGCATGAGCAGGTTGAGCATCTTAAAAGTTTAGGTGCTTAGGAGGGCGATTAGTAACGGCTCATTAAGAGCAGGGTAAGCCTCAGACCTTCTACGTTATTGGCACACGAAGCTCGAGAGGTCTGTAAGCTGGGGAAGCATAGCCGCTTCCTCATTCTGCGATCTTCGCCTGTCAACAACACCAATGATAGGACGCTTAGGATTCTCCGAGAAAAGCATGCGCCACACTTGATGAGCAATTACGGAAATCTCAAAACAAACCACCGCGCATATGCACGCCGACGAATCGTCGCTGGCATATGCGCAAATGGGCATACACGTCTAAGCATCAGCGCAGTGGCACATCACCAGGTAGCCCCCATTGCTTGACGATCACTTCCTGCAGGGCAGTAAGCACGTACCAATATGGGACTGGAGATTCTCTGTAGACTGCGTAATCCAGCCTGCCATCTCCGTCGTAGTCGCCAACTACAGGCACATCACCAGGCAGTCCCCATTGTTGAACAACTGTAGATCCGTCCGAGGACTTAACGATGAACCAGGTCCCTGTGCTCGGCCTCCAGACTACAAAATCGGTCTTGCCATCCCCATCAAAATCGGCAGGAACGGGAATGTCACCTGTGAGTCCCCACTGCTTGGAAGTGACCTGCTGCCCAGTAACGCCAGCATCAAAGCCCACGTTGAGCACATACCAAGTCCCATTCGAGGGCCTCCACACTGCGATTTCTGCCTTTCCATCTCCATCAAAATCTGCAGGAACTGGGATGTCTCCGACTAGACCGAAGGATGTCCTCTCTGCGTAACCCTGTTTATCGATGAGCCAGCTAGAGTAGATCTCTGTTTCACCCGCCACTCCAGATCCATTATCGGGGTCGCTGGGTCTATAAAGAACATCGCGATCATCCACTCCATCTCCATCAAAGTCTGCGATAAGAGGGATGTCACCATCACGGAGGGAGTATGGCACATGGGTAGCTATCCTAGCAGTGCTGGACTCTCGTAATGACCATGCCCCATTAAACGAGATTAGGTCTTTCCTTCCATCACCATCTACCTCTCCTAGGAAGACCTTATCTGGGCCACGACTGCCACCAAAATAGGGAACATCAAAGAAGGCTCCGCTGCTCGTCTGTATCAGGTAACGCATATACGGGTTACGTCGAAAGACAGAGAAGTCAGAGACGCCATCTCCGTCGATATCACCTGGTGCCGTGTCCTCTCGATCTACAATGAAAAAATCTCTTATGTTGGCAGTGCCCTCAAGTCTGTCATCTTTGCCAACATATGTGACAACGCCTGAGCTACTGATCTTATAGATCCCTACACCGTAATAGTTGACGTTTGGCCATCCGTCTAAGAAGAACAAGTCACCTGTCTTACTGTGTGCCGCCAATCTGCCCTCGACGGGGAGATCTTGCACATCAACCACAGACGGCTGCCCCATGCTTGGCCAGTTCGCCATATCAAATGTGCGCAGCTTACTTTGGTACATGTCCAAGACATACAACTTCTTCCTCGTCGCATCGTATGCCTGGTTAACACGCTTGCCTAAACAACCAGTCGCAGAACCTGCATAAAGAGTGACTGACTGACCAAGAGCAGTAAGGTCTCCGACCTGAACCCTAGTGGGATGTCCTTCCTGACACTCAACCCAGGAAACTTGGCTGTTGTTGTTTAGGAGTTCCAAGGAAAAGACAGTGGCCCCTGGGGCCTTTGCGTCAAAGAGCTTTGTAGAAGCTCCGCTAGAAGGATCTACTCTCCAAATACCTGCCGCCTGGTTCCAGCTACCCGCAATATACCGACCGCCT
>Ga0247840_10009552_pt1 | contig 12476 bp, 10 predicted proteins | sample LaCruzMarch2015__FD_192404 | JGI IMG/M metagenome (GOLD analysis project Ga0247840, IMG submission 192404) | Freshwater microbial communities from meromictic Lake La Cruz, Castile-La Mancha, Spain - LaCruzMarch2015_17m | ecosystem: Environmental > Aquatic > Freshwater > Lake | place: Spain...
CGCATAGCCGACGATCAGCGCGACACGCCGCTGGCGGACCGGGCCTTGTTCCAGGTGGCCGAATGCCGGGTGCGCACCGACGAACTGGAGGCGGCGGAAATCCTCTTTTGGGGGCTGGCGGAAAAAGATCCGGACGGCCCGCTGGCCGCCCGCGCGCTACTGCGCATCGCCGACCTGAAGCGCAAAGGCGCGCGCTGGGCCGAGGCGTCTGAAATCTACACTCAGGTCCGCGACAATTATGACGACCGATCCCAGGCCAGCGCGCTCAACGGGCTGGGCATGATCGGGTATCACGAGACCCGGTATGAGCAGGCCCTGGCGCTATTTGAAGACGCCTGGCGCCTCCAGCCAGACGCCGCCGGCGCCGACCTCGCCGGGTATATGTCCGGCTGGTGCTTGTATATGCTGGGCCGGGATGAGGCGGCGCGCTCCCGCTTTCGCTCCTTTGTCGACGCCTACCCCCGGTCGGAGTGGGCAGGAGACGCCCTGTTCTGGCTGGGCGAGTACGATTACAACCGGTATGCCTATCCATCGGCTGAAACCACCTTCATTACACTCTTCCGGCGCTATCCCCATTCATCCTCCGCCGAGGCCGCCCTTTTCTGGGCTGGCCGCGCGGCCCTCTGTCTCAAGGACTACCGGCGCGCCAACGACCATTTCGCCGCGCTGATCAAGCATTTTCCCGCTGGCCACAAGCGCCCTGAAGCCCGCTATTTCCAGGGCGAAGCGTTGTGCGAGCTGGGCGAATACGCGGGTGCCATTCTGATTTTTGAAGACATCCTCAAGCAATATCCCGACCATTCTTTGGTCGAAGCCGCCTTGTTCCGAAAAGGAGACAGTCAATTTACGCTCGGCTCCTCAGATGTCAAACGTTATGAAGAGGCCATGGCCTCGTATCAGCAGGTGCTTGACCGCCCCGCGCCGTTCCCCGTGGCCCGCCTGCAGGCTGATTATAAAATCGGTCGCTGTCTCGAAAAAATGGGCCGGTCGGCCGACGCATTCGAACGGTATATGAAAGTGGTCTATGCCTATTTCAAGGAGCCGGCCTTGCGGCCGCAGAGCAACGTCTGGTTTGCCCGGGCCGCTTTCAATGCCGCCGAGCTGAAAGAGCGGGAAAAAAGCTGGCGCAAGGCGTCCAACATCTACCGACGAATCGTGGATGCCGACATTCCGGCCAGCCGGGATGCGGCGGAACGGATTGAACAAATCCAGAAAAAACACTGGATGTCGTTCTTCTAATGTATAAGGTAGTCGGCAGTTCAAGGTCTGGATCCGGCGAGCCTCGGAGGTTGCCCCTCGCCCTCCTTGCACTTCCCCCGCCCGAGGGGACGGGAGTGCAAGGAGGGCGAGGCACCTCAGCCGATCCGGAACGGACCCAGTCAGCGCGGATGTCCCGGGTGCGGATCACCGTCCGCGAACCGATGGTCACGGTGAAAAAATTATTGATTATGGGGGTCTACGTATGTTTACGTTAATGCAGGAGGGTGGCCTGATCATGTGGGTGATCATGGCTTGTGCCTTGATCGCCATGGCGGTTTTCCTGGAGCGGCTGTTTCACGTCCATCGCGCCAAAATCAAGACAGACGATTTTCTCAAAGGCATCTGCAATATTCTGCGGCGTAAAAACATGACCGAAGCCCGCATCATTTGCGAGGAAACGCCCGGGCCAGTGGCCTTTATTGTGCGGGTCGCCATTCTGCACCACGACAAGCCGCGGGATCTGATCGAGCGCGCCATGGATGACGCCGCGCTCACAGAGATCGCCCGCATTGAGCGCCGATTCGGCGTCCTGGCCACCAGTGCGCAAATCGCGCCCCTGCTCGGCCTGCTCGGCACGGTATTCAGCCTGATCCAGGTCTGCCTCCTCATTCAGAAAAAGGCGCCACTGGTGAATGCCGGAGACCTGGCTGCGGGACTCTGGCCCGCGCTGCTCACCACGGCGGCCGGCCTGATCGTGGCGATTCTCTGCTATGCCGGGTACAACCTCCTGGTCACCAAGGTGGACACCATTGTGTTGGACATGGAGCGGGCGGCGGGCGAAATGCTCGGATTTCTGACCGGATCCGGCACCCTGATCGCCGAAGAGCCGCCCGGGCTCCGTCCCATAAACGACGAATAAACCCTGGCCGTTGTTCCAGGCATCATCGCCGGTCGCCGCTGGCGGCGGTTGGCCTGAATCGAATTGAAATAGTCACTGCTCAGGAGCCAGAAGTCAGAATTCAGTAGTCAGAATTATGGACAACCCCTCCAAGGTATTTGCAAGCGAGAGATACCGGGTCTTGGTGGAATGTCCTTGCGGTCTTCAATGGCTGATTCTTGTATATTTTATACTGACTCCTGAATACCTGATTTGTTACTCGGAAAGAAGCTATGTCACACCGGATTGAACAGGCAGGATTGCGCTGGCGGCGGTACCGTCCCAAGCGCCGGGTTTTTCGCGAACCCTTGAACCTCCTGGCATTGATCAATGTGGCCACGGTCTTTGGAGCGTTCCTGCTGTTGAACGCGGATTTTGTCCTTCAGCCTGGCGTGCTGCTACAGCTGCCGGCGGCGGCCTTTGTCACCGGCGCCCGCTATAGCGACACGGTCATCACCATCACGCAGGAGGGACAGACGTTTTTCAACGACGAGCGCATGCCCTTGGAAGCGGTCGGGCAAGCCCTGGCTCAAGTCGCCGAGAGGAATCCCGCCGTCACATTGACGATTGAGGCCGATTACCGGGTGCCGTATGGCGCCATTGTCCGGGTCGTCAATCTGGCCACTGCCATCGGTATTCATCAAGTCAACCTCGCCACCCGGCCGGGGTTTGGCGAAGAAATTATGCCGTGACTCCGCCCCGCCCCATACACGTCGCCTGGTTACTGACCTTTGCCCTGTTCGTGGGGCTGCTGGCCAGCGCCTTTTATCTATTCCCGGACTGGCGCCGCCCCCCCGGGCTCAGGCTGGCGCCACCTCCGCAGGTCGCTTGGCTGTGCGCGCCGGAAGAAGGCTCTGACGAGAACGACTTCCAGTCGGAGCTCAATGCCATATGGTCGCCGGCACTGATTGCTTTGCCTCCGGCCGTGCTGCAGCCCGATTCGCTCCAAGCGCTGGCGCCAACCCTTAAGCCCCCCCTGGATGTCGCAGATGGCCGCGTTCTGTTTCTAACCCTGGCCGCGCCGGGCGAAGGGATGCGGGAGTCGCGCCTGTCGTTCATACCCCCCCTGTCCCTTGGGAACGGGGACGCGGGCCGGGATCCCACCCGCTCCGTTAGGCCGCCGGTATTTCCGCACGCCCAGCACAACGTCCCCGGCCCGATCACCGTATGGGCCACGCCTCCGCTGACGTTTGCGCGCGGCGCGGCGGAGGATTTCGTCCAGTCCCTGGACGCAGGCAGCTCGACGGCGTGGAGCCTCGTGCTTCACATCGCCACCGACGAGAACGGGCATGTACGGCAGGCCTTGGTGGAATCCTCAACGGCTCCGGCCCCTCTCACGGCGAATATTCTGCGCCGCCTCCGCCGGCAGCGCTGGTTTTCGGCAGGTTCACCCACGGAAAGCCGCCTGACGCTGCAAATCAGTGGCGGCACATCCCCAGGTCAGCCGTAATCTCCGGTCTCCCCGGAGACTGCCAGCTAATGCGGCTGATTAAGCTCCGAGCGGATACTGGAAAACAGCCGTTGAAACGTTTCGTTTTTAGGCACCAGCCGGGTAACGCGCTGCAGGTCGGCGATCGCCACGTCCAGGCGCCCCACCTGGTAAGCCATGGCGGCGTGCGCGGTGAGGAAGGCGATGTTGGCCGGATCCAAGATGATGGCTTTGCCCAAATCGACCAGCGACTGGGTCTTGTTGTCGGCACGCCACAAGGCCACAGCCCGGGCTGCCGTTGCCTCGCTATCGCCCGGCGAATCGTTGATAATGAGGGATAAGGACGGAACCGCCGACTCGACCTGGCCGACCTGAATGGCGGCCAGCGCCCAGTTGAACTGAACATAGGCATCCCCCGAGTCCTTGCTCACGATGGAGCGAAACATCGTTTCGGCGCCGGTAAAATTTTTCTGCATATACAGACAATAGCCTTCCAGGAAATCCGCAGGAAATGTCGCATTGCCCAGCGCCATACTCCGGACCCGAACAAAACAGGACGCCGCTTCCTTGTATTGTTTTTGGGCCAGATGGGCCAGTCCGAGATTAAAGCGCAGGCAGGCGCTTTGCCGATGTTGGACCAGCCCGTTATCCAACACGTCCCGGGCCTGGCCCAGCGCGCCCATGCTCATCAGGCCCGCCGCATAGTTGTTCAGCGCAATCTCGTCGTCCGGCGCACATTGCCGGGCCATGTCAAAACACTTCCGCGCCAGCGGCATGCGATGGGCCGTCACAAACTCCAGGCCCGTTTTGATCCATTCCCGGCTTTCAGCCGGCGTGCGCCCGGCTTTGGACGCCAACAGATTGAGGTCTTCCCCAACCTCTTTCATGTGGCTGGACGACCGCAGGTGTTCAAATTCTGCCGCCACCGCAGAGCCGGCCGGGCCGCCGCCAAACAGCCGCTTCAGCAATCCACCGCCGCCGGATTCGTTCAAGGGCATGAAAAACGGTTGGTCCACGTTGGGTCGCAAGCGAGGGCTGACGGGAATCCGAATGACCGGGCCGCTCTCTGCCAGGACCAGTTCCAGCCCCACGCCCACCTGCTGGTCCATTCCCACCAGATCCTCGATCACGGAATGGCCCCGGCTGGGAGCCGTCGCCGAAGGCGCGGGCGCGGGGAGCTTGGCTGCGGTCAGGGCCGAACTTTCGGTAATAAAATTCATCAGTAATGAATTCAGTTCCGCATCTGTCCGTTTGGCCCCACCGGCATCCGACGCGCCCGCAGGCGCCGCAGCCTGTTTTTCGGATATCGACGCCAACGGGTCCGGAGTCTTGTATTCGTCCATGTGCAGCGCCTGGGCGGCATCCATCCAAGGTCCTTTCACGCATTCCATGGCCAGGGCGCGAATCGCGGATGCCGCCTTGGAGTTGGGACAATCCAGCATGAAAGGGCGCATGTTCAGACAAGCTCGCTGAACATCCGGATCATGGGGCACACTGCCCATGGAAAGAATTTTCAGGCTCAGATAGGTGCGACAAATCTCTTCCAGATTGCGGGTAAAATCCCGTGAATCCGCGCGACACATATTGACGATGAAGGCGGGATGGAAATGGGCGTGCAAGGCTCGCATCTGCTGTTCGGCGGCCGGATCCTTTTCGCCCACGGCTTTGAAGAGCGCCTCCAAGGTGCCGCCGGCAAACGTCTCGCCGGCGGTTTTAAAACGGTCGATCAGCGCCGTGATCGCCGGCTTGTCTTTAAATTCACGACTGTACATGCGGAACACGACGTTCTTGAGAAACTCGTAGCCATTCAAAATGGCCGTGGGCTCATGCATGGTGACGATGATCCCGGACTGCGTGATCGTGAAGAAGTCGATCACGTTGAAGCTGGTGCCGGCGCCCAGATCCAGGACCACGTAATCCGCTTCGATCTGGGACAGGGCCTTGACCACCCGCACCTTGCGGAAATATTCCATATTGGCAATGCCGGGGATGAACCCGTTGCCGCTGATCAGCTTGAGATGGGGGATACCGGGATCGACGACATAGTCAATCAGGTTCGGCGATGTCGGCGTGTAAATAAAATCGCCAATGCCGCGGGACGTAGTTTTCAGTCCGAACAGGGTGTGCAGGTTAGCGCCGCCCAAATCCATGTCCACAATCACGGTCTGCTTGCCCAACTGGGCAAGCGCAATCGCCAGGCTGGCGCTGATATAACTCTTGCCCACGCCCCCTTTGCCGCCACCAATGGCCAATATCCGAGTCTTGTCCCCCATAAAGCCTCCCTAGGTTAATCCACGGAGGCAGTGTATCACATCCGATCAGGACGGCAATCCGCATTCCAGGGAATGTGGCGCGACCCCAGGGTCTTTTCTTTTAACTTATATTGACCCTGAATTTCACTTGCTGTTCAGGATTCAGAAACGCTTCAATTTCCTTGTCCGCCTCATCCATCCGCGTTTTAAATTTAGAATCCATGGCTGGCGGATTAGACCCCGGCGCGCCATGCTGGGCCTCAAATAAATCCCGATGCCGGTCCCGCTCTTTAAGCGATTCGCGAAGCCCATGTTTAAATGCCTGCGGCACGCCGTGTGCCTTCATAAAAGTAGTCGCGCGCCACACCCAAATGGTTACACGGACGCAAGTTTTTTTGCAATCCCTGCCGATCAATACATCCGGGATTGGCATTTTTTGCCGTCTGTTTTTTCCTGTCGGCATCATTTTCCCCTCACCCTGACCCTGGCATTAATTACGCGACCTTTGCCGGTGACGTCCAACCCAATCTAGCAAATCCGCTTAATAAAACATCGAAATCTCGGTTATAACCGGTCAAGGCTGATCGCCCGCCGATCCATCACGTAACGTAACGTCGCTGCTTTTTTATTATTCCGGCTTAGGTTTGTGCCCTGGCATACCGATAGCTTATATGTTGCGGCAATAAACCCGAATTCAAACCGGACCGAGTCGTCAAAGGGCATATTTCAGAAATCGAAGCCAAGGTGCCCCCATTCGGCGCCGGTTGAACACAAACCCACATGGACGATGTCCAGCAAGTCAGGAGATTCCCGTGAGTATCAGTGGTATCCGTAGTCAGCCGCCCTGTTTTTCGCCAGGCGCCATGGCAGAAATGCGTCAACGGATGTTTAAAAAAATGGATGTGAACACCGACGGCATACTCGATAAAACCGAATTGACGGATGTCGCGAAAAAGACGGGAAAACATATGGCCGATCTCGTCACGCAATTCGACACAAATGGCGATGGAGGCTTGAATATTGACGAGATGGACACCCTGACGCAAACCATGCGCCCCCAAGGGCCACCGCCGGTCATGCCCGGGATGAACTCAAACGGCAGCGCCAACGCAGATGCCAGCCTCTTAAAAATGCTCGACGGTGACACAAACGCAAATGGCAAAGTCACCCAAATTAAAGATTTGATCGCGCAATTTATTAAGAAACAGACCGGCGGATCAACCGGGTATGATATCGCGAGCACCCTGTCCACACCCGTGACGTAAGTGTTGTTGTCTGGCTAAACGTTCGTCAACCCAAACACGCCCATGCTATGGGTGCCGACGTGAACGCGGTTGCTCCGACGGGAAACATGACCACCGTGGCATCCCCGTGCCGTCGGACAACCACTGCCAGTTTATGCTCAGGCGCCGAGTCTCCATCGCTCACCGCCGAAAAACGTCTCTGCAGGTTGTGTTTCCCGTGTGACGCCATCCGAGCCAAGGAACGTGTCGCGGCCCGCGCACTTCCATGCCGCCGACCCGAAAAGCGACAGACCACAGAGCGTTCATGCCGTTCCAACACCAATTACCGAAGGTTCTCGCCAACCGTGCTGCCGTGTCCGAGGCAGCACTCGTGGTGGAACGGCGTTACGCGAGGTGAAAAGCCCACAGCCCGCATTAAGCAGTTATATCCACCAAGCGTTTTCGCCCTGCCTCAAAATTTTCCAGGGACGGTTCACTAGGTTCCGAAGGCTGCGCCGGTTCTGTCGGGGGGCGCCGATTTTCAATGTTGCCACCGGCGGGTGGTGTCGGCGCCGTTGGTTTTCTGGGTTTCATGGGATGAGAAAAGCTGCCAACATTAATTTCCATGACTTCCTCCTAATTTTAAACGACACGCAATTTCGCAAAAACTCGTACTGCGGCTGATGGCGACCGTTCCGAATGACCGAATTTTTCGGGTTGTCAAAAGTTGAGGGATGGATAAAGGAACACAAAAGGCTCAAGCCGCACATTCGAACGGTCACCCGGCATTCACTGTCCCTCATCCGGCGCCACGTCGCAAACCGGCGGGCCGCAAACCAAATCCGTGTATCGACTTCATCCAAGCGGCAGAATACGCCGCCAGGGTCGTCTGGAAAGCATTTCCGGGGCCAAACCAGCGATTCGCGGCTTTGCCGGATCCACGCAAACCAAAAAGGTGCCGATACACGGGCTCACATCTTGGGTGGACCGGACTCCTGCTCTTCCTCTCACATGCGGTCGACCCCGTCTGCCCTTTTCACGCCCCCGGCGATTCCCCTCCCGCTTCCCGGCTTCGCCTTCCCGATATTCAGAATCGCCAGGGCCGAAACATTCCGCTTGCCATTGAATCGAGAAGGTATATAATTATGGTTATGTAATAGATCGGCATTGGGAGGCCAGATCTTAAATGTATGCCCAGGGATGGGAGTGCGCACGGCAAAAAATGCGCGGCAAAGCTCGAAACCCGGCCCATTTAAGGTGAGGTCATGCCCGTCAGTGATATCATTACCGCCTATCCGGAACGGGCCTTGGCGTCTTACACCCTGCCCGCCACACCGCTGCGTGCCGATGTAGCGGACACTCCGATTGAAAGCCCTGTAATCGACCAATTCAATCCGCAGCCTGAAATTCGGCCCGGCTTGACCTATACGGAAATCATTCAGCGCTCCTTTCAGCGACGTCTTCAATTTTTCTCGCTCAGCCGACGACGAGTCCGTACCTATTCCAACTTCCAGTCCATTGCCAAAACGCGGGTGGAGCAGGATCGAACGATCAAATGGGAAAGTCGTCGAGTCCTTGAAAAGTATCGCGCGCAGCAAGCCGTCAAGCAAAGCATCTTGGAGGGATACCGGGATGAACTGCGCGTCAGCATTGCGGTCTACACGAGGCGGGAAGCCATTGTACGTGCCGACCGTGAATACGCCGCACGCCTCTCCAATCTGCGCGCCCAGGCGGACCGCCAGAATGCGCGTCGGATCCTCGACCGCTACCGGGCCCAGCGGGCCGAATATGGGGCCGTGCTGGCCAAATATCGCGCCCAGCAGCGCGTGGCTGAAGCCATTGCCGACGAAAAGGAAAAGGCTATTTTCCTGCAACGCCAGCTGGCAGGCAAGGCGGCGTTTCTGCGGTACCTGGAGTGGAAACGTCAAAGCCAGGAAGCGTTTCAAAAATATTTACTCCGCCAAGCGCTCTATCAGCAGGTCTTGGCCAAATACCGGGCTCAGCAGCAACAAGCTGCTCGCGAATTCAGGGCCCACGAAATGGAACTGTATCTCCTGCGTCAAGCCGGCGCCAAGGCGGCGTTCGCGCGATATCAGGCGTGGAAAGTCCGTTCGCAACAGTCCCTGGAACAATATCGCGCTCAAAAAGCCACCTATCAAGTCATTCTGGATCGCCAGCGCGCTCAAACCCAAGCGAATGCCCAGCGATTCCGGAACAAGGAATACGCACTATATCTCCAGCGCCGCGCCGAGGCCAAGGAATTTTATGAGCGCTATCGCGCCTGGAAGCAGGACTCCCAGCGGAACCTGGATCGCTACCGCTCGCAAAAAACAGCGTATGAAAATCTCCTGGCCAAGTACCGGGCGGAAACAAAACGGTCGGAGCGGGAGTTCCAGGAAAAGGAGCTGGGGCTTTATCTCCAGCGCATGGCGGAAACCCGCGAAGCCCACGAAAAGTATTGGGCCCAGAAAAAAGATGCCCAGCGTTCGCTGGACCATTACCGCAACCAGCAGGACCAGACACAAAAAAAAACCGTCAGCTACCGCCAAACCCAGTTTGCATCCGCCCAGGCAAGCGCACAAAAACAAAGCAAACAGGGCGAGCAGTTCTACGCGGATGCGGTCAAAATGCTGCTGGCCAATGAAAACCGCATCGCCCAGCTCAGAACCCAGGCGTCCCAGCAGTTTTTGGCCACCGCCAAGCAAGTGCAAACGTCCCAGCTGCGTCCGGATGCCCGCACGATGCAGCAGCAGTACACCAAAACCCAGCAGCAATCCAGCCAGCTCCAGAAACAGCAGGAGCAAGAATAAAACCCAGGCACGGCGGCGCTGTGCTGGCTGCATTCGCGGTCGTGACTATCAAGCGCCTGCATAGCCGCCCGGGTTAAAGGACGTGATTAGCCGCCGCCCCATTATTCGCCCAGGATCCGGATCAGGTCGTCAATGCTGGCAAACACTTCGTCAGGCGAATGGACGGTGAGCGCCTCCAGGGTGTTGTAGCCCCAAGCCACGGCGCCAAAGGCGATGTCCACGCTTTGGGCCGCTTCAATATCCCGGATTTCGTCGCCCACATAAATGGTTTCAGCGGGCGCCGCCCCGGTTTTGCTGAGGATGGCGCGCAATTTGGATTGCTTGCCAAAGACCGAAACCCCGCATTCAAAGTCGCTGATCAGCGCCGTATTGGCCGGACCCAGCAACTGCCGGACATTGTCAGAGGAATTCGAGCTCACCACGGCCAATAAAATCCCGCGGCCTGACAGGCATTGAAGCAGATGGTCGACGCCTTCGAACAAGGCGATATCCCGGATATCCCCGGCCATCAAACTGTGCATGTGGTTCGCGATCAGAGGCATCTTCCAAAGCGGAACACCCAGGTGCTTGCGCATGCGGTTGGCATCGTAGCCGCGCAGCGTCTCTTTCTCCTCAGGCGCAATGCGTTTGAAATTGAATTTTTCAGCGACCTTGTTGATGACGCGCGTAAACCAAGGCAGGGTATCCGCCAAGGTGCCGTCAAAATCAAAAATGACCAGTTTGTATTTCACAGCCTATTCCATCCTTTATCCATGCGTCCGGGGAAAGTAACACGCAGCCTCATACGCGACAAGCCGGAATCGCATGAACCTTTTACTAGGATGCAGGATCGATTTCTTCTGGGCTCCAACCACAGGTTTCGGAGGACTCGGACCGCGCTTTCCCTGTGTCGCGTCGGCTCTATGAGCCGATTCCTGAGCACGGAGGCCCTGGCGCTCAGCGAGCGTATACAGCAGCCCTGTATGCACGTTCAACAAAATCCGACGCTTTTCTTTCGCCCAGCAAAATTTTGTGATGCGCCCCTGCCCCGATTCGCGCGTCAGCCACGCGATCTTTCGCTGGACCTCGTGCAACCGCCCTCAGGCACGGCTCGGCAGGGACGCCTCGCCCCGCCGCTTCAATCCAGCATCGCGCGATATTTGAACGGGGGGGCAACGCCTCCGGCGGAGCCGTCCCTCAGCAGTCCTAAACGCCCCAACGGCGACCCCCACCCTCGCTGACGCGCGAATTTAGGCCCCATTAAATCCCATTGACAAGACCGGCCTATCCGACTATACAATGCGCCCTATGACTATGAATATAAACAGCTCATTTAAAAATGCTTTTATGTGTGCGGTCGTCATTCCATGTGCTGCCGCACTCCTGTTGTTTCCGGGCTGCGAAGTGGATTCCGCCGCCTCCCGCATTGACATCACGCCCAATTCTGCCTCGCTGTATATGCATCAATCGGTGACCCTGACCGCCCATGGCGGCTATAACTACGAGTGGTCGTTGGCAACCGAAGGCTGGGGAGTCCTGAATACCCGGCGCGGCAATGAAGTCACTTACACCAGCTGGTATGAACCGGCCACGGGAAGCACACCGTCCGTTCAAATCGTCAGGGTTCTGTCCCGGTTTTCCAACAACACGAGCGAAACCAATAGCGCCGGGTCCAATTCGTTCGTCAACACATCGGAAGCGTATATTACGCACCTGCCGCCAGCGGCTCAATAATGATCGGCCAGGATACGGGAAGTTGCGCGGCGAAACGCCATGATGACAAAGGGATTGCGCTGCCGGGACGTTCCGTCGCGCATGAGGCCCTACAGCGGACGACTTCATTCCGATTCCATTTCCTAGCCCCTAACAAAAGCATTTGAACCACGAAAATCTAATGTTTTCACGAATTTCGGATGTTTCGTAGTCATCTTACTTGCCGAATTTTGGTTAACTCCTTTTTAGGCTAACCAGACCGGGGTGAGGGCACCCCGGCTCCAAAGCAAGAAATCCGGACTGAAACTCCCGTACGTCAGGCCGTATGCCCCAGCTCCGCATAAAGTTCACGCACAGTCTTCTCAAACGCCGTATAACTATGACGCTCCAACACGCGCTGCTTGGCCTTTTGCGCCAGCTGCGCCGCCCACGCGCGGCGGTTCATGACCGCACGCAAGCCTTCGGCAAACGCCTCGGGCACAGGTTCCGCCAAGACCGCCACATCATCCGTCAAGACCTGTGTATGCGTGGGCAGACGGGTCGCCACCACGGGCTTGCCCGAGTCCAAGTAAGAATACACTTTCATCGGGGTGTTGTTGCCTTGAATACGGGGAGAAACCAGCGCATCCGCCTGCGCAAACAATGCTTTCATGGCTCCGATCGGACGCGGCCCCACAAAATGCGCGTTCGTCCCAAGGCCCATGTCGGTGGCCTTGCGCTGATAGGCCGCGATATCGGCCGCCGTCCCGCCCACAATCAGGCCGTGGGCCTGAGCGCCAGATCGGATAAGCAGCGCCAGGCTTTCCAGAAACAAATCGATACCCTGATAACGTTCCAGATTCCCAATATACATAAAACAAAATCCCTGGATCCCCAATGTCGCGCGCAGATCTTCCACCGGCACCTCGGGATAAGCTGACAGCAGGGAAATAT
>Ga0247840_10009554_pt1 | contig 12474 bp, 4 predicted proteins | sample LaCruzMarch2015__FD_192404 | JGI IMG/M metagenome (GOLD analysis project Ga0247840, IMG submission 192404) | Freshwater microbial communities from meromictic Lake La Cruz, Castile-La Mancha, Spain - LaCruzMarch2015_17m | ecosystem: Environmental > Aquatic > Freshwater > Lake | place: Spain...
CACGCATTTCGTGATATCCTCGCCTGAGGGCGGCGGATTCAAGTGCCGATTTTTGACTATTTACGCTAACAAGCATATATTATGCCACTAATTCAGGTCTTCTTTAAAGCTCATTATATATCCTCCTTAAACTCCTTTTGTTTGTTAAAAACTAAAAGTGGTGGAGGACAGGGAATGACAGTTCCCTGTCCTCCGTAACGTGTCGTTTTAATAAACCTGCTTGTAGAGCTCCAGAATTTCCTGCGGGCTGGCCACAGGACGTGCATTGTAAAGAGAAACGGGGTCGCCCATGGCATGCATGCTGCACGCTTCGAGACCGTCTGCGGGAACACCGACGTCACGCAGTCTGAGCGGATGGCCAACTTCCTTCATGAGCTTTTCGATCTCATCGGCAGCCGCGAGCGCCGCCTTGCGCTTGTCCATACCGAAGGTATTAACCCCCAGTTGCAGGGCAATCAAAGCCAGCTTATCCGTGGCATGGTCGACATTGAAGCGCATCACCTTGGGGAGCATAATGCCGCAGCCCACACCGTGGGGCACGCCGTAGAGCATTCCGACCGTATGGGCCATGGCATGGGCCAGGGCGACGAAGGAAATGGTAAAGGCCTGCCCCGCCATCGTGGAGGCCGCCGCCAGATTCAAGCGTGCGGCTTCGTTTTTACCGTCCTTGACGGCGATGGGGAGGTTTTCCTTAATCAACCGAATGGCATGCAAGGCCTGGCCGTCGGAAATGGGATTTGTCGTAATGGTGGTCAGCGCCTCGACGGCATGGGTCATGGCGTCCATGGCCGTGCCGGCCGTTAGTCCCGGAGGCAGGGTCATGGTCATACGCGGATCGAGGATAGCGACATTCGGCGCAAGCCGGGGTTCGATGATGTATGACTTGCGTCCGGCAACCTTGTTTTTGATTACCGCCGCCCACGTCACTTCACTGCCCGTTCCCGCGGTCGTCGGAATGACGATATGGGGCGTCGGGGGTTCAGTAAGTCTTCCCCAGGAGATATTATCATTACAGCACCCCCCGTTTTTCAGGGTTGTACAGACCGCTTTAGCCGTATCGATAACGCTTCCGCCGCCGCAACTCACGATTAAGTCAACTTTTAATTGACGGGCCATTTCCGTGGCGGCATCCACTGTTTCCAGATCCGTGTCCTGGGGAATGTTATCAAAAACGCCGACGCAGAAGTCCGACAGGCAATCCTGGACCAGCTTGGCAAGGCCGGCCTTGACGATGCCGGCATCCGTCATGAGAAGCACCCGCGTGCCGCCCAGGTCAACGACTTCCTTGGCCACAGATGCCAGGGAACCGTGTCCGGCGTTGATTTTTGTGGGCAAGTTGATTATATACTTCGCAAGTGACTTGTCGTCCGACATGGTAGCGGTCATGGTGTAATTCGAACTGGCGTCGGCAAAACTCGCGATATGGATCCGCTTGGTCTGTGTGTATGCTTCCAAACCGACATGGCTCAGTTCACGTCCGACACCGGACTGCTTGTAACCGCCGAAGGGACAGAAACTGCCGAAGTAATGGTAGTTGTTGATCCACATGGTTCCCGTGCGGACATTCCGGGCGATCTTTTCCGCCCGGGCAGTGCTGCTGGAAAAGACACCACCGCCCAATCCGTAGATGGAATCGTTGGCGATGGCCGTGGCTTCTTCGTCACTGTCAAACGGCATAATGACAACGACCGGTCCGAAGATCTCTTCCTGGGCAATGCGCATCTTGTTTTTCACGCCCGCAAATACGGTGGGTGCATAATAGCAGCCGCCCTTGATCCCCTCGACTTCTACGCGCTTGCCGCCGGTGATGAGTTCGGCGCCTTCTTTCTTGCCAATCTGGACATACCCGTCAACAGCGGCCACTTGCTCGTGGCTGACGAGAGGTCCCATGTGCGTGGTCGGCAGAAGCTGATAGCCTACGCGAATAGCCTCCGCATGCTTTTTAAACTTATCGAGGAATTCATTGTAGATCTTCCTCTGAACCAGTATGCGGGTACCCGATTCACAGACTTGGCCCGCGTGGAAGTATGTGCCGAAAGCCGAGCCGGCTATCGCATGTTCCATGTCGGCGTCATCCAGGATGATGTTGGCTGATTTGCCGCCCAATTCCAGGGTCACCTTTTTGATCGTCCCTGCGGCCAGTCGCATGATTTCCCGTCCGACCTCGGTGCTTCCGGTAAAGGAGATCTTATCGACCTCCGGGTGTGTGCAGAGAAGCTTTCCCAGCGCTCCGCCCGGTCCGGGGATCACATTGATGACGCCCTTGGGAATGCCTACGATCTTTGCGCATTCCGCGATGATGAGGGCCGTCAGCGGTGTAACCGAGGCCGGCTTCAAGACGACCGAATTGCCCATAATGAGGGCCTGGCCGATCTTCCAGAAGGCCATAACCATGGGGAAATTCCAGGGGATAATGCCGACGCAAACGCCGATGGGTTCACGGCGAATATAGTCCCGGCCATAATCAAAGGGATTGCCTTGAGCTTTTATCTCTTCTTCCCAGGGAAATTTGAAGGAAGCATAGTTGGCGAGATCTTTGAACATGTTGGCTCCAAAGCCCAGAGGAGTCACTTTGGAAAAATTGATGGTCTGGCCGGCATCCATCGATTCGGTAACGGCCAGACGCAAGGCCTGTGTATTGATTTGATCAGCAAAATCATACATCTTTTGCGCGCGTGCGGCCGGCGTCAAACCGCTCCACACCCCGCTGTCGAAAGAGCGGCGGGCAGCCATAATGGCCGCTTCCGTATCGGCCACACCGGCCTGGGACACCGTCGCGATCGGCTGATCGTTACCCGGATCGATGGTCTCGAACACCTTGCCGTCCTTTGCCTCCACAAACTCGCCGTCGATAAACAACTTGTAATGATCCATTCCATACCCTCCTTTTTTTGATGTTTGATTTTGAGCCGCAACAGGCAGCCCTCACGAAGCCGCGGTAATCCGCCTCTTCGTCTTCGGTGTACGGGCGGAAACGAGTTAAGGATAGAGCAACAACGATACCAACGGGTTTGTTTATTTGTATCCTACCGATATAAAAGGGAAATATTTAATAATCGCCTGATTTGGCGAAGGTGCGGGCTTGAGAATCATGCCATAATTGGCACGGTCCAAGGGGCTGAAATCAACTAATATCTGAAATTTATTGGGATAAAGATGAATGCCATCATTGGCACTGTTCGTGCCAGTCAAGGTTGGATGCCCTAAATAAGAACTAAAAAGGGATTCGGATTTCATGATGTATGAAGGTCCAAAATTGCCTTCTTCAAGAAAGCAAACCAGCGTTGATATGTCTGCTCCGTAGTTGATCTCGCAATCAACGGATTTTGTTGATCTTCCGGTTTTGGTTACTGGAGTTTATAAGTAGGCCATGGTATTAAAAGACGATTGTTTGATCGGACCAGTTCAATGAATACGGGTGGAAAGCCGCAAATATTTGGCGGCTAAATTTTCATCCAGTTTGCCTCTCCGCAACTTCCTGAAGTCAACAAATTGTCAATCTCAACGATTATGCTATATTTCAATCATTAACAAAGACAATCGCACACCACTTTTGTGGTCATGATTGCCTTGACATACAAAACTGCGTTATCTATACATGTCCAATAAAAAGGAGATTTTAAAAATTATCAATGGCCTTTATACCACCCCAAGCAGGGCAATATCTCCCGTGTGATTCTCCGATTTGGGCCGACACAATCGTTACAGAGTCACATATTGACATAACTTTTCTTGTCAACAAACACGGAGTGGCTAATTTAAAAAGTAATTCAACCCGGGATCGTGCCCTGGATTCAGAAATGAGCTGATCGAGGAAGCGGAAAGGATGTTCTCATGCAGGCAAGGCAACTGAATCTATTATGAATAATGGTAATTTGAAACGTAATACGGTTTATATTCACCGCACGAAAGAACATGCAAAAAAAGCCATATCCTTTGCGGAAAAATCAGCGTCTGGATGCGGCCTGGGTAAACAAGAAGCGCTATCTCTAGTTCTGGCTGTGGAGGAAATATTTTTCTATCTTTGCCATAACGCAGGCCCAGGGCAGAATGTGGAGATTCTAAGCACTGACGGCACCTATTATCTTCAGATGGATTTTGTTTTTTCGGAAGCTGAAGTCAACCTCCGGGCTTTTAATCTAACCCACCAACCTGTATACGAAAAAGAAGAAGATATGTTGGATGTCGGTCTGCTTATTGCTTCCCGTCAGGTGGATCAATTCCAACTCATCAGGGAACCAAATCATATGCTTCGATTGGTGCTCATTAAGGAAAAACAGTATCCACTCCCGGATGAAACTCAGGAAATGGTGCTGGCGGATACTGCCAAAACTACGGTAAGACTTGCTGATCCTGGGAGTGCGGAACGGTTTGCCCGGATGACCCTAAGTTTTTTCGAAATGAGTCAGGTACCTCCTTTTTTTGAAAATCCCGGAAAATTGTCCGGCATGATTGCATCTGGAGAGTATGCCTGTGCGGTAGCCTCAGACGAGCATGGACATCAGGCCGGCGGCATTCTCTGGCGTTACAGTAAAGCAAAAACAACGGAATGTTACGGCCCCTATCTATTCGGGCAGCCGGGCGAAAATGATTTAGACGCTGAACTGCTGGAATGTTGTCTGAGAGATGTTGCCAAGACGCCGGCCATCAACCTGATCAACCGCTATCGAGGCGGCAGGCTTCCCCGTGGTTACTTTGATGAACTAGGGTCTTACTCGGAATATAAGATCGACGACAGCACATCCGTACAAATTGTTTTTGTTCGCCAGTTGAGTGAGGATCCGGGCGCAAAGGTGTGGGCGAGCCCGCAACTGGACGATTTTCTCCTCCAGGAGTATCGCCGTCTGGTACTGCCAAGAGAGGTAACGTTTGTCAGGGATGAGGATCATCCGGTGACCTCCGAGTACTCGGTCTTAGCTGCCGATTTGCAGCGGGAACAAAACGCCGCCACTCTGCGGTTGTTGTGGCCGGGAAAAAATATTGAGCAGAACGTCGCCAACCATGTCAAGCTCTTTGAAGAGGAGAACCTGAGAAATGTTTCCGCGGAAGTTGACCTGGGGCTGCCCTGGCAGGCCCAATTGACAGCGGCCCTGTTGAAAAGCGGATTCATGCCCCGCCTCATCCTGCCTCACGCCGGCCAGGGCGATGTGGTCCTCTTCCGCCGCCCCCCGGCGCTCAATGCTCTGGTTCCCGAATTCGTCAAGAGTTTCGAACCCTATATTCCCAGCCGTCCGCCGGACATCCTGGAAAAACAGTACCAATATGAAACCCTTTACCACCTGAACAACAACGAAAATGCCTTGGGCCCGCCTCCGGCAGTGCAGAAGGTGCTGCGGGACTTTCCGCCTTTCAATGCTACCTACTACCCCAGCGGCGACAGTTATCATCTGCGCCTCAGGCTGGCGGAATTTTACGGCCTTCATCCCGACCAGTTCATTGTCGGCAACGGCGCTAATGAAAGCATCACCCTGCTGATCAAGGCCTTTTGCGAGATCGGTGACAACATCGTCACTGCGGACAAGACCTATGGCGGATATGAATGGGTGGCACGCTTTTCGGGTATCGGCGCCTTGTTGACCCCGCTCAAAGACCTGACCTTTGACCCTGAGGCCATGCTGGAAAAAATCAATGCCCGTACCAAGATCGTTTTTTTATGCAACCCCAACAACCCCACGGGGACCTATTGGAGCCGGCGACAATTGACGGATTTTATGGACAGGGTGTCGGGCCGGTGCATCGTGGTTATGGATGAGGCGTATTGCGAATTTGTGGACCAGGCGGACTACCCGGACGGCATGTCGCTGATCGGCACCTATCCGAACCTTGTCCTCTTCCGGACCTTCTCCAAGATGTACGGACTGGCGGGCTTGCGCATCGGCTATGTCGCGGCCGATATCGACGTGATCAATATCATCCATCGCACGGCGGTGGTCTATTCGGTGAACGTTCTGGCGCAGGCGGCGGCCCTGGCGGCCTTGGGAGACCAGGAGCACATCCTCCGCACCCGGGAGATGGTGGCCGCGGGAAAGGATTTCCTGAAGAGGGAACTTTCGCTATTGGGATTGGCGTTCAGTTATGGCGAAGGCAATTACCTGTCGATCAAGCTCCCCTTCAGCGACAGCTTTGCCTATCGCCGAATGATGCAGCGGGGCGTCATGGTGCGGATGATGACCGCTTTTCGTTTCCCGAACAGCATCCGGATCACGATCGCGAAGCAAGAGGCCATGGAGGCCTGCGTGGCGGCGCTGGCCTATACACTCAAAGACATGGGAGGAATACACAATGGCTGAAGGCAACGATAAAGAACGCGGCGGGCAGGACCAAGGCGAATCCCCGGCGCCGCCGCACACCTATACGTTCCGGCTGATGCAGCCCGAAGACGCGGAAGGTGTGGTGCGCTGTTTCCGGGAGGCCTATGGCGACACCTATCCGACGGCCTATTTCTACGACCCGGCAAAGCTCGTGGAGTTGAACCGGGCCGGGACACTTATCTCCTCTGTCGCCATTGCGGATCTGACGGGAGAGGTGGTCGGCCACAGCGCGTTGCAGCGCTACGGGTCGAGCGCCAACGCCGAAATTGGGTTTGGCGTGGTCGTCCACGCCCACCGGAAGGGGAGCCTCACGATCCCCATCATCGAGGTCCTGGTGCAGGGGGCCGTCCAGCGCGGTATCCGCCGCCTCGTCGGCCACACGGTCACCAACCATCCCGCCATGCAGATCCTTTGCGGCCGTCTCGGGTTCACGTCCTGCGCCCTGGCCCTGGGCGCCATGCCCGCCGGCACCATGTTCAAGAAGATCAACGAGCAGCTCAACCAGCGGGAAAGCTGCGTCCTCGATATGAAGTTCTGCGTGCCGCCGGAACCTGCCGTGGTCTGCGTGCCTGCACACCACCGGGCCATGGTGGAGCGGATCTACGCGGCCGTCGGGAAGCCCGCGACCTTTCAGTCGCTCCCCGAGCCTTCCGGTGCGGGGCAGGTGGAGATCCGGATCAACCGCGCCTGGGGCATCGCCGACATCCAGGTACGCCGCATTGGGACCGAAACGGCGGCGGAGATCCGGAGCCGCCTGCGCGAACTGACGGAAGTCGAGAAGATCCACATCGTCTATCTGGAACTTCCCCTGGACCAGGGCGGAATCGACGGCGTCTGCCGGGATGCGGAAGCGGCAGGATTCTTCTTTGCGGGGCTGAGCCACAGTTCCGCCGTTGACGACAGGGAATCCCTCTTCCTTCAGCACCCGAATACGAAAATCGACATGTCCAGCCTTATCCTTGCAACCCCTATGTCCAGGGAGATTCTCGACTATGTCGTGAAGGAGCGGCAGCGCCTGCATTGTTGAGCAAAAAGGCGACCGGACCGATATGAAACCACTATCCTATCCATGGAAGGCCCTGCTGACCGCCTCCCTGGGGGCGGCGATGACCACGCTGGATGCCAGTATCATCACCATCGCCTTTCCCGAGCTTACCCGTGTGTTTCATGCGGATCTGACAACCATCATGTGGATAACTGTGGGCTATATCCTCGTGAGTAGCAGCCTGATGCTCCTTTTCGGGAAACTGAGCGATTTTGTCGGCAGGAAAAAGATCTACACGGTGGGCTTCGGAATTTTCACCTTAGCCATGGTAGCGTGCAGTCTGGCCCAGAGTGTGGAACAGCTCATTGTTTTCAGGGTTATCCAGGGCGTAGGCGCCGCCATGGCCATCGGCTGCAGTACAGCTATTGTCACGGAAGCCTTTCCCGGCAACAGGATGGGAAAGGGGCTGGGGCTGCTGGGGGTAGCCGTTTCAGCGGGTTTCATTATCGGTCCTGTCGCCGGTGGATTTCTGCTGGAGTATCTTGACTGGCGAGCCATTTTCTACACACGGATACCGTTGAGCCTTCTGGCCTTTATTCTGGCGATTATTCTGCTTAAAAAAGATACGATCCAGTCGGGGAAAATCAAACTTGACCTCCTGGGAGCTGTTACATCTTTTGCAGGTCTTTTCTTCTTTCTCTTCGGAATGGGGCAAATCAAGGCGTATGGCCTGAAATCAGCGGTGGTCATCACTCTGACAGGCGCCGGACTTTTGATGTTATGTCTGCTGCCGCTTATTGAACGTCGCGCCAAAAATCCCATCATCGATTTCGGGCTGTTCAAGAATCGTGATTTCACCTATGCCATGGCCGGTTTTTTTCTATTTTTCCTGACCATGCCTGTTTACATTGTTCTTATTCCCTTTTACCTCATGGACGCCATCAAGTTGTCGGCTGCGGATGTGGGTCTGCTTTTGTCTGTCATCCCGGTTACAACCATGATCGCCAGTCCTATAAGCGGTGCACTTTCAGACCGTTTCGGTCCGCGATGGCCTTCCACGCTGGGGGCAGGTGCGGTTGCCGTTGCTTTTTTCTGTATGTTCCGGTTCAACCTGCAAACAGAGATCTGGATGATCGTTTTGGTTCTGACCCTGCTCGGTATCGGATCCGGGATATTTCAACCACCCAACAACAGCACCATCATGAATGCCGTGGATCCCAAATACCATGGTTCGGCTTCGGCAATGCTTGCCACGAATCGCCAAGTGGCGATGTCGATCGGACTGACCCTGACCGGACTCATATTCTCCACTAGGCAGATCGCCTACTGTAACCTTTTCCGACAGGAGGGGGTCGCTGCAAACATCGCGTTTAATCGTGCCATTCCTGCTGCTTTTGGAGAAATGGTTCTCCTATCCTTTTTTCTGACGCTTATCGTTCTGGGTTTTTCTTTGCTGTCGCCTAAAAAAGGGAGCTGAAACATTCCCAAAACACTGGACTTGCAATAAGGTTTTTTGCTGTGCGAATATAATATCTTCACTGCTGGCTTTCAAGCAGTTATCATTGATTCTCGGTAATGTAGCCAATTGCAGACTTGTAACGAATAACCGGCAACTTCCTTTTTTTCTGTCCTCGATATCGAGCATTACTGTTTCAAAGCTGCTACACAACAACTGGTAGGAATGAAATTGCAATACATCATCTATTTCGGTTTTGCGATGTCGCAACACCTTCCCCTTGTCAATCATGAAATCCGGTTTATCAATGTAGTGAGAGGAGGCGCTTAAGGACGGTTATACATCACACATTCCGGATACCCCTAAAAAAGGGATTCGGGCTCATCGCTGATCCCGTTCCACGCCCGGATCGGCGGTCATTCCTTCCGGTCGAGGCCGTATTTTTTCAGTTTCCGGAAGAATGTCCGCCGGGACATGCCGAGGACAGCGGCGGTTTTCTCCCGGTGCCACTGGTTCTGCCTGAGACTTGTTTCGATAAGATTCCTTTCGTAGAGGTCGACGGCGTCGCGGTGGCCTTCCTGTTCCCCGCCGGAGATGTTTTCCGACGTCGGTGCTTCCGTTGGCGGTCTTCTCTCGGGCGACATTTCCAGGCTGAACCGTTTCAGGGTGAAATAGCGGCGCAGGACGTTCTGCAGCTCCCGGACGTTTCCCGGCCAGTCATGGCGCCGGATGGCTTCGGCGATCTTCCCGGTCAGGGGCGGCAGTTGCTCGGGTGCGCCGTATTCCTGCATAAAATGTTCAACCAGGAGGGGAAGATCCTCCTTCCGTTCCCGCAGGGGGGGAAGGTTGGCGGGGAGGATATGAATCCGGTAGAAAAAATCCTCCCGCATCAGGCCCGCTTGGACCTGTTCCCGGAGATTCCGGTTAGTGGCCGCAATGAAGCGAATGGAGGGCTGATGGATTTCATGCCCGCCGACGGGGGTGTAGCCGCGCCCGTCGAGAACGCGCAGGAGCTTGACCTGCATGTTCAAACTCAGTTCACCGAGCTCGTCCAGGAACAGGGTGCCGCCGTCTGCGAGGTCGAGGCACCCTTTCTTGTCCCGGTGGGCGCCCGTGAAGGCGCCCTTCTTATAGCCGAAAAATTCGCTTTCCATCAGGTTTTCGGGGATGGCGCCGCAGTTGACGGGGATAAAACTCTTGTTCTTTCGCTCCGAGAGGTCGTGGATCGCCCGGGCGACCAATTCCTTACCCGTTCCGGACTCCCCGTAGATGATGACGATCGCGTTCGTGGCGGCCGCTTTCAGGATGAATTCGTAGATTTCCTGCATGGCCGGGCTCTTGCCGATGATGTTCCCGAAGCGGTAGCGGTCCTTGATGTGGGAGCGCAGGCGGATGTTCTCTTGCCGCAGGTTTTCCTCGCTTTCCCGCAGGGCTTCCGTGGCCCGCTTTCGCTCCGTGATATCCGCGAAGATCCCTTCGATGCTGCCCGCCTTTCCATCCGGGTCCTCGATCAGGCGCGCATGGAGGGACGCCCAGATGGCGGTCCCGTCTTTGCGATAAAACTGGACCTCGAAGCCGGAGACTGTTTTTTGCTTTCCGATGACCTCAAGAAATTGCTCCCGCTCTTCCTTGGACACATAGAGTTGTTTCCCGATATCCGTGACATGGGACGTCAGGTCTTCCGGGGAGTCGTAGCCCAGAATTTTCGCCATGGCGGGGTTCGCGCTGATGAATTGCCCCCCGAAGGTGCTCTGGTAAATGCCCTCGACGGCGTTTTCGAAGATGCGTCGGTATTTTCCCTCCGCCTTTTTCAGCCGTTCGTACAGCCGGGCATTGTCGATGGCCACGGCCATCTGGGAGGTGAGCATGCGGATGATTTCCAGGCGGTCGGGCGAGAAGACGCCGGGGATGAGCCGGCTTTCCAGGTACAGGATGCTGACGAGCCGCTGCTTGTGGATGATGGGGCCGCAGAAGAGCGACCGCGGTCGCCGGCCGGCGATATAGGGATCGTTGGTAAAGATGCCCTCCCGCAGGGCGTCGTTCAGAACCACGAATTCCCGGGTCCGGGCCACGTAATGAACGATGGCGGCGGATATATCCACGGCCTGCTCGATGGGAACGGATGGCAGGATGCGGATCTCATCCGTCTTGGCTTCACCCTGGGCGGCAAGGGACAGGTCCCCTTCCGAGCATAGGACGAGAGAGCCCCTTTCGGCGCCCATATTTTCCATCACGAAGCGCATCAGGGCGCTGAGGAGTTTTTCCAGCTCGATTTCGCCGGAAATGGCCTGGGAGGCCTTCATGATGGTGGCCATGTCGAGCTCCGACGCGAAGGGCGCGGGGAGCGGCTCCGGCGGGGAATCTTCCGGTCGGCGCCATCCGTCCGTTTCCAGCGTCCACCGGCCCAGCAGGTCTTCGTATTGTTTCTCCATTTGCGCCGATTTGGCGTAGCATCCCCACTCAGTATAGCACTCGTGCGCCCGCCTCAGGAAGGGTACCGCAAAGGCCTGCCGGCCTTTGCGCTGCCAGTACTCGGCGGCGAGTTCGTTGGCCAGGGCCTCGTCATGGATAAATCGCTGAGCCTGGGCCGTCTCGATGGCCCGGTGATAGTGTTCGATCGCCCCGTCGTCATCGCCCAGAAGGGAGGAACGTTCCGCTTCTATGAGATGGAATTTGGGAAGGTAATTGTCGGGCGCATGGCTGGCCCATACTTGCATTTTTTTCTGCCCCGCCGCCACTTTCCGGAGGAGGCGTTCCCGCTCATCGGCCGCCGCCTCTCGGCAAAGGGCGAGACGGGCGAGGGCGCCATAGAAAACCGTCAGGGGAACCGCGAGGGGGCCTCCGTATTCGCCGACCGGCTCCCTTTCGGCTAACTCTGCGTAATGAATGGCTATTTCATAATTTCCGAAGAGATAATGGAGGAACAATTTGCAGAAGTGAAGGTAAAAAATCCCCAGGCGGTTGTTGGCCTGCCGATAGAGGAGGAGCAAGGTTTCTTCGCCGTCGGAGAAACGGCAAGGGTCCTGGGATCTCCCCAGGAGGTTCAGGACGGTTTGATGGAAGGTCTTGAGAAATCGCAGGGACGACTCCTGCTTGAGTTTCTTGATCAACTGATTGTACCCTTCCATCTCCTTCTCCACGGCGGGGAGCGGTTTTCCGGAAAAAAAGGCGTGCTTGCAATAGCAATAGAGATTGTAGGAGGCAAATTCGAAATCGCCGGCGTCCAGGGCGCTCTGATAACCCTTCAACGCCAGATCGAGGGTTTCGTAAAGGGGCCGTTTCCAGTGGTTGATGTACCCGCTTACGGCATGCATGGCCTGCCCCTTATGTTCCATGGCGTATCTTTTTTCCGCCACAGCGAGGGAGAGGACCCCGAACCGGTAGCCCCCTTCGATGTCTTCTCCCAGCCGGCAAAGGAGGACACCGAAGGCCGCATACAGGAACGGCGACCCCGGCGCGTTTCCGTCGCGTATGGACCCCCGGACCTGTCGGCAGAGCAAATGGGAGAAAAGGTCGGGGGCGCCGATATAGATAACGCTGATCATGGTCACCAGGATCTCCATGACGGCAAGCTGGAAAGGATCGGTCATCTCGGGGAGATCGACCAGATCTTCGATCTCTTTCCCTGCCAGGGAGTCCATCGTCTCCATCAACAAGCGCCGGCTTTCGCTCTTTGTGGCATGGTCGGGCATGTCCACCACCCCCAGGCCGTTCAGAATTTC
>Ga0247840_10009559_pt1 | contig 12469 bp, 12 predicted proteins | sample LaCruzMarch2015__FD_192404 | JGI IMG/M metagenome (GOLD analysis project Ga0247840, IMG submission 192404) | Freshwater microbial communities from meromictic Lake La Cruz, Castile-La Mancha, Spain - LaCruzMarch2015_17m | ecosystem: Environmental > Aquatic > Freshwater > Lake | place: Spain...
AAGTATGGCTCTTGTACAGGGTATGACAATTGTTGGTGCTGGCCATAGTGATTATGATGCAGGACACCACGGTGTGTGCTGTATGAAGCCTGCACAGGACGATGAATATGCACATATTCGTTGCGAAGCAATGGCATTACGTCTTATAGATGAGGTGAAAAAATGAGCTTACGAGAAATGACAGAGCAAAGAGAAGAACAATTTATGAGCAAATATGCTACACTTTCTAAAAACACAAGGGGGAGGGCTGTCCCTCTTCCTCTTGACTATATTCGCACAGAATTCCAACGTGACCGTGACAGGATTATTCATAGCAAGGCATTTAGGCGTTTAAAGCACAAGACGCAGGTATTTATAACGCCTGAGGGTGACCATTATCGTACACGCCTTACGCATACCCTTGAGGTTGCACAAATTGCAAGGACTATTGCACGTGCATTATGTCTTAATGAGGATTTGGTAGAGGCAATGGCTCTTGGGCATGATTTAGGGCATACTCCGTTTGGGCATGCAGGGGAGGATATTCTAAACCAAATTTGCCCTTATGGCTTTAAACACTATGAGCAAAGCATTCGTATTGTTGATGTTTTGGAGGGTGGAACTGGAATTAACCTTACTTGGGAGGTTCGTGACGGTATTGCAAACCATACAGGCGACAGCCTTGCAAGCACATTAGAGGGGCAGATAATAAAATATGCTGATAGAATTGCATATATAAACCATGATATTGATGATGCTATTCGTGGGGGGGTGCTTGCCACCTCTGATTTGCCCCACGCCTGCATTGATGTCCTTGGGGCAGAGCATTCACAGCGTATAAATACTATGATTTTGTCACTTGTAAGGGGTAGCTTCGACAAGCCCGAAATAACTATGGAAGCTGATATTAAGTCTGCTATGATGGAGCTTAGAACATTTATGCAAAAGAATGTGTATATTGGCTCTGCTGCAAAGGGCGAGGAAGCAAAGGCAAAGGGCATAATTGAAAGGCTGTATGAATATTTTGTTGCAAATCCAGACGAGCTTCCAAAGGACATCGACCACTTAGACATTCATCGTAACGTATGCGATTATATTGCAGGAATGACCGACCGTTATGCAATATATAGGTATAGCAATATATTCGTTCCACATTCTTGGCAGGTAATGTAGAATACTTATTGCGAAATATGGCAAAGATAAAATATTAAATATATATACTAATTATAGTATTAAAGCAGGATTTAAGATTATTATGTCGAATTATTAATAATCACGGTTAATCGAGAGGAATTTGTTATATGTCATCTTACTTTCCTGATGAATTTATACAGGAGGTCATAGAAAGAAACGATATTGTTGATGTTGTTTCCCAGTATGTCAAGCTTAAACGTGGCGGTAGCACGTTAAAAGGGCTATGTCCTTTTCATAAGGAAAAGACACCTTCTTTTTCTGTATCCGCTGACAAACAGCTTTTTTACTGCTTTGGCTGTGCAAAGGGTGGCACTATTATCAACTTTGTTATGCAAATGGAACACCTTGATTTTGTTGAGGCTGTAAAGATGCTTGCCGAAAAATCTGGTATTGCTATTCCTGAAACTAACGGACATTCTCGTACTGACAATGCGGAGGCTAGGCAGCTTGTATATAAGATAAATGCCGAGGCAGGCAGGTTTTTTTACGATCAGCTATCCGCCCCACAAGGCACAATTGCAAGGGAATACATTATAAAGCGTGGTCTTTTGCAAAATACAGTTAATAAATTTGGGCTTGGCTATTCGCCAGATGGCAACCACCTCTTAGCCCATTTAAGAAAACTTAATTATACCGATGAGCAAATTATCGCAAGTGGTATGGCTGGCAAAAGTGATAGTGGCAGTATCTATGATAGATTCAGAAACCGTCTTATGTTCCCAATTATTGATGTTCGCAAAAATATAATTGGGTTTGGTGGCAGGGTTATGGATGATTCTATGCCTAAGTACCTTAATTCGCCTGAAACCTTGGCTTTTAGCAAGAGCCATAATCTTTTTGGTCTGAATTTCGCTAAGGCTTCAAAAGAGGATTATTTTATTTTGGTTGAGGGTTATATGGATGTTATTTCACTTCATCAAAGTGGTATTACTTCAACCATCGCAACTTTGGGAACGGCACTAACACCAGAGCAAGCTCGTATTATTAAACGTATGAAAAGCGAAGTAATCATTGCTTATGATAGTGATAATGCTGGTCAAAATGCTACTAAGCGTGCGATTGAAATGCTTGCAGACGAGGGGCTTATCGTTCGTGTTCTTACTATGACAGGCAGCAAGGACCCAGATGAATATATAAAAACCAATGGTGCTGGTGCATTTAGGGAATTAATTTCTAATTCACAGGTACAAATTGAGTATAAAATATCCAAATTACAAGAAAAATATAACTTAGATGTTACCGAGGACAAAATTAAATATATCAGCGAGATTGCAAATGAGTTTGTTGGCATTAAAAGTGCAGTTGAGCGTGAAATATATGTTAAAAAGATTGCTGACGAAACAGGCGTTTCTGCAAGTAGTATTTTAAGAGAAATTGACAGGCTATATGCTGTTAAACAAAAAAGACAGCAGCTTTCTGAATATAGAGGACAACCATCTGTTCGTGCCATCAAAAGCGATAACCCTGAGAAGGCAAAGGCTTTAAGTGCTGAAAAAATGCTTTTAAACATTATTTGCTTTGATGATAAAATTGCCGAAAGTGTTTCGAAGCTACTAACAGCCGAGGATTTTTCAGAGGGTATGCACAGGCAGTTATACGAATTAATTTGCTCTATTCGAAATAGTGGCGTAGAGCCAGACGTTAGGCTTATCGTTTCCCAGATGCCAAACGGAGGGGAAATTGCTGAAATTCTGCACGACGATAATAACATAGATGATAGCACGCTTGCTTCTAATCAAGCTGTTTCCATTATATTGAACTACAGAAAAAAAAGAAAGCTTTTCGAAACACTGGCAAATACTGATGTTTCACAGGCGGACAAGTTGGAGGAAATAAATGAATTATTTGGTAAATAACGCAAAGAAAGGTTGTGCGAAATGAGTACTACAGAAAATAAAAAACAAGTTATCAAAGACCTTTTAGAGCGTGGTAAGAAAAAAGGTATGCTAAGCTATAAGGAAATTATGGATACCCTTGAAGAGATTGAGCTTGAGCCTGATCAAATTGAAAAGGTTTATGAGAGCGTCGAAAATATGGGTGTCGAAATAATTGGTGACATCGAGGACGAATTAGAAGAGATCAAGCTTGAAGAAGCAGAGCTTGACCTTACTATTCCTGAGGGCATTTCTCTTGATGACCCTGTTAGAATGTACCTGAAAGAAATTGGTAAGGTTCAATTATTAACTGGTGTTGAGGAAAGCGAGCTTGCACAACGTATGGTAGAGGGCGATATTGAAGCTCGAAGACGCCTTGCAGAGGCGAATTTGCGTCTTGTTGTTAGTATTGCAAAAAGGTATGTGGGCAGGGGTATGCTGTTTTTAGACCTTATTCAAGAGGGTAATTTAGGACTAATTAAGGCTGTTGAAAAATTTGACCACGAAAAGGGCTTTAAATTTAGCACCTATGCCACTTGGTGGATTAGGCAGGCGATAACTCGTGCAATCGCTGACCAAGCACGAACAATCAGAATTCCAGTTCATATGGTGGAAACTATAAACAAGCTTATTCGTGTTTCAAGACAATTATTGCAGGAATTAGGCAGAGATCCACTTCCAGAGGAAATTGCAAAAGAGATGGGATTATCACTTGAAAAAGTTCGTGAGATACAGAAAATAGCACAAGAGCCAGTATCACTTGAAACGCCTATCGGCGAGGAGGAGGACAGCCATTTAGGTGACTTTATTCCTGATGATGATGCTCCTGCACCTGCTGAGGCTGCTTCATTTACACTTTTAAAGGAACAGCTTGTCGAGGTTTTATCTACTCTTACAAGCCGTGAAGAAAAGGTTTTGCGTCTGCGTTTTGGGCTTGATGATGGCAGGGCGAGGACTCTTGAAGAAGTCGGCAAGGAATTCCAGGTTACTCGTGAGCGTATTCGTCAAATCGAGGCTAAGGCACTTAGAAAGCTTAGACACCCAAGCAGAAGTAAAAAGCTTAAAGATTATTTAGATTAAGAGGGGTTTTATGGCTATGGCAAATCTATCCCCTCGGCTTTTAGCAGTGGCAAATTTAGTGCCACAATGCTCTGTTGTTGCAGATATTGGCACAGACCATGCTTATGTTCCTATTTACCTTGTTGAAAACAAAGTAGCTGATTTTGCTATTGCCTCCGATGTGGTAGAGGGGCCTGCTATGCGTGCTAAGGAAAATATTGCAAGGCATAATCTTAGTGATAAAATTGATGTTCGCATTGGCAATGGTCTTGAAAAGGTTAATGGGGCAGATGTTATCATCATTGCTGGAATGGGTGGCAAGCTTATTTGTGATATAATTAGCGAGGGCAGACCAATAATTGACAAGGCACAAATGCTAATTTTACAGCCCATGACTGCTATTTACGAGGTTCGGCGATTTCTACATATTAATAATTTTACCATTACCGATGAACACCTTGCACAAGAGGACGAAAAGGTGTATAATATAATGGTTGTCAAAAGTGGCAGCGAGATTATTGATGATGATATTTATTATCACATAGGCAAAAAGCTTGTTGATAATAAAGATAAGTTGCTTAAAAAGTATATTGATAAAAAAGTGCATTCACTTGATGTTATGACCCAAAATATGTCTAATAGCGATGATATTAGCCTATCTAAAAAGATGGCGAAAATCGTTGCACTTAAACAGCGTTTTTTGCAGATTGGCGGTAGTTTATAATGGCTTATGTTCGTGATGTTATGGCTAAAATTGAACAGCTTGCACCAACAAGCCTTGCAGAGGGTTGGGATAACGTTGGGCTACTTGTAGGGAATGAGAGCAAACAGGTTAAAAAGATAATGGTTATGCTTGATGCAGACAGTAGCACAATTGATGAGGCAATTGCAAATAATGTTGATTTAATAGTAACACATCACCCAGTTTTAATAAAACCAATTAACAAAATTATCGACGAAAAGCTTATTAAACTTATAAAAAATGACATCTCCCTTTATACTGCCCACACTAATCTTGACAGTGCAAATGGTGGCGTTAATGATGTTTTGGCACAGAAATTGGGGCTTAAAAATATAGGCAATTTTCCTCTTGTTGAAAATTCAGAATTACTTGGACGCATTGGAAACACTTCCGAATGTACTCTTGAGGAATTTATAAAAATAGTGAAAAAAGCACTTAACTCTAAATGTGTTAAATATGTTGGTGAAAAAAGCACTATAATTAAAAAGGTAGGCGTTTGTGGAGGCAGTGGTGCAGATTTTATAGCTATGGCAAAGGAGTCTGGCTGTGATGTTTTTATTACTGGCGATGTTAAATATCATCAGGCACAGCTTGCAAACGAATTGGGTTTATGCGTTATTGATGCAGGACATTTTGAAACTGAAAACATAATTTGTAGTGTTTTAGCAGATTATTTGCAGGTTTCATTTAAAGATATAGAGGTTGTAACCTCGCACAGAAACGAAAGTTATTTAAAATACGAGTAAGCCAGATGATCGCGGTGGGGGTATCCCCAACGAGGAAAGTCCGAGCTCCATAGGGCAAGGGTGCTGGGTAACTCCCAGTGAAGGCGACTTCAAGGATAGTGCAACAGAAATAGACTACCGCTTTTTGCGGTACAGGTGGAAAGGTGAGGTAAAAGCTCACCAGCGGTTAGGAGACTAATCGGCTATGTAAACCCCATCCGGAGCAACACCGACCGAGAGGACTGCCCGTCATATCTCTCGAAGGGTGGCTTGAGTGGTGCAGAAATGTATCGCCTAGATAGATGGTCATTTAATACAGAACTCGGCTTATAGACTTACTCGTAACCAATAATAATGCGACCTTTTGGGGTCGCATTATTATTCCACTATTTCACCCCAAATTTTTCAAGGATTTCCTTAACATTGTCAACTGACAATGCCTTTCCATAGGACACAACCTTTGAGTCTATTACAAGTGCAGGTGTTTGCATAACGCCATATTTTGCGATTTGGGCATTGTCACCAATGTTTAGCACTTCCTCTGTAAAACCTAATTCCGCTAATGCTCTTTTTGTGTTTTCAAATGTATCCTTGCTTTTTTTGCAACAAGCACCTAACACAATAAATCTTGCTTTTTCAATGTCGCCAATGCTACAAGTACCACCACAGCTACATTTTGCTACTACCTCTTTTTTCTTACCAAAATTAAATATTCCCATAATAAACCTCCTAAATTATTAGTTTTAACAGCATCCTCCATGGCAGGAGCATTTTGATTTGCCCTCTTTACCCTTGAAAAAAGCTTTCAAATTTTCTGGTAGCTCATATTCTGTGCAGTTACAATCCTGCGAAAAAGTGCCAAATATCTTTTCAAGAATTAGGCTTGCAATCATTTCTTTTGGAGCTATTTCATACGTTTCTCCATTATATTCAAAAACACGACAATCAACCTCGGAATTGCTGATTTCACTACAACAACCACAACTGTTTTCTTCGACAGTGGTGGAAATGTCAATGCCGTTTACCCTAATGGTTGGGGAAGAAAGAAATTTATACTGCTCAGCTAAATCAACAGAAGTAATTTCAATTTTAGCAAGCTCGACATCATATCCTGCCAAATTAAGTGTGGGAGTGATAGCGTCTAAGACTTCCTCCAGCACAACATCCGTTCCAATACAACGGTCACAAGTGTTAAGATCAAGGTATAAATATTCTACAAAAATTTTTTTAGCCATTTTACATACACTCTCCTTTATACGAATAAAAATTAGGTAATTGCGAAATTTATTTATTTTGGAAGGGTCAAGACCCATCCCTACAACATACATTAAACCTTAATTCTATAACAACAATATGTAGGGAACGGTCTTGACTGTTTCACAATTAACTAATAAATAAAAATCCTATTGCATTAAATGTATAACCAATTATTATTATACCCGTCGTTACAATTCCTACAAAAATAGCAAGTAGCTTTGGCTTTACAGCCTTGCTAAGCATTATGATTGACGGTAGACTAAGTGCAGTTACTGCCATCATAAACGAAAGAATTGTGCCAATGCCAACGCCCTTTGCAGATAGTGCCTCGGCAATTGGTATTGTACCGAAAATATCAGCATACATAGGGATACCAACAGCTGTTGCAAGAAGCACCGAAAACGGATTGTTTTTCCCTAAAATATTTTGAATAATCTGCTCTGGAATCCAATTGTGGATTAAGGCACCAATTCCAACGCCAACTACTACATACCAAAACACCTTTTTAACAGTATTTGTTGTTTGCTCCTTTGCATAAATACGCCTGTCTTTTTTAGTAAGCTCTGGTGATTCAAGATCGACACTTAGTGTGGATTTTATATACTCTTCAACATATTTTTCAAGCCCTAATTTATCAATTAAAGTGCCTCCAATTACAGCCAAAACAATGCCAACTACCACATACCAAAATGCAATGCTAAATCCAAATATTGAAGATAGGAGTATAAATGCACCTAAATCAACAAGTGGTGATGAAATTAAAAAACTAAATGTTACGCCAACAGGCAGCCCTGCATTTGTAAAGCCTATGAAAAGTGGTATTGATGAACACGAGCAAAAAGGTGTAACTGTGCCGAGCAATGCACCCATAAGATTTGCCCATATACCCTTGTATTTGCCGAGTATTTGTTTTGTTCTCTCTGGTGGGAAATAGCTCTGAATATATGATATTAGATATATTAGCACGGATAAAAGCACTAATATTTTTATCATATCATAGATAAAAAATTGTACGCTTCCACCAATTCTGGTGGTAATGTCAAGGTTAAATAAGCTAAGCATACTGCCAATAAGGTCATTTAGCCATTTCATTCCAAGCACCTGATTTTGAATAAATAGTCCAACTATTTTTAAAATCTCCATTAATTATCACCTATCTTTGTAATATTAAACAACAATTCTTTTGCTCTGTCACTACCGTTTTCGCTAATTTTATAATGCGTCCACTTGCCAGCCCTCCTACTTTCGACTACACCCGATTCACACAGTATCCTCATATGGTGTGAAAGCGTTGATTGACCAATATTAAGCTTATCAAGCAGTTCACATGCACATTTTTCGCCTTTTTGCAAAAGCATTATTATCTGTATTCTGTTTTCATCACAAAAAGCCCTGAAAACCTTTGCAGTATTGTGTGGATTTATAATCATAGTATCCCTCTTTTCATATTCATTATATTCGATATATTGTATTATATTCTACAAATCTAAATTTGTCAATATGTTTTTATAGTGATATAATATAAATAAGAAATTTTCGCAAATAAGAAAGGAATTATTATGGATAAAAATATTGAAATGATGAAAAAAATTATTGAGTCAAAAAAAAGTGCTGGCACCAAGGTTCCGAAAAATAAAAATGACAAAGGGGCTGGTGGTACTACTAAAAGGGGCAAAAATTCCAAAAAAACAGGCGGATTATTTGATAGGTAATGTGTTGTATATCACTTTAATTAACTGGCTTTTTTACAGAAATAATATAAAAACTAATACAATTTTCAATAAAAGCAGGGAGATTTTTTTATGCAACCACTTATGACTGCTAATGGAATATGCAAGTATTATAAAATGGGCGACGTTATAGTCGAGGCTTTAAAAGACGTTAGCTTTGACATATTCGAGGGCGAATTTATTGTCGTTTTAGGCCCAAGTGGTAGTGGCAAAAGCACTCTACTTAATATTATCGGGGGTATGGACGGAGCAAGTGATGGTGAGCTTTTTTGTGACAGCATTATACTGCATAATGCAAACGAAAAGGCACTTACAGAATACCGAAGAAATAGCGTAGGCTTTGTATTCCAATTTTACAACCTTATCCCTAATCTTACTGCCTTTGAAAATGTTAAGCTTTCGGCTGATATTTCTAAAACTCCTCTTGACTCTGCTACTGCACTTGAAATTGTTGAGCTTTCAGATAGAATGGAGCATTTTCCTTCTCAAATGAGTGGTGGTCAACAGCAAAGGGTTGCAATAGCGAGGGCGATAGTTAAAAACCCGAAAATCCTACTTTGTGACGAGCCAACAGGTGCATTAGATTATTCAACCGGGCTATCTGTGCTTAAAATATTAAAGGATTTTAACCAAAAATTTAATAAAACAGTAATTATTATTACTCATAATGCAGGAATAGCAGAAATTGCTGATAGAGTTTTTTATATAAAAGATGGAACTTTATCTAAAATTGTTAAAAATGATAACCCACTATCACCAGAGGAGGTGTCTTGGTGATACTCTTCAAGAAAATGTACAGAGACATTCGCCATAGTATGCTTTCCTATATAGCGTGTGCAATCATCATTATGATAGGGCTTATGACATATACCTCTATGATGATGGCAAGAGATAACCTTATTTCTGCACGTGATGAATTTTATACCGAGCAAAATTTTGCAGATGGATATATAAAGCTTACAGGAGCACCTTCAAACATCGTTGACAGAGTTAGTAAAATAAAGGGCATTAGTCACGCCGAGGGGCGTATTATAAAAGATGTAAGAGTAATTTTTGAAAATGAAAAAAGGAATGTCTCTCTACGCCTTGTTTCAGGGATAAACGATGGAACGATTAACAAAACAAAAATCCTCGAGGGACGTCTGCCACTACAAGGCGAACCGTCTGCAGTTATTGGCACCAAGTTCTATAAGGCAAGACGGCTACACCCTGGAAGTGTTTTGATAATAGCCTCGGAGGGCAGAAAGATTGAGCTTAATGTTTCTGGCTCTGGTCAAAGCCCTGAATTTGTATTTGCTATTAAAAATAATCTTGATATGCTGCCAGACCCTGAAACCTTTGAAATTGCCTATGTTGATAAAGCATTAGCAGAGCAAATAACAGGTATGCAGGGCAAAATTAATGATATAGTTTTTAAAATGGACGGAAGCCGTGATTATAAGGACATTGAAAGAGAGATAAAAGATGACCTAAGAGCGTATGGCATTGAAAACGTTTTCGCTAAGAAAGACCAACCCAGCAATTCTATGCTTAATGAGGAATTTAAACAGCTTGAAAAATCGTCACAAACAATCCCTGTAATATTCTTAATGGTAGCTGCCATTATTTTATATATAATGCTAAAAAGGCTTGTCGAGCAACAACGAGGGCAAATTGGCATAATGAAAGCCTTTGGTTATAGGTATAGTGCAATTCTTTCGCATTATGCGTCGTATGGCATTGTAACTGGCGTATTAGGTGGCATATTAGGTGGTATAGCAGGTATTTGGCTATCGTTTGTCTATACAGATTTATACAAGGTTTATTATAGCTTTCCTAATTTAAAGGCAAGTGTTTCATTTGGTTATTTTATAGGAAGCATAATTGTTTCAACTTTTTTTTGCATTATCGCCGCATATATTGGTGCAAAAAATGTTCTTCGGCTTAGCCCAACAGAGGCTATGCACCCACCTACGCCAAGTTTTGGCAAAAAAACATTTTTTGAAAGCATTCCTGGATTTAATAAGATTTTTACCCTACAAGGCAATATGGCTGTTAGAAACCTTTTTAGGAATTATAAAAGAACACTTTTGGTTTTACTTGGAATTGTATTTACTTTTGCACTTATGTCATCAATGCTTTCAATTAGCTCTTTATTTACCGATATATTAATGGATCACTTTACAAAAGTTCAACAGTATGATATAAAGGTTGTATTCTCTCGTCCGTCAGATTCTTTAGATGCTTCAAGCGAAATGAAAAGTCAAAATGGCGTAATGAAGGTTGAATCCCTTTTCGAGATGCCAGCCCAGCTTACAAGAATGAATTACAAAAAAGATACAATAATCATAGGGCTTGATAGCAGTTCACAGCTATATAAAATATATGATACAAAAGGGAATATTACGCCTGTACCAGACGATGGAATTATGCTCTCTAAACATATTGCAGAGTCCCTAAATGCTGATGTTGGCAGTACAATTGTCATAAACAGTCCCTATGCTAATGACGCTGATATAAAGCTTCGTGTAAGCTGTATTATAAATCAAAACATAGGCTCTAATGCCTATATGTCCAAAAAAGCACTCGGCAAAATAACTGGTTCATCACACGTTTCGACATCTCTTATGGTGCTTGCAGATAAAAATGCAATCTCAGAGATTAAGGATAAATATGCAACCGCCAAAAATGTTTCGCTAATAGAAGAACGACAAGAAACCATTGATAAATACAATAAAATGATGGCTACAAGTGCAGGGTCAATTTGGATAATGGCACTAATTTCCGTTTTTACTGTTTTTGCTGTTATTTATACATCAAGTATGATTTCCCTTGAAGAACGGCGACGTGAAATTTCACTCCTCAGGTTAATTGGTATGAAGCTAAGCGAGGTAATGGAGATTATTACAGTAGAGCAATGGATTATAGGCATTATTGGAATTATTCTTGGAATTCCAATGGGATATATGTTTAACGCTGGAATTGTGAAGGGGCTTAGTAGCGATTTATACTCTATACCAACGCAAATGGGAATGGAAGCACTTTTTCAGTCTGCAATGGGCGTTGCACTTGCAATTTTAATGTCAAACATTTGGCTAAGACGTAGTGTAAAAAAAATAAATATGATAGAATCATTAAGTGCAGGGGTTCGAGAATAATTGGAATTAAGTCTGAAAGAAACTTTCAGACTTACCCTTTGAATTTATTGCACCTGCGAAATTTTCGCCTTTGGCAAAACGCAGATGTGCATATGACCATTTCATACCCGACCGTGGCGTTGTTTACAACGCAGTAGGGTACGAAGTACGCCTTATCCGGCTCACGATTGGGAGTAGGTCAAAAGTTTCATAAAATCTTGTGAGCCTGAAAGGCTAATGGTCATTACTATGAAAAAGTGGGTTAAAATATCTATAATTATAGCAGTAGCGTTACTAATGGTTGTGTTTGTTATAGCATCTATGAATAAGTCTGTTAAGGCTGATTTGTTCAAGGTTACAAAAACAGATGTAACCTACAAATTCAAAGAAAAAGGCATTTCCTCCTCTGCTGGTGAAACCAAAATATTCTGCCCTGTGTCTGGTGATGTAGGCGTGGTAAATGTTAAAGAGGGCGACAGGGTAAACACAGGCGATGTAATAATAAGGCTTGATACTCGCCAGGTTGAATATCAAATACAGCAGTTAAATGCAAGGATTAGTAGCTTAGAGGGGCAAAAAACAACTTCTTCTTCTACTATTAGGCAACAAATTGCACAGCTTCAAGCCCAAATAAGCACAGTAAATCAACAGGAAAAGGACGCTTCTAATCAGGTTAGTCAACAGCAAAAGGTTGTCGATAATGCTGATGCTGACCAACAAATGGCACAAATAAATTTTGATAGAACAAATAACCTTTATAATAGTGGTGCAGTTTCAAAAAAAGAGCTTGATG
>Ga0247840_10009562_pt1 | contig 12465 bp, 11 predicted proteins | sample LaCruzMarch2015__FD_192404 | JGI IMG/M metagenome (GOLD analysis project Ga0247840, IMG submission 192404) | Freshwater microbial communities from meromictic Lake La Cruz, Castile-La Mancha, Spain - LaCruzMarch2015_17m | ecosystem: Environmental > Aquatic > Freshwater > Lake | place: Spain...
TGATCTCCAGGCCAAAGGAGACGTTCTGCGCCACGGTCATCCAGGGGAAGAGCGCGTACTCTTGAAAGACCATGGCACGGTCCGGCCCAGGCGCGGTGACAGTCTTGCCATTAGCCACTACGCGGCCCGAGCTTGGCAGGGAAAAGCCCGCGATGGCGTTGAGCAGGGTCGATTTGCCGCAGCCCGAAGGCCCCAGGATACAGATGAATTCGCCCTGGCCGATGCTCAGGTCGATCTCTTCAAGGGCCATGGTCTGGCGCTGTCTGCCGAAAAAAATCTTGCCCACCTTTTCGACAAGTACCAAGGGGCTCGCGTGTTCCGCCACGTCGCCTCCTTAGCAGCCCAAGCTGCGATGCCAGCGCAGAAGATGCCTGTTGATCTTGTCCATGCCCGCGTCGATGGCAAGGCCCAAAAATCCGATGGTGATCATGCCTGCGATGATCTTGTCGGACCAGAAGTACTCCCTGGCCTCCAAGATGCGAAAACCAAGGCCGTTGTTCACGGCCATCATCTCGGCCACGATCACACAGATGAAAGCCACGCCGACGCCCACGCGCATGCCGGTCAGGATGTAGGGCGTGGCCGCGGGCAGTATCACGCGCAGGAACATGGTCGAACCCGTGGCGCCAATATTCTGGGCCGCGCGGATGTAGATCGAATCAACGTTGCGCACGCCGGAAATGGTGTTCATAAGCACGGGGAAAAAGGCGCCCAGGCTGATGAGAAAAAACGCCGGCGGGTTGCCCAGGCCGAACCAGAGAATGGCCAGGGGAATGTAGGCGATAGGCGGAATTGGCCGCAGAATCTGGATGAGTGGGTTGAACAAGGCGTAAAAGGACTTGGTCGAGCCCATGAGCAGCCCCAGGGGCAGGGCCAGGCCAGCGCCGATCAAAAATCCTACGGTGACCCTGAAGATGGTGGCCAGCGCGTCGTGCGGGAGCTCACCCGAGAAAAGCCAAGCGAGCCGGCCGGTCTGTGTCGCGTCGTAGGGTTCGAGCGGACAGGCGTACTCGATCCACTTCAATAAAACCCGCGTGGGCGAGGGCAAGATCTGCGGGCTGATCACGCCCAAGCGCGAGAGGGTCTCCCAGAGGAGAAGCAGAAACGCGGGCACGAGCAGTATCTGCACCGTGCGCCGCGCGATCTCGGCCGGCTTGCTGTTTGTGGGCGCTTGCACCACCATGTTCCCGTGTTATTCCGCCTTGAGTTCCTTCTTGGCTTTTTCCAGGAGATCGAGTCGGACGTAGTCTGCGGCCACGGGCGGCTTGCCCATCTTGCCGATGCCGTATTTGACCATAAGGTCTGTGGAGATTTGCACATGCTCGATGGAGACGGTGTAGGTAAAGGGCGAGTTCCCAATGGCCTGGGCATATTCATCGGCCGTGACCTGGTTCTTGAACATTTTTTCACGGACGTACTGTTCGGCTACCGCGGGGTTCTCGATGAAATACTTGGTGGCCTCGACAAAGCATTTGAGGAAGCGTTCGGCCACGTCTTTCTTCTTGTCGTACATTTCTTCGGTGATGATCAGGGTTCTGACAGGCTCGCCAAGAGGGGTGTCGTAGGGTTTAATGATCTCGACGCCGAAGCCCTTGGCAATGGCCTGCGACGACTGGGGTTCGGACTGGCACATGGCGTCGATGTCTTTGTTCATGAGGGCCTGGTTGAGGTCGGCGTAGGCCATGTACAAGAGCTGGACGTCTTTGCCGGGTTTGTCCGCGAAGCTCAAGTCGTACTTGCCGAGTTCGGCAAGCAGGACCAGTTCCTGGGCGCCGCCGCGCGCCACGCCGACCTTTTTACCCTTGAGGTCAGCGACCGAGGTCCATTTCATGTCTGGTCGGCCAACAATGCGCGCGCCGCCCTTGGCGAATCCAGCCACGATGAAAATTGGAATACCCGCGGCCCGGGCCGCGATGGCGCCGTCTGCAGCGCTAGCCGCGGCGTCTATCTCGCCGGCGATGATCGCTGGCATGATGTCGATGCCTTTGGGGAAGACGCGTTCCTGGATATCGAGATTGTACTTCGGGCCGATCTCTTTCATATAAGAGATGGCGCCGTAGTGGGCGAACTTCAGGTTGCCGAGCCGGACGAGATCCGCGGCCGTGGCCGTGGAGGCAGTGAAGAGCAGAAGTGCTAAGGCGAACACGAAGATACGTTTCATTTATTTATCCTCCAGAGTGCTATCCTTAAGGCTGTTACACGCGCCGTCAATGCACGAGCGCGTACGTGAGCTTGGCGATGTCGCCGGGCGCGGTCTCGCCGTCGATCTCCCTGAATTCTGGTTTGTGCGGCATGCCCATGTTATCCATGGTGATGTCGCATTTGAGATAGTAGGTCTTGCCAGCTTCGGCGTCCAGGACCAGTTCTCCGCGGAAATCGACCTGCGCCCAGTATAGATGGCGGCCGGGATCGGCGTACTGGAAGAAGTAGGTCCCGTTGGCCAGGCCGCCGATGCGTTTGGATCCGTCGTTGACGTAGAAATTGACCAGAGGATAGACTGAATAGCTCCGATAGAACATGACCAGGGCCTTGTCGGCGCGCGGCCGTATCAGGGGCGGCCTGGAGAAGCGTTGGAAATCGTAGTTGTAAGGATCCTTGCCGCAGGCCGCGAGCAGGCAGCAAGCGGCGAGAACGAGAAACAGAGGACGGAGAAAGACGTTTTTCATACGCAGCGCCATCCTTTGCGTTAGGTGGTCGTGTGAAGGGTGCCGGAAAGGCTTGTAAAAAAGCTCCGGCGCCGAGCTCAAGGATTCGTTACACGTACGGTAGCAGCAATGGCGCTGTCAACTCTAAGAATTGTCACAAGTTAAAGAAAACACAGCGAGCAGTATAAAAGAGCAAATTAAACCTTATCCGAGAGCGCTGCCCATTGTTCGAGCCGGGCATGCAACTCCGCAGGCAGTTGGACCTCGGCGCCGCGTTGCACCAGGTAGGCTGTCCCACTTAAATCGAAAAATAACGCCTCCCCGCACTCCCTCACCTGCACGCGCACGGCCACGATCTCATTGCAACTGCGGGCGTTGTCGCTCATATTTTCGCGGTCCTGGCTACTTTCGATTGCTTCCATCTTTTGCCTCCGATACTCGTTTTGAGCGCGTGCTGAATAAACGCTGTGTGATCATATATAAGCCACTTAGTGTTTATTGATGAAGGGTGAAATGTTTCCACCAATTTCAGCGCATTTAGTTCTTGTATCGATGGAGCAAATGAATTGAACCTGAATGGATTGATTTTTTGATTTGACTGTAACCTTCGAGCCTGACATATATTCGCGGAAATCAAAATAGCCACGCAGAAGCACACGGGGCAGAGGAGAGCGATGCGCGAGTCCTTTCCAGCACACTGGGAGTTCGATGACGAGTTCGACGGAGGTGAAGAAACCTGCGGCCGGGTGATCATCTTGTAAACCTCTGCACTCCACATAGTCGCACCCTCGATGTACCAATTCTCAGCTCATGTACTGAAATCATCTACCACGGCAGACCATGACGCCAGGCAAAAGTTGCTCCTGCTGGGGAGCTGGTCGGGTGGCGGGAGAGCGGCCGTCGGCATTTTTCAAGGTGAGAATTTTTTTCATAAATTGTGCCCAAGGCCTATGGAGGTCTTTTTGATTTTATGTTATAAAATTGCACTATAGGGTTTGGTGAGATTCCCTTCCACAACTATAGGTGCAGAAAATGGGAGGCGCCATGTTGAAATGGGTGGCACAGAAGGTGGGGCTAGGTTCCGCAGGGATGCACATCGAGGAGGCCCAGAAGTTTACAGAGAAGTTGAAAAAGCTTGGCACGCTCGAAATCGGCGCTATCGCCGATATGGTTGTCGAGTACCGGATAGCTTTTGAACGCAAGGGGATAGATGCCGCCAATCCACTTGAGTACGTCAAGATCAAGCCTGGGATCGTCACGCGGTTTGAAGAATTCTTACAGGATTTGATCAAGGCCAAGGAGCCGGTCCGGATGGCCGCCATCTCGGTCTGGCTGCATACGTTCCGGGCCGCGCAGGCCCAGAGCGCTGGCAGCCAAGGCGAAGAATACATAAAAAGCTGCAAGGCCATGTGGCAGGCTGTGGCGCGAGGGTTTGCCGAGGAAGTCGGAGGCACGGAATTTCCCACGGGCTTCGACCCTGGCCGTTAGAAGGGGCAGCGTCACGCTCAGGTGGTTCTTGCATTCATTTACATTAGATCGCACGTAAACACGATACTATAAGGAGTACAGAGCATGAATGTCATCGCGATAATCGCCGGTTCGATCCTGCTGGGCGGCGCAGCCGCCTTTTTGGCCGTGCAGGTTATGATATTCATTGGCGCCATTGTTATCAGCATCGTCGGGGTTCTCAAGGAACGCCGGTTCAACATGAAGTATTTCCTGGTCTGGATGAAATCCGTGGCCGGCATTGTGATCTGCTTGATTGTCTTCGGGCTTGGCGACCACATTTTCCGCAAGATTCTCGGCTATTCGTACGAGATTCTCGATCCGTTCATTTTCTGGTCAGTCATGGCGCTCACGCTGCTCGGGTTTTTGTTCCACGTCACCAAAAAAATCCGGCGCACCTTCGACATCGTTTCCACGCCTGAATTCGACTCGTTCCATACCGTGCAGATGAGCAAGGAAGGCATCGACGACTACGTCAAGAAGAACCTCGAACTCTTGCGACTGTTGCAGGACGGCGATGACAAGTAGCTGCGGCCTGTATTCTGGCAGGAGGCACCATGTCTTTTTGCCTCCGACATCTTTTCGAGCGTGGAAGATTTGAACGCCGCGCACCGAGGTAGCTGATGTTGTTTACCAGAACGAAAAAAAGGTTGGGCGAGATACTCGTCGATTTAGGGCTCATTACGCAAGAAGTCCTGGACAAGGCTTTGCTCGAGCACAAGAAAAACAATCTCAAGCTCGGCCAATACCTTATTCAGCAAAAGCTTCTCAGCGAAGATCAAGTGTTGGAGTCGCTGAGCAAGCAGTTGCGCATCAAGCGGTTGAACACCAAGAAGTTCAGCCCGAATCCGGCCTTGAAAACCATTCTCTCCGAAGATCACGCCACCAAGTTCAGAGCCGTGCCCTTGGTCAAGAAAGCCTCGCTACTGCTGGTGGCCATGTACGATCCTACAGAAATCTCGGTCATCGACGCACTGGAGCGCGTCACCAGGCTCGAAGTCGAGCCCGTGTTTTGCTCTACGAACGAGTTGAAGGAACTCTTTCATCAGGTCTACGGCAACAAGCTTTTGTTAGGAGAGGAGATGGCGCTTGCAGTCGAGGAGATGAACCTCGAGCCTGAAGCCGAGGTCGAGCCGGTGGACGAGGTCCTGAACATCACCTCCTTGCAGACCATGGCCCAGGACGCGCCAGTGGTGAAGATCGTCAACTCCATCCTGGTCCAGGCCTTGAACAAACGCGCCAGCGACGTGCACATCAGTCCCAAGAAGGACAAGATCGAGCTACGGTTGCGCGTGGACGGAGACCTCAAGGATTTTCCCGCGCCGCCGAAGAAGTACTTCCAGCCCATGGTTTCGCGCATCAAGCTGCTTTCTGGCCTCGATATTTCTGTCACTCGCGTCCCCCAGGACGGACGCTTCACCTACCGCGTCCAGAACAAGGAAATCAGCGTCCGTACCTCGACCTTACCGACCATTTACGGGGAAAAGGTCGTGCTGCGGCTGCACGTGCAGAGTACGCATGGCTATACGCTCGACGAACTGGGCATGAGCGAAAAAGAACGCGAGATGATCGATACCGCCGTTCACAAACCCTACGGCATGATTCTCGCCACTGGTCCGACCGGCAGCGGTAAAACCACGCTGCTGTACTCGATACTGCAAAAGGTCATCTCTCCGAGCATCAACATCGTGACCCTCGAAGACCCGGTCGAATCGCGGCTCGACGCGATCACCCAAGTGCAACTGAACACCAAGGCCGGCATGACCTTTGCCTCGGGCTTGCGCTCGATCCTGCGCCAGGACCCCGACGTGATCATGATCGGCGAAATCCGCGACCAGGAAACCGCGAACATCGCGGTGCAGTCAGCCATGACCGGCCATCAGGTGCTCTCCACGCTGCATACCAACGACGCGGCTGGGGCTGTTTCGCGTTTCGTGGAAATGGGCATTGAACCATTCCTCATCTCGAGCACGCTTTTGGTCGTGGTGGCGCAGCGTCTGGTGCGAAAAATCTGCACAGAATGCATCGAGCCCTACGAGGCGCCCGACGAGCAATTGCGCGCCATCATTCAAAACCCCACGCGCAAGCTGCATTTTTTCCGCGGAAAGGGATGTTTCACCTGTGACAACACCGGGTTCAAGGGCCGAATGGGCGTGTTCGAGATTTTGCCCATCGACAGCAAAGTCCAAGAAATGATCCTGCGCCGCGCCTCGGCCTTCGAGATCAAACAAACCATGGTCCGCACCGGCAGCCTGCGCACCCTCAAAATGGACGCCGCCTACAAAGTCTTCCAAGGTATGACGAGTTTCGAAGAATATCTGACCGTGGCGTTTTAAGGGGGATAGAGGGGCTGCGGGATAGGCGTCATGAGTCTGGCCCACTTAAAATTGAGGAAAGAATTTTTTTGGCTTCTCGGTCGTGCCTCCCACGCGAGCCGTTTCTAGAAAGTCCCCATGAGTGGAGGCACACCCAAATGGATGAAAGATCGTCCTTGAACTTCTGACTCCCCACTTTGCCCAAGCAACACCCCAAAATGATAAAAGTTTTGGAAGTGGGGGGGGGTCTGGGGGGAGAAACTTTTTTCAAAAAGTTTCTCCCCCCAGGACTTTTCTTTCCTGGAAGGATATGGCGTTGAGGAAGGATGGGAAGGCTTTTTTTTATAACGCCCTGGGGGAACAATGGTAATGCTGGACATGACCTTGGCCGAGATCATGACGTCGCGCCTTGTCTCGGTGACGCCTGAAACTGGCTGCTCGGCGGCCTTGATAACCATGGCCGCCGAGCGGATCAGCGCTGTCGTGGTCGTGGACCAGGGGGCGCCGGCCGGGATTCTCACCGAACGCGACATCATCGCCAAAGCCCTGGCTGGTTTCGATTTCGCGGCCCACACTGTTGGCCAGGCCATGACCGCGCCCGTGGTGACAGGCCTGGCCGATACCTCGCTCGAAGCTGCCTGCGCCCTGGTCATCGAAAAATCCATCCGACATATCGCGGTCGTGGACGCCACCGGCGTAGCCACAGGCATTGTCACGCTTTCGGACATGGTCGATGCCCTTGGCTTTGACTTTTTTTGTGTGAACGCGCTTGTCAGCCAGGTGATGGCCACGGACATGACCACAGCGCCGCGGGCCTTCGCACTGGCCGAGGCCGTGGCCGCGATGCTGGAGCGCAAGCAGAGTTGCATTCTCGTCGCGGAGAACAACCTCCCCTTGGGCATTATCTCCGAGCGTGATCTGGCGCTGCGCGTGGTGGATGGCCAGGGCTTCGACCACGCCACGGTCAAAGATGCGATGAGTTCCCCTGTAGAAACAGTTCCCTACAACGCGACCGTGGACAAAGTGCTGATGTACATGAAGCAGAAACACGTCCGTCGCGTCGTTGTCGTCGATACTGACCGCAGCATCGTCGGCCTTCTGACCCAATGGAATATCATCAATAGCCTGTCGCTCTTGGGGTAGGAGGACGCCGGGCATTTACCGCAGCTTTGCTTGGGCTGATTACGAGTCTGTTGTGTCTTGGCGCTAGCTCGGATGTGATTTATTTCGGTTTCGAATTGCAAGGAGTTTTCCATGCAACGCTTCCTTCTTTTGCTTTTCTTTTTACAGGTCACGGCAAGCACCGGCCACGCCGGTGAGACGCTACAAAGCGTGAAGGCGCACGGCGTAGTGCGCTGCGGCGTAGGGGACAACATCCCCGGCATGGCCGAAAAAGACTCCACGGGTCTCTGGAGGGGCATGGACGTCGATTTTTGCCGGGCCTTGGCCGCCGCAGTGCTGCAAAAAGCTGAAAAAGTCTCATTTCTCCCTCTGCCTTCGCGAGCCCGATTTTCCGCCCTGTTGAGTAAGGAAATCGATATCTTGTCCAGGAACACCTCCCTGACTCTCGGACGGGAGGCCCAAATCGGCGTGTCTTTCGTCGGCCCGCTCCTCTTGACCGGCCAGAGCTTTCTGGTAGCAGCAAGCGACGCCCCAAAAGGACTGGCTTGCCTGGACAAGGCCTCCATCTGTCTGGTCAGAGGCTCCACGCACGTCCAGAATCTCGAAGACCTCGCCGCGGCCAAGGGCTTCAGCTACCAACCACAAATGCACGACAGTATCGAGCTGGCCACGGAGGCGTTTTTAAAAGGCGCGTGCACGGCCTTTACCGGCGACGCCCTTGTACTTGCCGCGGCGCAGAAGCACACCCCGGGCGGAGCGGAGCGATTCGCTCTGCTCCCGAACATCTACTCCAAGGAACCTATTTCCCCAGTGGTGCGCCAGGATGACAACCAGTGGCTTCTGGTTCTCAAGTGCGTGCTGTCTGCGCTTCTGACTGCCGAGGAATGCGGGCTTACACAAGAAGCGATGCGCTCGGGCCAGGGGGCTGCCGGCAATGCTGCGGCGCAGAGCTTTCTGCAACGTACGGACAGCTTGTCCAAGTCCCTGGGCCTCGAGCCCGGCTGGGCTGGCCGCGTCGTCGCGGCCACAGGGAATTATGGCGAGATGTTCGAGCGCAACCTTGGCGCCAACAGCGCGTACAAATTGGACCGCGGCTACAACAAACTCGTGCGCAATGGCGGACTCATGTTTGCGCTGCCTTTCTGAACTACGTCGCACTCTGAATATAAAGGACAGCATCGATGATTGAATTCAATGCCTATGCCATCTATGTCATATTCGGCGTTGTTATCTTATGCATTACCTTCAATCTTCTGGACATGACGCTGGCGGTGCTCCTGGGCTTGTGCCTCTTGACCGTGCTCGGCGTCGTGGTCCAGAAAGACATTCTCAACGCGGTCATTGCGGCGGAGGGCTCGCTTTCGCTCTTGTTCGGGGGCATGGTTGTGGCGCGAGTCCTGGCGCCAACCGGCGTTTTCGAAATCGTGGGCATACGCTTTTTGCGCATGACCCGGGGCAGCGGCAAGCGTTTTCTGCTCCTGCTTACGGTTATGGTCTCGGTTGTTTGCGCCATCCTGCCCAATGCAACGGCGGTCATTCTTCTCGCGCCGATCATTCTCCGCGTTTGCCGCGAGCTGGAGGTTGATTTCGTGGGGCCGATGATCCTAACTGCTCTATTGAGCAATGCCGCAGGACTGTTGACGTTGGTTGGGGATCCCGCGACCTTTCTGGTGGGCCAGGCCATTGGGCTTTCGTTCATGGCCTATCTAAAAAAAGTGAGCCTGGGCGGCGTCTTGGCCATCTTGACGCTCATCCCGCTCATGCCGTTGCTTTTCCCTCAGATCTGGCGCACCAGGCGCACCTTGCCGGCTGATCTCAAGCCCGCGGCCATTCAGCGCCCCTATTTTTGTCTGTTTTCATTGCTGACGCTGGCTGCGATGGTGGGGTTGTTCCTGGTTGGCGAGTACATACCCTCTCCGATTCTGCCGCCCGCAGCCGCGATTATCGGCGCGAGCCTGGCCTTGCTGGCCATCCACGGCGCCAAGGTTGAGCCCATCGAGAACGTGCTCAGGGATGTGGACTGGAAGACGATCATCTTCATCTTTTGCATGATGTGCTACGTGGAGGAGTTCACCAAGACCGGGATTCTGGGCGGTCTGGCGCGCTCGATGTACGTGGCCTTTGGCGACAATCTGCTCCTGGCCGGGATCAGCCTCTTGGGCGCAATCGGCCTAGCGTCGGGTTTTTTGGCGAATATTCCGGTCGTGGCTGCCTCGGTCGTGATGACCAAGGGCTATCTGGTGTTGTTGCAGATGGTGCCCGAAGAGGCGCTGGGCGCAGGATTTACGGCCTGGCCGGCTCAAACCCTGCCTGTTTTCGTGGCGATGATGTTTGGCGGCACGCTCGGCGGCAACGCCACTCTGATCGGCGCCTCAGCCAATCTCGTCAGCGTCGGCATCTGCGCCGCGCATGGCCGACAAGTTTCCTTCTTGACCTTCCTTCGTTACGGAGTTCCGGCCACTGTCTGCCAACTGGCGGTTTCGGCCGCGTACGTATGGGCGCTCACGAAATTGACCTGATGCAGAGTTGGCGTCACACGAGCATGACCAGGGGCAGCACCACAGGGTCGCGTTCGAGGACTTTGCGAAAGAAGCGGCGCAGCGAAGAACGGATGCGCTCCTTGAGCCGGGTCTCGTCGCCTGGTTTCGTGGTTTCGAAGATTTCCAGGATCATGCACTTGGAGTCTTCGAGCAGGTGGCTGTAATGCTGTTCAAAGACGAACCCCTTGGAATGGACGTCCGGGCCGACCAGGATTTCCCAACTCTCCTCGGCAATGACCAGCACGACCACGACCATGCCGCCGCCGCTGAGCAACTGCCGCTCCTTGAGCACAGTATGGCCCACGTCGCCCACGCCCTTGCCGTCCACGTAGATTGACTCCACAGGCACCCGATCCTCGAAGCGGATGCCGCCGTCCTCAAAAAAGGTTACAGGCGCGCCGTTTTCGATCACGAGCGAACGTTCGGGCGCAATGCCGCATTCGTGCGCCAGGCGGCTGTGTTTGACCAGGTGCCGGTACTCGCCGTGCACCGGGACGAAGAACTTGGGCCGGACGGTCTCGATCATGCATTTGAGCTCGTCGCGGTAGGCGTGTCCGGAGGCGTGGATCGATTGGACCTTCTCGTAATAAACCTCGGCGCCCTGGCGGTAGAGGTTATTGATGACTTTGGTGATTGCCTTGACGTTGCCTGGGATGAAGCGCGACGAGAGGATAACGGTATCCCCGGAATGAATGGACAGCTGTCGGTGTTCGCCCGAGGCGATACGGGTCAGCGCGGAGAGCGGCTCGCCCTGCGAGCCTGTGGCCAGGAGCACGGTCTTGTCGTCGGGGATGTCGCGGAGGTCGTCTATCTCGCAGTACACGCCGGTCGGCATGTTCATGAACCCGAGTTCGCGAGCGATTTCGATGTTCGTAAGCATCGAGCGGCCGTTGACCGCGACCCTGCGGCCGGTCTCGGCGGCTAGGTCGAAGACCTCCTGTATACGCTGCACGTGGCTGGAAAACAGTGTGATGATGATCCGGCCCGGCGCTTTGTTAAAAATATCGCGGAACGTGGCCGTGATCTCGCGTTCGTTGAGGGACGTCCCTTCGCGTTCGATGTTGGTCGAGTCTGAGAACAGCAGCAGAACCCCAGGCTTGGAAAATTCCGCAAAGGCCTCCAGGTCCGTGAAATGATTGTGCATGGGATCTGGGTCGATCTTGAAATCGCCGGAATGCACCACGCGCCCGACCGGGGTCTCGATGCCGAGCCCGTAGCCCTGGATGATTGAATGGCAGACCGGGAAAAAGGTCACGGCCAGGTCGCCGAACTCCAGACGTTGTCGTGCGCCCACGGGGCAGAGTTTAACACGGTCTGTGAGGTCGTGTTCCTTGAGCTTGTTGGCGATGAGCGCGAGCGTAAAGGCCGAGCCGTAGACCGGCACATTGACCTGGGGCAGAAGCCAGGGCATGGCGCCGATATGATCCTCGTGGCCGTGCGTGGCGATGACGGCCTTGAGTTTGGCTTTGTTGGCGAGGATGAAGTCGAAGCGCGGGATGACGATGTCCACGCCGAGTAGGTAGTCGTCGGGGAACATCAGCCCGCAGTCGATGACGATCATGGAGCTTGGCGTATGGATTGCCAGGCAGTTCATGCCGATCTGGCCCAGGCCGCCGAGCGGCGTGATGGTGACCTGTTGTTGGGGGGTATTCATTGGCGTCGCATCTCCAGGTAGGTCGAGTTCATCATGTCGTAGAGGTCCTGTTTGAACTGTTCGCGTTGCTTGATCGTATATTTGGCCGGGTCAATCGGCGGCAGGGCCTTGACCCTGAGGCGGCGCAAGGTCGGATGAAAAAACCACGCGCCCTTGGGCAGGATTTCGCCCGAGCCGACAATGACGATCGGCGCCACGGGCAGTCCGGCGCGCAGCGCCATAATCAGGCCGCCGGTGTGGAACTCCTGGAGCTTGGTCAAGTCTGTGGAGCGCGTGCCTTCGGGAAAGATGATGAGCGAGCGCGTGCCTTCCTGCAGGCGGACCACGGCAGCGTCGATACTTTTCATGGCCCTACGGCGGTTGCTGCGATCCACTGGAATAGAGCCCGAGGCATACATGGCGCGGCCGAAAAATGGTATTTTGAACAGGCTTTGCTTGGACACGAACCCGGCCGTATAGTCGCCCAGGATGCCGAAGGCAGTCAGTATGTCGACCTGGCTCTGGTGGTTGAACATGAATATGTAGTTCTTGCTCGTATCGAGCGCGGAGAGGTCGAGCTCGAGCTGCACGCGCGCTGCCCACAAGCCGCCGCGGCCCCAGAGGCAACTCCAGTACCTGATCATTTTGCCGCTCTTGTCCAGCATGCCGGCAATGGTGGTGCAGATGGAAATGATCAAGGAAAA
>Ga0247840_10009564_pt1 | contig 12465 bp, 18 predicted proteins | sample LaCruzMarch2015__FD_192404 | JGI IMG/M metagenome (GOLD analysis project Ga0247840, IMG submission 192404) | Freshwater microbial communities from meromictic Lake La Cruz, Castile-La Mancha, Spain - LaCruzMarch2015_17m | ecosystem: Environmental > Aquatic > Freshwater > Lake | place: Spain...
GTGGTTGACCCCTGAACAGCGTCCTGCACTACAGTACAGCATTGAGGGTGCAACTAAAATCAAGTACATGGACCACCCCAAGGCCCGCCGTCGCAAAGATCCTGGCAAATTTGTTCAAATATATCCGTGTGAATTTGACTGGTCCTGGGAACCAGAACCGGGGTCACCTCCTTACATCTATGTATGGGGCAACCAATATTATTCAGCTGAAGTAATGCCCACGCTGACGTACACTGTGGCAGGTGCTACAGAACGCAAATACATGGATCTTTCAGCTGAGCTATTGCCATGTCACACCAGTCACTGGCATACCATAATTGACTGTGAATGGGATTATACATGGCGTCCTGAACCAGGTTCACCACCATACATTTATGTGTTCGGTAATCAATGGCATGCTGCCGAAGTCATGCCCACTGTGGAGTATCGCATGCCAGGTGCCACAGAACGCAAATACATGGATGCACCCGTTGCTGAATTGCCACCAGACATGACCAACTGGTATGTGCCCGAACATGTGGATGTAACTGACATGGATTTTAGCTGGGTGCCTGATCCGGGAGAACCGCCTTATATCTATCAATTTGCCACACAGCACCAAAAGACAGGTGGTCCTCAATACCGCATGCCCGGTGCCACTGAGTTCAAATACGTGGACATGATGCGAGCAGAAGTTAAAAAGGAAGCTGCACCTGTATTTGAAATAGATCACTTGGATGGTGCAGCTGGACAGATTGAAGGCACAGTTCGTCGAGTACGCTACTTTGACAACTACCGTGATACCTTGATTCGGCTGGCCAAGAGTCTTGTGGGCAGTCATGAACATGTGTGGGTGTGTAGCAGCATCTGCGATTACACCAACTTTGATTTTTCTTGGCATCCGGAAACATGGCAGAGCACAATGCTGCATGTGTTTGCCAGTGATGAACAAAAATTTGGCGACACATTCTACATGCATGTGCCCAGCTTTGCCGAACGTGCTGAAAAGAAACAGTTGTTGGAGTGGTATTCAGTTAACTATGTGCGTGGGAAATCAGTGCCGCGACGACCCATACCAGTGATATGCCATGATCAGGATACTCATGTCAATCAAGTGATCAACTGTGATTTTGCAGGACCGCTGGCATTGTTTACCACGGATGCCAGCACAACTGTGCCAACCGCAACAGTATCTCTGTGGAGATCAGAAACCAAATCAATCACGCCACTGACCAAGGGTGCAGTTTCAGTAGTGGTGCCAAAAATTGCGGTGCCAAGTATCCGCACACAATTGTATGATTATTCCAATGTCGACAAGTCAAAGATGACTCATCCTGGCCGGCCACACGATGTTATTTTTATCAGCAATGGCGAAAGCATGGCTGACGAAAACTGGCGCCATCTCAAGTCAATGTGCAGTCGAGCCAAACGCAGTGACGGTGTAACCGGCAGAGAGAAGGCCTACAAGGCTGCCGCTGACATGAGTGAAACTCCGTGGTTCTTTGCAGTGTTTGCCAAGACTGAAGTTTTGCCCAACTTCAAATTTGATTTTCAAGCCGATTTGATGCAACAGCCCAAGCACTATATTTTTCACAGTCGCAATCCCTTGAATGGACTTGAATACGGTGCCATGAACATCAACCTGTATAATCGACAATTGGTGTTGGACACCAAACCTGGACTTGACTTTACTTTGAGTGCTGCACATGATGTGGTGCCAATATGTGCCAGTGTCAGTCGGTTCAACACCAATCCCTGGGTCACGTGGCGCAGTGCATTTAGAGAAGTGCTAAAGCTCAAACACGAAGTTGACAATGGCGCTGATGTGGAAGTTCAATATCGTCTCAAGGTGTGGACCACCACCGCCGTGGGAGAAAATGCAGAATGGTGTTTGCGTGGAAGTGACGATGCATTGGAATACTATGCATCAGTGGCTGGTGATTACAACAAGTTAATGTTGAGTTTTGACTGGGCCTGGCTTCAGGAATACTACTATTCTAAATACCATGCCAGTCCTTGGTTAGAATTGGTCTAGATAAGGCTGTTTTAAAAACCAGTCCAGGTATGCTGGTATACCCTGCTCAATATCAGTCACAGGATTCCAGTCAGTGACTTGCTTTAATAGATTGCTGTCCAGTGTGTCTCGGCTGGGGTAAAAATTGTCATGTGGTGCCAATGTGATCTCAGCTGGTATAATGGATCTAACAATCTCGGCAGCTTCAATGATTTTTCTTCCATGGCCGCGTGTGCAATTGAATATTGAGTTTTCACATGCTCGATGCGTGGCTGCTTGGAAAAATGCCGATGCCACATCTTCAACCCAGCTAAAGTCCAAACGGTTATCGGGGCCGTTGACATGAATTTTTCCAGTCTTGAGTGCGTCCACAGCCATCTTGCTGATCACCCTGACCACCATGTCTCGGGTGCCGTACAATGCACTGGGACGAAGAATCACATATTCAAGCCCATGCTCTTTGTGCCAGATCTTGCACATTTGTTCACATTGCAGTTTGTAACTGCCATACAGTGTCAGTGGATTGCACACCGCAGTTTCGTCGGGAATCTTGCCACCAAATTCGCCATACACCATGCTTGAACTGGCCAACACAAATCGTTGAACCCGATGCCGAGCACACAAGTCCAGTGCAATTGCAGTGGCAGTGATCATGTTGTTGGTAGCGTCCACTAGATTCTTTTTGACCATTTTTGCGTTTGGATACGTGGCTAGATCAATCACAACTTCGGGCTTGACTGCATCAAACACTGAACTCATGAACTCTGGGTCTACTACGTTTCCGTGAAAATGAACATGCTGACCCATGTGGTCTAGTCGTTGCTCCAGTACTGAATGATATTCCCAATCCTGATACTCACCATAACGGTGATGACAGTCTACTGTAAACACCTGATGCTGGGCCTTGACAAGTTGTTGAGCAGTGTGATGCCCAATAAAACCGTGTCCGCCCAAAATTAAAATTTTCATGTCAAAGCCTTTGCAATTGTTTCAACTTCACTGTCGGTCAGTGTGTGTTGGTTGGGAACAGTGAACGAAATGTCCTGTAGCCGTTTACTGTTTAATAAATCATTGTTGGATGCGTATATAGTTTCGTCGGCAACTAAACGATTATAATGCACCACGCAGTCAATGTTTAGATCTTTGAATTGGTTAACAACTAGATCCTTGTGATCAGACTGGAACACCAGTTTACTAAATGTATTTTGATCCAGGCCAAAGTCGTTGGCACATTGGTGTACACTACGGTCACAAAGGTATTGTGCTATTTTTGTTCTTCTCTGCTGCCACTGCGGTGAGTATTTTAATCCAACAATTACTGCGGCCACTTCAAAGCTGCTCATCATGCTGTTAAGACCCGGTGCAATAGCATCAGCATTGTTGTTTGTTTTACCGTGTAACCTGAGTTTCTGACACCGAGCGGCCAGTTCATCACTGTCGGTTAACACAGCACCACCGCTGCCCCAACTGCTGACAGTTTTACTGGGACTGAAACTCAAACAACTTAACAATCCGTGCTGTGCTGAAAATTTACCGTGTGCAATGCTTTCAAGACTTTGAGCAGCATCAACTATGATTGGTACGCCTGCTTGCTGTAGTCGTTGGTGCTGAGACATATTACCAAACAAGTCAACTGCTACCACGGCAGCAGCAGAGCCTGGAATTTTATCAGGGTCAATGCAATAGTTTTGGTCAACATCTACAGCAACCACATTGTGACCGGCTCGTTTGATTGCATGTGCGCTGGCAGTGAATGTATAGTTGCTTACAGCAACGGTTGATTGAAGTGGCAACTCAATGGATTGAATAGCAATGTCCAGTGCGTCAGTCCCACATCCAGTTGTGATGCAGTGTTTTCTACCAAAATGTTGAGCCAGCTGTTGCTCTAACATCAACATTAATGGACTGTTTTGTGCATAGCCCCGAGCATGCATGCTGTTGGCTAGATCAGTTATTTCGTTGCCTATGCTACTCCAAATTCGGTTGTTTTGAAATAGTTTAATTGACATTTTTCTGAACAATCGTAAACGCTTCTGCCAAATCAACCTTGGCCTTTATTCCGTGGTAGTGATTGCACAATTGAACGTTGGTGACTTGTGAAACTGGCAGAGCACTGGCATAACACTCTAGCAAGGTTTTTTTGAATTCCCAGGGTTCTCCGCTGATGTTATAGAACAAATTGGCAGTGTTTTCTTTGTAACGCAGAGAATATGGGTAGCTGTCCATTAACCATATCTCTTTGGCCATGTTAATCATGGCAGGATACACAAGATGATAAGTGGCACGATGGTCTTGATGACTGTCTTGCGGATTGGGAATAATAGCAATATCGCAAGGTTCAAGTAACTTGCATAGCCTGGTCATGGTAACATTGTCCGCTACCAAGTTGGGTCTTCCATTGGCATGCAAATCAGTGTCAAACACTCGTAGCTCAAATCCACTCAACCTATAACTATTTTCAAGCTCGGATTGTACAATAGATTGAGTTCGGTTGGGGTTTGATTCAGCACTGGGTTTTACAGTGATCACTGACACTATGGAATGACCTTGATCCTGTAAACGTTTCAGGGTACCTGAACAGGCAATCTCTAGATCGTCGGGATGTGCTGATACCACCAGTACTTTCATTATGATCACCCATCAATAACCATCGGGGTTGTAGAATTTGCTGTTGACAATCCAGTCGTACTGACGTCGGAATCCTTCTTCAACATCTACCTTGGGATCAAAACCAAGAATGGTTCGGGCTCGATCAATGTTGAGCGCACCACGACTGGGGAAGTCTGTGTCCTTGTCGACAATATCTACAACGCCTCGACCCACCATCTTGACGGTCATTTCAGCTGCTTCCAACAGGGTAACACTGTGCGATTTGGTGATGTTGTAGATGCTGTTCTTGGCCATAATTCTTGTGGCCGCAGCCACAATACCATCGGCAGCATCGTCAATGAATGTAAAATCAAGTTTTTCATCTACTCCATTCACACGAAGACTCAGGTCCTGATGAGCGGCCAGAATAAATTTTGACACCACACGATCAGAAATATCCAGTGGGCCATACACTGCCGATGGACGAATTATTACATATTCCATGCCAGTTTGTCGAGCATAGTCTTTGACCAACCACTCTCCGGCCAGTTTCATGATGCCATACTGACCTTGTGGATTGCACTCATCGTCTTCGGCAATCTGATCTTCAAAATCACCATATACCATGCTGCTACTGATGTAAACAAATCGTTCCACACCATACTGTTTGGCGGTCTCCAGCATGCTGACCAAGCCAGTCATCATGGTAGTGGCCGCCCAAGGGGGATTTGCATTTACAGTTTTTTGTCTTGGAAAACTTGCACAATGTATGATAACCGAAGGCTTTTCATCGCCAACAATCATGTTAATTTTTTCAGTGTTGGCAATGTCCACTTCGTGATTCACATGTTCTTTGAGCAGCTTCAGTCGCTCGTCAAGCAAGTACTGTGATTCTTTTGTGGGACTCAATGAATAATACGATGTGTGATTATCAACAGATACCACTTCTTCGCCTCGTTCTTGAAGTCGTTGCATTACTTTGTGGCCAATGAATCCATGACCGCCGGTGACTAAAAATTTGCTCATTTATTATTCCATTTGATTTGATACCAAGTATACACTTGTTCGTCCATGACAGTAAAGTTGCCTGCCTTGGTGTAGTCCCAATAACTTCCGTTTTTGTAAGTGCCTGGTCGACCGTATGTTTTTTCCAACCAACGCATTTTCTCATCGTCGGGCACACCTTTGTGTTTATGCAATGTCATAGACACAAACTTCTCCCCGTCCCAAACTTGTTTCTTGACTGGCCTTGGAAGAGTTACTTCTACAGTTATATAGTCTATTTGCTGAGTCAACCCCACTTTAGGCTCCAAAAAATTTGATCTGATTCTTTAAGACGAGCCATGATGAGATACACATGTCCATATGTGCTTGGATCCAGGCGACTAACCCAATATGGCTGCTCTACTGCATGTTCCATGACAAACTTACCTGCATCGGTCTGTTGCCAATCCCAGATTGGCGACGCTATAAAAAGATCAGGATCTTCAACATCGCTCATGCGTATCTCGTGTACGCACACATCTCGATAACGCACCGGGGTGTCATCAACGATTTTTACTTCTTCGGGCTGCCAGTGTCGGTATTCAGCCAGTTCATTGCGTGTCATTGCCATAAACGTATTGTAGCAGATTGATTTGTTAAAGTAAATATTATTGGGAAATTTTTTTAATGATTGCGTCTGAGTAAAATTGATGAGTTATAGGACCAGGATGTTCAAGATCATGTGCCATGTCTGGCCAAGCTAGATCCTCTCTCCCCCATAATCTATACAACATTAAACAATCAACTGTTTCATCTTTGATATAATTCAACAAGGTGCCATCATCCAACATTGACACCAACAGCAATTTTGCGTTAATTTTCTTGCAGTAGTTGATCACTTGAAACATGGACACCACTGATCTATATGTTACATCTTCACTGATAAAATAATTAAAGTCAAGTTCTTGTCCAAATATTTTTCTTGTGTATGTTGATGCTCTAACATTGGATAACTTGCCTTTGTAAAAATGTGGAATCCTTGGCAAGGTAGTAATACCCCAGACCACTAGGTCGTTTGCACGTATGTCTGATCTTAGAATCTGATCAGCTGCCCATACCACTGAGCTACCTGGCGCAGTTAAAAAACTCACTGGTAGATTCAATTGCTGAGATAATAGATGACCGTAACGTTGATCTGGTTCAACCCCAATGCCATGACTGAAGCTGCATCCTGCTATCCATAGTTGTTGGTCATTGGTTTTTCTTGTGTCTGATAGCTGTAGCATTTCTGATTTGTCCCTAGGGGACTCAACAGCAAAGTTTTCAACTTGATTGTACAAGCTAAAAATTGCCAAATAATCTTCAAGCCATTTTTTCATAGCACTGTTGCCGTTTACACTGTCACTCCACTGATTGTTCGGTGGCGGGGAATACACAACACGATCAGCACTGCGTAGCACATCAGCCAATTGTGATATATCGGCTAGATCACCTAGACTGGTATAGTATGTGCCCGGCGCTAGATCTTTGTAATTTTTTTGGGTAATCAATTGTGAGTCTGGGTCATCAGCTCGAGCTTGCTGACTCAAGTACTCAGATACATCACCAAGATACACAGTGATCATTTTGGTTCTACTAAATCTTCTGCCATTGGAAAGATTGCAGTAATGGCCTGGGCACAGGCCCGAGCAATATCCATGTGTTCCTTTTGGGTGCCATTGCTGGCACGAAGCTCAATGTAGTGGATCCATGAGCGCAGTGTGCCATTCATGTACATGCGACTCACAGTAAGACCTTCGGGCAACACAGCACGAGCTTGTTCTTTGGCAATGCCGTTGTCAATAGCCCACTTGTACTCTTTCTTTACAGCGTACAGCACACGTTTTTGAGCACGTTCCCATTCATAAGCCAACAGACGCTGTTGTTCGTCTGTCATGTCAAAGTCTACGCTGTTCTGTCTATTCCGGGTGTCTTGGAATCGTGCCTCACGTAGCACAAACGCCTCGTCGAGTTCAGCTGTAGGATCAGCATATCGCTGGGAGAACTCTTGAAAACTGAAACTTCTGTGACGTAAAATCTGTCGGGCGATGTCACGGGTGGTGACAATTTCGCAACAGGCTGACACCATTTCCAGTGGGCTCCAGTGCTGGTGCCGGACCAGGTATTGTATGAGTCTATCGCTTGTTTCAGTGTTGAATTGATTGGCTGGATTGGACACACGGGCGCAATAGGCAATGAGTTCTTGTGCATCTGTGATGCCCAGGCTTGCAAATTCTGCGGTGGGTTGGCTGTGTGATACAAGGGTAACATTCATTGCTGGTCCAGGTAGTACGAGAGTTCAGCAGTGGGAACCCATTCTTCCATGAGTTCACCAGCTTGGGTCATTTTGAGAAACGAGTAGTCGGCAAAGTCAAATTCACTGACTCTCACAATGCGCACCCACTTGACGTCGGGTGCGCCCGGACCTCGAACCAAGGCCAATTGAGTTGCAGGGGCGGTCATAACTTGCTCAAGATTTTATCAGTTGCTGGTTGTGCAATGGCCGCAACCGCAGCCGCATCAACAACAAATTCCAAGTCTACCACTTGCTCCCCAAGATCTCCCAGTGTACGAGTCAAAAACAATTCCAACTCATCCCGATCCAGACCCTGCTTGCGAAGCGAGTGCAAATTGATAGTGCGTTGTCGGCGACCCTCTAGCTTGAGAATCACCTTTTTTAGGCACTCCAGCGGAATCTCAGTTTTGTCGACATCGCCGATCAAACATTCCCACTTGCTGAGAAATTCATCACTGAACTGCATCTGCAGGCACTACCTGGCTCTTGGGTGGACGACCACGACGTGGTGATTTTTCACTTGCAGGGGCAACTGACACCGCGGGCGTGTCAACAAATCCTTGTAGGTTTACCTTGGGGTACATGCGCTGGGCATCTTTTTTCATTCTAGCAGCCTCGGCAATGAGACCCTTGGCCTCAACTTCCATTTTCTTGGCCTGGTTCAACATGTTGGTGGCAATTGAACGATCATCCAAGGCATCAGTTGAACTGGCCTGAACTGGTGGTTCGTAGTTGGACTTCTGACGTTCTTGACCGCGCTTGAATTCAGCCTCGGCCTTGCGCTTGGTGTAAGGATCCACTATGCCAGAACTGTTGTCCAGTTCCTTGAGACGATCAATTGCAGCCTGGCCGGTTTCCATCTCTCGAAGAATACGGTTGAGTTCGTCAAGTTTGACATTGCTGGATGCGTTGGGAGTCACAATCACCTGGTTGGTGGGAATCTTTTTAATCATGCCTTCATGGTGCAAGGCAACCAACTGCACACGACCATCCGGCAACAGATTACGATGCAAGGCATCAGCTAGATTTGTGGCCTGTTGTCCAATCTCGCTTTCCAAGGTCTTCATGATTGAATCATGAATGTGAGTGGGAAGTGTTTCGGGATATATCACAAGGCACATGTGGTCCTCGTTGGGTACTTCTCTAAACAAAATGGCTACTTTTCGATCGCCATGTCTACCAATGTGTTTTAATGCCATTATGCATCTCCTTGTGGTTGTTCCACAGGTGCTGGGGCTTGATCTTGGTCAGCCTGAGCTGCTTCAGCGGCTGCCTGTTGCGCCTGAATGGAATTAGTAACAAACTGATTCAGTTTGTTGTACAGCTCGCCAACTGACTGCATTTCGGTGGCTTTGAAAGCACCACGGGTACATGCAGTATCAATAATTGCACAGACTGCGCCTAGATCTTGAAGTGTAAGTGTAAGGTTTTCCATGCAGATATTTACTGCTGTAAAACCCCACTGTGTTTTTTTCAGAGCTGTTTTGTGTGTACCAGTTGCTCAAATGTGTCCCACAAACGATCAAACTTGCGTTCGTAGTATTCAGCCAGCACATTAAAATCTTTGGTCTGGGCGCCTTGGGCTATGTACAGTTGGATGTCGTTGACAACCTTCCAACACTCAAGAATTTCCTGCTCAAGATCAAAACGGTCTCGGGTCTTGGTCATCTCGGTCGTTTCGGTTGCCGGGGTTTCGCCATGCATGTTTTGCTTCCTTTGCTTCATGTAAAATTTTCTTTCCTAGATCCCACAGTGGATGCCAGCAGTATCCAATCACAAGTCCCAGTACAAACCAATCAAGTTGGGTCCATTCTGTCATACAAGTTTTCCAATACCGTACCAGATCATTTGATCCAGTTCGCGTTGATAGTCTCGACCTTCTCTGCGATTGATCCAGACCTTGGTCAGCAACTCACGCATCTCATCACCACTGATGTATTTGCTGTTGAGATTCAGCCCACAACGCTCCATTTCATCTCTGAGATCATCATCGTCAAAACTGTCGAGATCAACATCTACTTCAACTTCGGTGTACACTGTGGGCATGGTTGATCCTTATTTGGGCATCATGAGTGCATTGAAGTTTGAGGGCACCACAATGGTCTGCACTTGGCCGTTCTTGATGCCTTCTGAGATATTCAACATGGCCTGTGCCTGCATGAATGCAATTGACGCACCTGAGTTGTTGGCCAATGCTGCCATACGACGGCTTTCAGCTTGGGCAGTTTGCACTTCAACTTCCTTTTGCTTGAGTTCATTCTTGCTACGCACCAAGGCGTTGGCACTCTCCACAACCGAGTCTGCTGGCACAACATTACGTATCAGCACCTGGCTGATCATAATGGTACCATCCAGCTTTTCTTCTGACAAGTTGCGCACAATCTCATCCTGGATGAACTTTTCCATTTCACTACGAGCGTCGGCCATGTCCAAGGCTTCGTATCTGCGAGCTGCCTTGTAGATGGCATTGCGAGCATTCTGCACAATGTAGTTGTACATCACATAGGTATCGCCTTTGAACTCAGCGTGGAAAGCCTTGTTCTTGGTGCTATACAATTCAGCCACTTGCTGTGGGTTGATGTTGTAGACCACAACTGCATCAAAGTCTTTCATGGTGCTGTTGTCTTTGGCCACCGGAGTCATGTCGTTCAACTGTACATTGACATCCTTGATGGGAAAGGTCAAGACCTCGCCGATGATGGTTTGATTGAATGAGCCTGGCAACAGTTCACCTGGCTGAACCTGTTTGTCAAAACCTACTCGCACACCGACTTCGCCAGTTTCAATACGAGTGCAACCTGTGGCCAGAACAGCCGCAGCCAAAATAGAGAGAGTGAAAATACGCTTCATTTAGATAACTCCAGTGGAAAAAAGATAAAAACACACACTAAAACCTAGTGCGAAATACAATGGCCTAAGCCAACGATCGTTGATCATATAATGCCTTTAAAACAATACTACCAGTGCTGTCATTATCATCAACGCCAGCAGTGCAACAATTATACTGTATCCTATGCTTTTTGTCAAGGCCAGTTGTTCTTTTCCGTCCATCTTTCTCCAAACAGTAATGCCAAAGTGAATCAGCACTGCCAGGATGACAAATACAAATACAAATCTAATCATTTTGGCACTCCTTAGTCCGAGCTTGATTCATCATAGTAGGCATATTGCCCCCAGGGCGGAACAATGGTAGTGGTACCATGCAAGATCCACACAGTGTCGGCATAGTTCTCATCACCCCATGAACCAAATGGGTAGCCATCTGTAAACACCACAAGACGCTTGGGCTCAATCTCGTTTTCTTTGAGATACGTAAAGATACAATCAAAGTCTGTACCACCGCCACCCTTGACTTCGTAGTCGCAGATTGAATCCAAGTTGTCCGAATCGTACTGGGCAGGATTGTATGTGTCAGTATCAAATGTCACAACATGAATCTTGTAAGCAGGGAACGAGTCCATGATGCCTTGGATTTCTCCCAAGAAGTCTTTCAACATCGTTTCGCTGATAGAGCCCGAAGCGTCAAGTGCAACAGCAATATCAATCATGGGGTCCAGCTTCATGCCTGGCATGATGGCGTCTTGGTGCCAGCCCTTGCGTCCGGCTCGCATCCATGTGTAGTCACTCTTGATGGTGCTCTCCAACTGCATACGAAGCAGTTCGCGCCAGTTCATCTTGGGCTCGGTGAGATCTTGAATCAGTCGCTTGACACCGGCTGGGATATTGCCAGCACCATCCACAGTGGCTGCCGCCGCCAACATGGCTTCTTTAATCTCGTCACGAATTTGTTGACGTTCAGATTCGCTCAACCTGGGGCGACCCTTGCCACTGCCGTCTATGTCACCATCACCACTGCCCTCACCATCGGGGTCACCATTGCCGTCCAAATGCTCGTCAATCATTTGATCCAGCAATTTGCCAATGTCAATTTTTTCGGCTTTCTCGTACAAGATATCGTAGATCTCTTCCGAGCTCATGCCATCGTACTTGGGATCGTGCAAGCAAGGTACAGTGGTGATCTTCTCACCCACCTTGTGCTTGATCAAGTCTGCGTTGACAGCAAAGTCATTAGCAATGTTAAACAATTGAGGGTCACGCTCACCACGACGCCCAAAGTGATCATAAACACAATGCAACACCTCGTGCCCAAACAAGAATTCAATTTCTTTGGGACGAAGCATTTGAATAAAGCGAGAATTGTAATAGAAATTTCTGCCATCGGTTGCGGCAGTACCACACCACTCATCGGCATTTACCAGTTTCAAACGAGTTGCAAGGTTACCAAAGAAGCTGGCACGAAGCAACAAGCCCACACGAGCAGTGATCAGCTTCTCGCGCACCTCGCGATCTATCTTGGGATCAGTCTTGCCAATGAGGTTTTTAAACTTGGCTTTGTCTTCTTTGTTAGCGGTTGTTGCAGTCATGTGAGCCCTTTGTTTGGTATGTGTATATTATAGCAGATTGCAATTTATTGGTCAATAACTGCAAATAACCTGGTCCTCGGCATGGACATAGGTTAGGAAGATCTTGGTGCTGCCAGTGCCGCCTTTGACCGGAAAGACCA